>Ga0164290_1000840_pt1 | contig 73832 bp, 68 predicted proteins | sample Micstemetagenome_FD_108782 | JGI IMG/M metagenome (GOLD analysis project Ga0164290, IMG submission 108782) | Contaminated culture microbial community from soil near Moab, Utah, USA - Microcoleus steenstrupii SON62 (Illumina Assembly) | ecosystem: Environmental > Terrestrial > Soil > Soil crust...
ACCAGTCTCAGCCAACACCTTCGTGATCGCAGCCGTCAGCGACGTCTTACCATGGTCTACGTGACCAATCGTCCCGATGTTGCAGTGCGGCTTGTTCCGCTCGAACTTGCTCTTAGCCATCGTTCTGTCTTCCGATCCGTCTAAACTTCGCTCTGTCTAAACTTCTGAGCCGCATCTACCGCCGGGCCGCCCCGGCGGACGCTGTCCGTTGGAGCGGGTGATGGGAATCGAACCCACGTAGCCAGCTTGGAAGGCTGGTGCTCTACCATTGAGCTACACCCGCGAAACCTTCGGCCGTGAATTCGTCTCCTCGTCCCCGATCAGGCCTCAATACCCACAACAAGTAGCCGGTCAGTCGAGCGTCGGTGGTGGAGGGGGTTGGATTCGAACCAACGTAGGCGTGCGCCAACGGATTTACAGTCCGTCCCCTTTAACCACTCGGGCACCCCTCCATGTTTGTCTTGGAAGTAACACCCGCCGTCGCGACGGCGGCATCGCACTTCGCGTCAAACCGACTCTCGGTTTCCGTATATACTCCGTCGCAAGCGAAAACGCCCGACGTCACCAGCGAGGCTGGCACCGCGGGGGCGTGTTGAAGACCATCAGGGGCGCGGACTATAAGCATGCGCATGAACACGCGCAAGCCCCAGAACGACCAACGCAAACCCAACCGCCACAAGGGCGATTCCGGCGCCGGAAGTGGCCAGAACTGGCTCTACGGCAACCACCCCGTCCGCGCCGCCCTGGCCAATCCGCACCGCCAGCTGCGCCGGCTTCTCGGCACGGTCGATGCGCTGCGGGAATTGGGGCCGCTGCCCCAGGGCCTCGGCGCCGAAACGGTCGACCGCCAGCGCCTGGACCAGATGCTGCCCGCCGGCGCCGTGCACCAGGGCCTGGCACTGCTGGCCGGCCCCCTCCCCGACCTCGACATCACCGAAGCCTGTTCGGTGGTCAAGGGCGAGCGGAACCTCGTCGTCGTGCTGGATCAGGTGACCGATCCGCACAATGTCGGGGCCATCCTGCGTTCGGCGGCGGCCTTCGGCGCCCGCGCGGTGGTGATGACCGACCGGCACGCCCCGCCCGATTCGCCGGTGCTGGCGAAATCCGCTTCCGGCGCGCTCGAGGTCATTCCCCTCGTCCGCGTGACGAACCTCGCCCGCGCCATGGAACATCTGGCCCAGCTCGGCTACTGGCGTGTCGGGCTCGACGGCGACGGCGCGCGCACCCTTGCCGCCGCCCGGCCCTCCGGTCCCATCGCCCTGGTCCTGGGGGCGGAGGGCGAAGGCATGCGCCGGCTGACCCGGGAGGCCTGCGACGAGATCGTGCGGCTACCCATTTCCGGCGCCGTGGAGAGCCTGAACGTATCCAACGCCGCCGCCATCGCCCTCTATGAAGTGGCGCGGGAGGACGGATGATCGGCCGGAGGCTCCGCCCTTGCCGCCTATGGCCTCCCCCCCTCCACGCCGGCACCTGAAACGAGAGCTCCATGACCCGCACCGCCGCCCTCGCCGCCGCCGAAGAGACCTTCGATTCCGGCCGCTTCCGCGACCAGCTCGCCCATTGGGTCACCTACCGCACCGAAAGCCAGGTGCCGGAAAGCGCGCCCTATATGGCGGCCTACCTCACCGAGGCCATCCGCCCGTCCTTCGAGGCGATGGGCTTCGCCTCCACCTTGATCCCCAACCCCACCGGCAAGCACGGTCCCTTCCTGGTGGCGACGCGGGAAGAGGACCCCGCACTCCCCACCGTTCTCAGCTACGGACATTGCGACGTGATCCGCGGCCTCGAGGGGCAGTGGCGCCAGGGCCTCGATCCCTGGGTCCTGAAGGTCGAGGGCGAAAAGTGGTTCGGCCGCGGCACCGCCGACAACAAATCCCAGCACCTGATCAACATCCTGGCGCTCTCGACCGTGCTGAAGACCCGAGGCCGCCTCGGCTTCAATTGCAAGTTCCTGCTGGAGACGGGTGAGGAGGTCGGCTCCCCCGGGCTGCATGAATTCGTCGAACAGGAAAAGACGGCGCTCGCGGCCGACCTGCTGATCGCCTCCGACGGCCCCCGCCTCGAACCCGACCGGCCGACCATCTTCCTCGGCGCCCGCGGCGCCCTCACCTTCAATCTGACCGTCAACCTGCGCGAAGGCGGGCATCATTCCGGCAACTGGGGCGGCCTGCTCGCAAATCCCGGCATCATCCTCTCCCACGCCATCGCCAGCCTGATCGACCGCGACGGCCGGGTGAAGCTCCGCGACCTCCTGCCCGCCGCCATCCCCAACTCGGTGCGCCACGCGCTCGCCGACTGCCCGATCACCGAACCACCGGAAGGCCCGAGCATCGACGCCTGGTGGGGCGAGCCGGGCCTGACCGCGGCCGAAAAGGTCGTCGCCTGGAACACCTTCGAGATCCTCGCCTTCAAGACCGGCAACCCCGAGCGGCCGGTGAACGCCATCCCGCCGGTGGCCGTCGCCACCTGCCAGATCCGCTTCACCGTCGACGTGCCGCCGGAAACCTTCCTGCCCGCCATCCGCCGTCATCTCGACGCGAACGGGTTCGGGAATGTCGAGGTGGCGCAGTCGACGCACGAGATCTTCCCGGCGACCCGCCTCGATCCCGACCATCCGGCGGCGCGCTGGGCCGCCGCTTCGATCGAACGAACCACCGGCCGCCGCCCGGCCATCCTGCCCAATCTCGGCGGCTCGCTGCCGAACGAATGCTTCGCCGGCACGCTGGGGCTGCCCACCGTCTGGGTGCCGCATTCCTATACCGGCTGTTCCCAGCACGCGCCCAACGAACACGTGCTGGCGCCGCTCCTGCGCGAAGGCCTGCGGATGATGACCGGCCTGTTCTGGGATCTGGGCGAGACCCCGCCATTGCTCAGTTCGGCACGCGGGTGATCTTCAGGCCCGTGATGACGGTCGCCCTCTCCGCAGCCAGCGCATCGCCCTCGATCGGGATGCTGGCGAAGGGCGGCGCGTCGGCGGCTTCGTAGAGCGCGCGCAGACGAAGCTCGAAGCCGCCCACCGCCTTCACCGGCGCCTTGGTTCCGTCGAGCGACCAGATGACATGCGGCGACCCCGCCTCGCCGGCGGAAGCGCGATAGTCGGGATCGGCGCCGGGCTTGCGGCTGCGATCGAACCATTGCGGTTCGGTCGCCTGCCCGAATGCCATCGCATGGTCCTGATGGATCTCGCTGTCGGGTTCGGCGGATATCTCGATGCTCGAAAGCACGCCATTCCCGTCGCCATAGCGCAGGCGGCCGACCAGCCCGCGCTTCCATTCCGCCTCCGTCATCTTGCCGTCTATCGCCGCCCAGCGCCGGATCGGCGTGTTCGGGGCCTCCATCCAGGCGATGCCGCGGCCCGCCTCGCGGCCGGTGGAGCGGAACAGGAGCTTGCCCGTCTCCAGGAACCTGACGTGATGAACGGTGAGTTCGTCGCAGCAGCCGGTCTGCGTGGTGATGAAATAGCGGTCGGCCAGGATACGCCCCTCCGCCCCCGGATCGGTGAAGGAGACCAGCCGCTTCGCCCCCGCCCCGCTCATGTCGTCGATGCCGACCGTGACGGTGGCGTCGAAGGGTGCGGGCTCCTGCCCGGTGGCGAATTTGAAGCGCGTCAGCACGGTCGCGATGCGGAGCGCGTAGGTGCCGCCGGCACCGTTGAAGACCGCATAGGGAACGAAGGTCGTGTTCTCGACCTGCACCGTCTGGTAGCCGTCAGGCCGCCTCTCGACGCTGCTGTTGGAGCGTCCCTGCAGCTCGGCCGCGGCAGCGGGCAGGCCGGCGAGAATCAGTGCTGCGGTGACAATGCGGATCATCTGTTCCCCCGTCGATCATCGAGCCCGCGATCGTACACCGCCACGATGCGCCGCGCGTTATCCGCCATCGCCCGGCGTAACGCCGGCGGCGCCAGCACTTCGCCCTCCTCGCCCAGCCGCAGCAGGTCACGCGCCGCCTGCTCCACCGTCTCGATCGGGATCTCCACCTCGGCCCAGCCATCCGCCGTCATCGGCCCGGCGGACAGCGCCGCATCGGCCACCGCCGACGCCATGCCGCGCAACCGTTTCAGCCCCTTCGCCGTCACCCGCAGCAGCGCCGTAGCCCGATAGATCTCGGTTTCGAATCGGCGCGTCGCCTCCACCCAATAGGCCGGGAGGTCGAAACCCTTCGGCCGGGCGAAAGGCTCTCCGATCGATTCAGCCGCGCGGATGCCGGCGACGCGATAGGTCCGCACCTTGCCCCCGCTCCGCGCCGCCAGGTACCAGCTGCCGGCCTTCAGCACGAGGCCGAGCGGATCGACCAGCCGCTCCCCGAGGCCCGTCCAGCTTTCATAGGTGATCTTGAGCCGCGTCTCGGCCCAGACGGCGGCCGACACAACGGGCAGATGATCCGCCGGCGCGGGACTGCGGTACCAGTCGACGGCGTCGAGATGGAAGCGCGCGCCCACCCGCTGCGCTTCGGCCTGCCAGCCGGCGGGAAGGGCGGCCAGCAGCTTCAGCTGCGCCGCCGCCATGGCATCGCCCAACCCCAGTTCGGCGGCCGGCCCCGGCAGCCCGGCCAGGAACAGCGCCTGCGCCTCGGCCGAGGTCATGCCGGTCAGCCGCGTCCGCCAGCCGTCCAGCAGCTGGAAGCCGCCGTCGCGTCCGCGCTCGGCATAGACCGGCACGCCCGCCGCGCTCAACTGGTCGACGTCGCGATAGACGGTGCGTACCGACACCTCGACCTCGGCCGCCAGCGCCTCGGCACTCATCCGGCCCCGGGTCTGCAGCAGCATCAGGATGGAAAGCAGGCGGCTCGCACGCATTTCGCCAGCATAGCCATAAATCCTGACATCAGATGTCAGCTATGGCGGCGCAAGGTCGGCGGCACCCAACACGAGGCGTCACCCCATGGAACTCACCACTACCAAAGCCTCCCTCGCGGGCGCGCTGCCGCTCCTCCGCCATCCGCTCGACGTGTCGCGGACGCTGTGCATCGCCGGACGGGCGCCGCTGTGATGCGGCTTCCCGAACTCCCCACCGGCGGCCCGAACGACTTCGACTTCTTCATGGGCAGCTGGACCGTCACCCACCATCGCCTGAAAGAGCGTTTCGCCGCGGCGCCGGAATGGGAGGATTTCCCCGGCCTCACCCGCGTCGAGAAGAAGCTGGGCGGCATGGTCAATGTCGACGAGAACGTCTTCCCGACGAAGGGCTTCGCCGGCATGACCTTCCGGCTGTTCAATCCGGCGGCGCGCCGCTGGTCGATCTGGTGGATCAGCACCGACGGGGCTGAACTCACGCCCCCCGTGCATGGCGGGTTCACCGGCGACGAGGGGAACTTCCATGGCGAGGCGGTCGAGGGTGGCCATCCCGTGCTGGTGCATTTCCGCTGGCAGAAACTCGGCCTCAACACCGCCCGCTGGACCCAAGGCTTCTCCCGCGACGGCGAAACCTACGAAACCAACTGGGTGATGGACTTCACCCGCACGGGATTCTGAAGGAGGCGGCCATGAAGCTCTATTCCGGCCCCTTGAGCATGTTCGGCGCCAAGGTCGAGATCGCCCTGCGGGAGAAGGGCATCGCCTTCGATCTCGAAATGGTGCCTTTCACCATGAAGCACCTCTACGACCCGAAGCACCCGGAGGTCGCCCGTATCAACCCGAAACGCCAGGTGCCGGTGCTGATCGACGGCGATCTCGAACTGTTCGATTCAACCCAGATCTTCGAATACCTGGAAGACCGCTTCCCCACCCCGCCGCTCTGGCCCACAGATATCACCGAACGCGCCCGTGCCCGGCAGTGGGAGCTGAAGTCGGACGAGGTGTTCTTCCCCCAAGTCGTCCGCCTGATGCCGATCAGGACGAACCGCGATCACCCGGACTGGGAACCCGCGCGCATGGCCATCGAGGCCTGCTACGACCTCCTCGAGGCGCAACTCGAAACCCGCGAGCACATCGCCGGAACCTTCACCTATGCCGACATCGCCTTCTTCATGGCCCAGTTCTTCGCCGCCCGCATGGGCGTGCCGATGTCGTCGCGGCTCCCGAAACTGATGGCCTGGCGCCTGCGGGTCGGCGAACGCGCCGGCGTGGCGAAAGTCATCGGCGCCATGACAGACCATGTGCGCCGGGCCGGACTGCCGGTGCCGGAGTACAAGTGAGGGCCTTCGGCGCCTCAGGGCGTGATCGCCACCTTCAAGACGCCGTCGCGCTGATTGGCGAAAAGCTCGTAGGCCGCCTCGATCTCGTCCAGCTTGAAGCGGTGGGTCACCATGGCGCGCGCGTCGAGCCGGCCGGAGGCGATCACGTCCATCAGGCGGCGCATGCGCTCCTTGCCGCCGGGGCAGAGCGTGGTGACGATCTTGTGGTCGCCGAGGCCGGCCATGAAGGCGTCCAGGGGAATCTTCAGGTCGGTCGAATAGACCCCGAGCGAGGAGAGCGTGCCGCCCGGCCGCAGCACGCGAAGCGCCGCTTCGAAGGTCTCCTGCCGGCCCAGCGCCTCGATCGCCACGTCGACGCCGCGCCCGTCGGTCAGGCGCAGGATCTCGGCCACCGGATCGCCCTTGCTGAAATCGACGACGTGGTCGGCGCCCATCTTGCGCGCGATCTCCATCCGAGCCGGCACCGCCTCGACGCCGATGACCATGCTCGCCCCCATCAGCCGTGCGCCGGCGGTGGCGCAGAGCCCGATCGGCCCTTGCGCGAACACGGCGACCGCATCGCCGATCCGCACCTTTCCGCTCTCGGCGCCGGAGAACCCGGTCGACATGATGTCCGGGCACATCAGCACCTGCTCGTCGCTGAGGGCAGCGGGAATCGGTGCCAGGTTGGTCATCGCGTCGGGCACCAGAAGGTATTCCGCCTGCGCCCCGTCGATGCTGTTCCCGAAACGCCAGCCGCCCATCGGCTTGAAGCCGTGCCTGGTCCGCGGGCCGTCCTGGGAGGAACAGCCGCAGAGACAGGCGGCGCTGTAGCCGCTCGGCGTGATCGCGCCGGCGATCACCCGCTGGCCTTCGGCGTAGCCCTCGACCGCCGACCCCAACCTTTCGATCACGCCCACCGGCTCATGGCCGATGGTCAGCCCCTTCTCAACCGGGTACTCGCCCTTCAGGATATGCACGTCGGTGCCGCAGATCGTCGTCGTGGTGATGCGGATGAGCGCGTCGAGCGGCCCGACCTCGGGGATCGGCTTCTCGTCGAGCACGATCCGGTTCGCCTCGACGAAGACGGCGGCTTTCATCATGCGGGCCATGGGGTACTCCTGCGGGGTGGCGGATCGCCACGAAAACCGGGACCTGCTCTCCCACGGCACCGCACCTGCCGCCTTGCGGTACATCAAGCCGCGACCGCGATAAGTTCCGTCAGGGCAGACCGATTTCCCCTCCAGGGTTTCAAATGACGCCTGACTTCACCGCCCTGCCGGATCGCGCCTTCCACCTGGTCGATGCCGAGAACTGGCCGGCGATCAAGCGCGACGGCCTCTACAGCGCCACGGCGCTGTTCGAACGCGCGGGCCTCTCCGGCGCGTCCGCGCAGCCCTTCGCCGGCTGGCGGGCGACGGGCCGCGGATCGTGCTGACGCTCGACCTGCACCGCCTGTTCGCCCGGCATGGCGACCGTCCGTTCCTCACACCCATCAACGTCGGCAACGCCCGCCGCGCCGCAGCAGCGCGCGGCCATCGCACCTTCGTGCCGCTGGCGACCTAGCTGGACAGCCGCTGGGAGAGCGAAGCCAGGCCGGGCAAGCGCCCGCGCAGCCATCCGTCGGCGAAGCTCGCGATCGAGGGCTCGGTGCAGGATGTGATAGAGTTCGCGATCGACTTCAAGGAGCCGATACATTCAACAATTTAGAGCGATCCTATTTCCGCCCATATTGGGTCATCACTTCCCTTGAGATCATCCAACATCTTTCTCATTCGCCCTGCATTTGAGCGAATAGGAGCATATACCCATCCACCTTCACCTTTAAATCTCTCGACCAAACTTTCTCGAATGAGGATGTTTAAAATTCTGCTGGTTAACCCAGAACTCCCGATCTTTCCCAAACCACGTAACAATGCTTCCTCCTTTCTGCCACCCCCTTTTTGGAAAAACGTTTTTCTAACTATTGTTATTAGAATCTCATGCGCGGGTTGCAAACCAATTCGGCGGATACGCGAAACGCTCTCCACGGAGTCAAAGGCCTCTGCTTCTAATTTTCGTATAAATGGAGGAAGTCCGAGGTCGGACGTCACGCCGAACACGTGCTGTGCAGAGCAGCTAAATATGTCAACGTTGACAGCCCCAGGAGATGGAAGCAATATATTCGAAAATATACTATTGGTTATTTTTAAATTTCGTATCTTTGATTCCCTGAGATCAAGCCTGAGAAACTCTCCTTCATCGACGTCTAGGTTCTCGAAATCTATCTCATCGTCCTGTTCACGAAGAAGTGCGGCTACCAGATCACTACCGAGGACTTTATTCTTGGCTGAAAAACACCGCCTTGCCAACTGAAGCAAGCCATTTCTTCCTACTCGCGGGTCTTTAGCCAAGATACGCTGCCCCAGATCATCCAATGGATTGATCCATACAGCCGAACCAGCGGACGACGCTGCCGCCTCACCGCCTACGGATAGTCCAGCGACATCTTTTGCCCTCAGACCGTCTAAGATGTACAAATCAATAAATTGGCGATCATTTGACTCAGGACCTAGACGTCCAAGACTGGGTAACCGTTGAAGCATCACAGAGGCTTCTTCGACTGGAGTCTTTCCAACAGCAGCTTCAAAGGCGCTCTGTATTTCGTTCAGAGAAATTGGCCCTACATTCGCCGATTTGGTACGAGTGAGCCTCGCCAATTGAAGAAAAAGCTGAAAAATAGTGTCAGGATCGAAAGAAACATGAATACGCGCATCCCTCTCACACAGCACTCGAATGAAACGATCCCAAAATTGGACTTCACCACCACCATCCGAAAACATTTTCTCGAAATCGTCATCTGGAAGATTACTAATTGTTTGGCAAATTAGTGGCCGCCTTGGGAGCCATGACGGGATATCAATATCGATGTCACGATGCTGAAAATACTGCTGAAGCTCGCTTTCGCTAAACTCATTATTAGATCTTAGAACTATCGTTTCTTTTGGATTCAATCCAAGCGCCAAAAACATTTCGGCGTTACTCGGAAAATAATGCTCCCTTCCTGTAACCAGAACACCCCCTTTTGCCCGCGTTACTAGATCTTTCACCCCCTCCAGAGCTTTCGCTCGAATCGCCTTCAATTTATCGTCGTCGTTGCTCCATGCCTGGGAGCCGATCTCGTCGAAACCGTCCAAGAATACAGCTAGAGACCCGACATTAAACGCCCTAATAGCGCTCGCTTGTAGTCCATCCAAGCCCAAATCAGCGAAGTGCCTCCGCAATAATTCGGTAGCTCGCACAAGACCCCAGGAATTTCTTAAGTCAATTGCAACCGGATAGCAGAACGCTGAGTTAGATAAAGCACCAGAGCTTCGAAATAATTCATGTATACACCGGCTTTTTCCACTCCCATATTCACCTAGCAAGATTATCTTCTTACCTTCTTTTAGCCATTCAACGATATCAGAAATTGATGCATCAGATTTTCGCCCCTCGACGATATAGCGAACAGATACATAGGCGGTACGATCTTGCTCACCAGTAATGGGATTCACGGCACTCCCAAACGGAGCGATCTCGCGTGCTGCTTTATAGGCATCGAAATTGAAAAATATCTTAGAGAAGTCATCTCCTGAGACTACTTGAATATGATGAGGAGCGCCTGCCTCACGCATAGCATCGGTTACGTTTCCATTTACCACACAATAACACTTTGCCAAAACATTCTGCGCAAATGCTGCTGCCTTTGCAATCTGTAATTTTCCAACATCCTCACGGACTTTACTTAAGTTCCTTTCCACTGTTATTTCTATTAAATTAATTGCTCCCGGTTCAATTTCTACCAACCCGTCAACGTCGACGCCTCCAAGGCGCTTAGGGGAGCAGGGTCGATTCCAAATATATTCAGCGAGCGTGCGGACACGTTCTTCAAAAGTGGCCCATGCCTTAGTCATATGTGCGAGCTCCCCGCGAAACTGTGCTCCCGCCTTCGAAGGGCACCTATGTGCCACCGAACGCCATCTTGAGCAGCACTCAACAAATTATAGACATAGATGACTCATCGATCAGCTGAAAGTAGAGGCATGCTCGCTGACAGTGCGATCACCACTCATGCGTCATCACCAGAAGCTTTCGGACGCTGCGCATGTAGCAACCGGATTTCGTCAAACACTTGGTCGATAGGAATTCCCCGGCTCGGATCGGCTTGCATGGCGGCCACAACCGGTACCACTTCCTCCCGCAGCCATTGCTCGACAGTGTCATCGCGCTCCTGCAAGGCACACAGTGCGGCGTCGATGACATGGCTGCTGGTGGCATAGGTGCCCGCCGCAACGAGACTGTCTATGTAACTTGTCTGCTCGATCGGCAGGGTGAAGATTCGCTTCTCAGTCGCCATGACTGAATGCTCCGTGAGCCCCCATCGCGGGGAAGAGTCTGTCACGTCGGGTGGCGAAGACAAGAAGTCGCAATGCCCACAGCTGCGAAAAGGCCGAGTGAATTGATTTGCCGCAGCCGAGTGCGCAATATGACACTGTCATACTCACTGCCGAGACATCCCATGTCCCGTACCAGTCGCCCCATCACCGTGACGCTCGGCGATCTGCAGGAGCGCGTCGAAGCCCGCGTGCAATCCGGCGCCTACGCCTCGGCGAGCGAGGTAATGCGCGCGGCGCTCCGGGCGCTCGACCGGGAAGAAACCGCGATCGACGAGTGGATGCGGCGGCAGATTGACGAGTCCTTGAACGACCCAAGGCCGAGCGTACCCGCGAAGGACGTGATCAAGCGGCTCCGCGCCCACCATGAGGGCGAGATCAAGAAGCGCCGGGCGAAGTGACATACGAGGTTCGGTTCCGCCCGCGAGCGGAAGAGGACCTGTTCCGGATCTATCGATACATCGCCGAACGCGCCGGGGCCGAGACGGCCGCCGGCTACGTCGACAGAATCACCGCTGCGTGTCTTGCGCTCGATCACGCCCCGTTGCGAGGCACGCGGCGTGATGACCTGCGTCCCGGCATCCGCACCATGGGCTTCGAACACCGCGCGACGATCGTGTTCCAGGTGACCGGCCGCAACGTCGAGGTCGTGCGGGTGCTCTATGGCGGCCGCGATCTCGAGCGCGCACTGTGATCCTAGAACGCGAATTGAGCGCATGCGCTCACGCCGCCGCTCGCCGCCCCAGCTCCTTCAGGCACCTGTCGATCCACTGCGCCGTCAGCTTCTCCTGCGCCCCGTTCTGCTTCAGCCGCTGGTCGAGGCCGGCGAAAGCGACGAGGTCGAGCGGCTGGTCCTGGTTGAAGCAGGAGAAGACGTAGGTGGTCACACCGGTCACCGGATCGGTATGCGGCTGCAGGCACTGGGCGCAGATCTCCTTCATCATGCATTGCATGGGGGAGTTGATCGATCCGAAGGCGAGGTGCCCCGGCTTCACATGCGGCTTCAGCACCGCGTGCCGGGCCGCCTGCACCGCCGCCATCATCTTGTCGGAGCCGATGGCGATGATGCGGTCGGCATCGGCCAGCCGCAGCGTCGCGGGGCCGAGTTCGCCTTCGGCATAGGCGCGCATCACCTGCACGATGTTGCCGACGAAGGTCTTGTCCTGCGGCCGCGTCGGCGTGAATCCCGGCGCCTCGTCGCAGCACCAGACCACCACATCGGCCGCCTGCTCGATCTCCGCCACCTTGTAGCGGTCGATCACCTTCTTGTAACCGGCGAAATACAGCACCTTCGACCCGGCTTTGCGGAATGCCTGGCCGATGGAGAAGAGCACGGCATTGCCGAGCCCGCCGCCGACCAGCGCCACCGTCTCGCCCGGCTCGATCTCGGTGGGCGCGCCCGTGGGACCCATCAGCACCACCGGTTCGTCCTTCGAAAGCTGCAGGCAGAGGTCGGAAGATCCGCCCATCTCCAGCACGATGACCGAGACGAGGCCCTTCTCCTTGTCGACCCAGGCGCCGGTCAGCGCCAGGCCTTCCATGGCGAGCACGGTCCCGTTGCTCCTCAGCGCATGCGCCTCGAAATTCTGCAGGCGATAGAACTGCCCGGGCTCGAACTGCCGCGCCGCCAGCGGCGCCTGCACCACCACTTCGACGATGGTGGGCGTCAGCCGCTCCACCCAGGCGACCCGCGGGCGGAGCAGATGGTTCAGCCGCGCGGCGAAATCGGCGTCGCTCTCGGCACTCGCCGGCGCCACCTTCTCCAGCACCCGGCTCACCACCGGATAGCCCTGCTTCGCTCCCCCCATCGCCTTTACGACATTGCCGAAGAAGGAGGGATGCAGGTCGCCGAAGAAACTGATGAAGCGCCCGTCGGGCCGTCTCGTCAGCAGCACGTCGGGCCGACCGGGCTTGGAGATGGCGCGCTCGGGTTTGACGGGCTGCCCCTCCTCGTCGCAGGCCTGGAAGTACTTGCCGTCGAGGGTGAAGGTGGCGGCGTCCTCGCGCGCCAGCACGGTATTGGGCTGGGTGCCCGCCGCCACCAGGACGGCGCGGGCGGGCAGCTCGACCGGGCCTTCGGGGCCCATCATGACGATGGCGCGGCAATGCCCGCGCGCGTCGACCTCCACCTTCTCCGGCGCCAGGCCCTCGGCGAAGCGGATGCCCTCCTCCAGCGCCTTCTCCACCTCCTCGTGGTTCAGCGTGTAGGACGGGCTGTCGATCAGCCGCTTGCGATAGGCGAGGGTGACGCCCCCCCAGCCCTGCAGCAACTCGACGATGCCGGGCGCGCGCCCCTCCTTCGCCGCCAGGGCGCGCTCGTCGCGGATGGCGCGGCCATGGGCCAGGAACTCATCGGCGATCTCCGCCTCCTCCGGGTTCCAGGCGCGGCGCACCGCCGCGTCGCCCTTCTCCGCCGCCAGCGCCTCGAACCGGGCGAGGAACTTCTCCACCTGGACGGGGTAATAGGCGAGGCTCTCGGTCGCGGTGTCGATGGCGGTGAGGCCGCCGCCGATCACCACCACCGGCAGGCGCAGCTGCATGTTGGCGATCGAATCCTTCCGCGCCGCGCCGGTCAGCTGCAGCGCCATCAGGAAGTCGGACGCGGTCCGCACGCCCCGCGCCAAGCCGTTCGGCATGTCGAGCACCGTGGGCTTGCCGGCGCCGGCCGCCAGCACGATGTGGTCGAAGCCGAGCTCGAAGGCCATCTCGGCGGTGATGGTGCCGCCGAAGCGCACGCCCCCGATCAGCGAATACTCCGCCCGCCGCTCCAGCAGCAGGCGGATGACTTTGAGGAAATTCTTGTCCCAGCGCACGGTGATGCCGTATTCGGCCACACCGCCGAATCCCGCCAGCACGCGTTCGTCGAGCTTCTCATAGAGCCGGGCCACGTCGCGGATCGGCTCGAAGGGCACCCGCTGCCCCAGCGGGCCGACGCCGCCGATCGAAGGCGGCAGCGGCTCGATCTTCAGCCCGTCGATCCCCACCACCTGATGGCCGTCGTTCATCAGGTGATGCGCGACGGTGTAGCCCGCCGGCCCCTGGCCCACGATCAGGACGCGCTTGCCCGAGCGCGCCTTGGGGAAGGGCCGGCGCAGGTCGAGCGGGTTCCAGCGGGTCAGCAGGCCGTAGATCTCGAAACCCCAGGGCAGGCCCAGCACGTCCTTCATCGTGCGCGTCTCGGCCTGGGGAATGTCGACCGGCTCCTGCTTCTGATAGATGCAGGCCTTCATGCAGTCGTTGCAGATCCGGTGCCCGGTGGCCGCCACCATCGGGTTGTCGACGCAGATGACGCCGAGCGCGCCGATGGGAAAGCCCTTGGTCTTCACCTCGTGGAACTCGGAGATCTTCTCTTCCAGCGGGCAGCCGGCCAACGTCACGCCGAAGACGCTCTTCTTGAAATCGCCCACCACCTGTTCGGGCTTCGGCTTCTCGCGCAGGCCCTTGGAACAGGAATCCTTGCCCTGGTGATGGCACCAGATGCAGTAGTTGGCCTGGTCCAGCGCCCCGGCGAGGTTGGTGCCCGGGTCGGTCAGCGCGAAGCCTTCGCGGCGGCGGAGATGATGCGCGTCCAGCGTATGAACTCTCACGCCGCCGACCGTCTCGGTCACCACCGGCACCAGGTGCTCAGGATCGACCTTCCGCGGCTGCTTGAAGAGGAGGCCCCTGGCGTGCTTCGCCTGCCCGGCGGGTGTCAGCGTCGCCCAGGCGGCATAGGTAGCGGCGGTCTTGAGCCGCGCGGCATTGCCCGCCTCGTCCTTCTGCCAGGCCTGCACCGCCCGGGCGAAACGAAGCTCGGTGAGGGGCTCGCCCAGCAGGTCTTCCAGTTCGGCCGCCAGCGCCGGACCGTCCGCCGCCGCCGCCTCGGCCGGCTTCACCTGCTTCAGCGCCTGCCGCTGCACGAAGAGCCGCTTCACGTCGTAGAGCGGCGCGAGGCGATGATGCTCGGCCCGCAGATCCGCCGCCTCGGCCTCGATGCCGAACAGCGCGGCGATGAAGTCTTCCAAATGCGGCGCGAGTTCGGTGATGAGGGCCGATTCCTGCTTCGCCGGCATCGAGGGGGCGCAGCGTGCCGCCTCCAGCCGCCCGGCCAGGGCCTCGTCGGCGGCCCGCAGTGCCGCCAGGAAGGCGGCGTCGACCTTCAGCAGACCCTCGCGCGCATAGAGATCGGAAAAGGCGAGGCCGTGCTTCAAGGCCAGCATCGGGAAAGGCTCCGTCGGAACAACAGCGTCGGCGCCGCGGAACGAGCGTTCCGCAGATCGGGCGCGAAGCTATAAAGCCCAGGGCGGCGCCGCACAACGCCACGGACCACAGGGATATTCGGTGAAAAATCGATCTTCGCCCGGCCCCGGTTCCTGACGTAGTGTCGCCGCCGGGCGAAAGGAAGGGATCGGGTCATGCTGGGGACGCTGGGCAAGGTCGAGGTCACCGCGCTGCTGGCGCAGGCGGCCGGGCAGGAACCGGGCAAGTGGCACGAGGTCACCCGCATCAACGGGGCGACCGTCTATCTCATCCGCTCGCTCCCCGCCACGCGGGACTACGAGACCCATGACGACGTCGACGAGTTCGTCGTGGTGCTGGAGGGCGCCTTCCGGCTGGAAACGCCCGAGGGCTTCTCGGTCGCCGAGGCCGGGCAGAGCCTGCTCGTCCCGCGCGGCGTGCCGCATCGCGGCCGCCACCAGGCCGAAGTCACCTTCCTCCTGATCCGCTGAGCTTCACGCCTCCGGCCGCCAGCTGTGGGCCGGCGCATAGCCCAGCACGCGCCGCGCCTTGGCGATGGAGAGAAGCGTATCGAAAGGCCCGAGATCGGCCGAAAGCGGCACGCCGGGGAAGTGCTTCTGCATCAAGGCCGCGCTCGGTTCCGGCATCAGCGTATCGGCGGCGGCGATGGTGAAGACCTCGGCCCCGATCCCCTCCGCCTCCAGCGCCAGCCGGCAGGCCTGGGCCACGTCGCGCGCATCGACCCAGCTCCACAGGTTCCACTTCCGCAGGGTCGCGTCGCCCCAGAAGCCGGGGATCTGGGCGTAGTCCGCCTCCTCGAGGATGTTGGAGATGCGCAGTCCCGCGAAGCCGAGGCCCGGATTCCAGCGGTGCATCTGCCGCGCCGTCTCCTCGCAGAGCAGCTTCGCCAGCGCATAGCCGTTCTCCGGCGCCGGCGGATGCTCCTCGGTGAGCGGCGCGAAGGCCGGCTCCGTCCGGGTGAAGGGCAGGCCGAAGGTGGTCTCGCTGGAGGCCCAGACCACGCGGCGCATCCCCGCCCGCGCCGCGGCCGAGAAGACGTTGTAGGTGCTCATCATGTTGTTCTGGAAGATCACCGAATCGGGCGCCAGGCCCGGCGCCGGGATGCCGGCCAGGTGGATCACCCCGTCGGCCTCCCCCAGCGGCGACCGGCGGCGGTCGATGCTCCCGGCGAGGAGCCGCAGCGCATCGACGCATTGCCCCAGATCGGTGAGGTCGGCCTTCAGGAAGTGACAGCGCTGCTCGCGCGGGGCCGCGATGTCGACGTTGCAGACGCGATAGCCATGCGCCAGCAATTCGTCGATCACGGCCCGCCCGGCCTTGCCGCTGCCGCCGGTGACGATCACGCTTCGCATGGCTCTCCCTCCCGCCGTCTCGCTTGACAACTCTGCCCGAACGGCTTCTATTTAACTCAATGGTTAAATGATGGAACAAGGCCCGCCCGGGAGGCATCCGATGTTGTGGCTCGCCCGCTATCGGCGCTTCTGGTCGGCCCGGATCGATCGTCTCGCCCGTTTCGTGGAGGAAGAAGCATGCCGTCCGCCGCTCGCCAGTCCGCCGAAGACCCCCGCCCCGCCCTCACCCTCGAACGTCGTCTCGCTGCCCCGCCGGCCCTCGTCTACGCCGCCTGGACCGAGGCCGAAAAGCTAGCCCGCTGGTTCGGCCCCGACAGCGGCCCGGTCAAGACGGCGAAGCTCGACGTCCGCGTCGGCGGCCGCTTCCACGTGAAGTTCGAGACCGAGGACGGGGAGGAGCACAATGTCGGCGGCGAATACCGCGAGGTGGTGCCGAACGAACGGCTGGTCTTCACCTGGGCCTGGTTTTCCACGCCCGAGCGGGAATCGCTGGTCGAAGTGACGATCAGTCCCGACGGCGACGGCGCGCTGCTCCGGCTGCACCACAGCCGCTTCTTCGACGAGGCGGCCGCCACCGGCCACCGGCGCGGCTGGACCGGCTCGCTGGAGAAACTCGCGGCTCTGTTCGGCTGACTGCGGCCCCGGGAGCGGGAGGTTCGGGTTCAGCGCAGGATCATGGCGGCGGGCCGGTCGGCGGCGCCGGCGACCCGGATGTTCTCGCCGCCCGCCGGCATGACGGCGACGACCGCCGCCACCAGGAGGCAGACACCGAAGGCGATCCCGGTCCGGAAGGTCAGGCCCTCGATCCGCCGCGTGCCGCCGGTCGTCCTCGTGGTGTTGCGCATGATCCCCTCCACCGCCCTTGGTGAAGGTATTGGTAAGGTTGATGCCGGGTTTGCACTGTGCGCGCCGTCAATGTTGCGGCGTGACCGGCGTCACGACAGGCCCTTCAGCCGACCGCCACGTCCTGCCAGAAGCCGAAGCGCCCGCCCACGGCGGCCATCTTCGGCTGCGGCGCCTCATAGACCCAGGCGGCGCGGGCATGCCGCGCGCCGTCCACCACCAGGTCGTAGAACTGCACGCCATGCGGGCATTCGAGGTCGCGCGGGGTCTTCGCCGCCTTCTCCAGCCAGTCGGTGCGCACGGCCTCCGCCGGGAAATAGGCATAGCCGGCGGCCTCGACGATATCCTCGCTCTCGGCGATCACGCGGGTTCCGAGCGTGGCTTTCATGGGCGGATCCTCCGTACGGTCGGTCGTCAGATGAATCTATCGCGACCTGCCGCCCATTTCCATGTCATGCACGGGCACGAGCGCAATGCTGCTGCGAGTCGACGAAGGCAGCTATGTCATGAGTGCTGCGTGACAATAACTACTAAAACCATCCCGTCCGGTAGGCGCTCAGAGCAGCAAAAAGAACCATTGGTTTTTAAGGCACGGCCCATTAAGATTGCTAATCTAATTTACTAAACATGCGGAATTTGCCGATGGCAATTAGAAATATTTCCGTTGCGAACCATAAGAATATAGCTAAAGCAGAATATACTGGACTGCCAGACTTAGTCGTTATAACAGGCCCCAATGGCTCTGGAAAATCAACCCTATTAGATTTTCTACATCGCAAGAAACATGGCATAGAGACCGGCACGAAGATTTTGTATCTAGGGCCGCATAGACCCTGGAGAAGAATGAATTTATCAAATATCGACGTAATGGGATACAATTCAACTTACAATACTGCAATGTCAGGTAACAATCTTCCAGGCTTTAATAGATACACCCCTGATGGATTTAGATTTACAGCCGGACAGTCAAGATTACATGACTCCTCCGATGAGTTATTTGGATTTATAAAAATATCATTTTTGAGCATATATATCAGATGGAAGAACAGACTGATCACAGAATTTGACAAGCAAGGAAAAAAAATTGATGAGGGAACGATTTTTGATTTTGCAGAAGAAGTTAATATTTTAATTAAAAATCTACTTCCACATTTGAAATTTATTCGAATAGATGAGACGGATCAGAATAATATTAAATGTGTTTTTATCAAAACTGGCAACACTTCACTGTTTCTAGACCTGGATGACCTAAGTTCTGGGGAAAAAGCAATATTTGGACTATTTTTGCCGTTCATTGAAAAAGAAATATTAGAAAAATTAGAGGATAAAAAAATCGAAGATACAATAAAAACGGCCGTCCTAATTGACGAACCAGAAATACATTTGCATCCACAACTACAGTCAAATCTTCTTTTAGCTCTTCGAGAGTTAACTCTTTCAGGAAAATACCAATTTATTATCACAACACACTCTCCAAATATTATAGAAGAAGCTGGATATGAAGAATTGTTTTTGTTACTTCCCGCCGAACCAACAGGGACCATGAACCAATTTACAAGAGTCGCGTCGTCTGGAGAGAAGTTAGAAACTATTCGTGCTCTGGTGGGGTCAACTACAACAATATCAAGAGATCGACCGATCGTTTTCGTGGAGGGGGCGGCAGGATCTAGTGCTCGCTACGATAAAGAAATACTTACCATTCTATTTCCGGAAACACTATCTTGGACCATCGTGCCCGCTGGACCGAAAAAGCAAGCAATTCAAAATGCCGATCAGTTGTCTTCCGCGCTTGACGCAATCGGGAATCGCCTCCGTGTATGCGCACTCGTTGATAAAGACGATAGAGACAAACCAGATAGCCCGAATACGGTCCAATGGTCTGTGCCTTGCGTAGAAAATCTCCTTTTAGATGTCGAAGCAATAGCATCTCTGCATTCACGTATATCCGGCCGCTCGACCGCGGAACTCATCCCCGAAATTGCTAGCGAGTTAAAAGAAATCTGCGCTTCGGAGATTTCCAATATGGTACAGAAAAGACTAGCTCAATGGTTTGGCGTCACTCGATTGTATCTAGATGCTACAGATTCCGACATTTCAAGCAATTCCGAAGAAGAGATATTAATTAAAATAATTTCTAAACTAGAAAAAAGTATAAAAGAAAAAATTGAAGGAAAATTAAATACCGAAAGAGATAGATTAATATCGACATTTGAAAGATCTATATCCGAAAAAAGTCACCTGGAGCTATTTGACGGAAAGATCGTGCTCAAGAAATTTTTTGATAGATCTATATTTAAAGATCACTACGCCCTAGGTGGATTTCGGCGTGATCTTGCCAAAACTGTCAGAAATGGCGCAAGGCTTAAAGAAATCGGACATAGTGCTGTGGAACACGTGAAGTATTTTTTATCACCCAATTTTCCAAAAGAGCTCTCCGAAGCGAAGGTAGAGTTCGACAAATCAGGAAAACATCAACTTTCCAGAGAGGTAGAGAGTATTCTATTGCTTCTAGATGCATACAAAGCGGGAGATTGGGCGCAGTGGAAAGAACACCTTCAAACTGCGAAGAAGAAGCTCCTGGAAGTAGTACGGCAAACTGATGAATTTGCGCTACGTGAAAAGCTGTCGAGATTCTTACCGATTCTAGAGGCTTGAAGCACCACGAACGATTTGGAAATCAGCAGCTTCGCGCCAGTACCCGCGCCACCAGCGCCGTCACGCCCGGCCCAGGCAGCAACAGCACCGCGAAATAGGCTCCGATGAAGACGAGAACTCCGGCGAGTGTCATGATCCCCCATTTAGGGATCAGGCGGTATCGGGACGCTGCACGAATGAGCTTCCGGCCAGTTCGATCGCTTCGTGGCAGCATAAGGTTAGAGTAGGCCGGAGCATCGACGGACATCACGGGTCACCGCTCAAGTCGTCAAAGAACGCCTTGTCAGCCGGCCGCCCCTTTTCCTGATTGGCGGACGAAGGCGCCGGCCAGTTCTGCATTGCGCTTGGCATCGACACGGCCGTCATCGGCCGTCATCGCGACCTCGCAGGGCGGGCTTGCCACGCGCCGATTGAACCGCTTCGTCGACATCGGCCTCTGAGATACCTGCTTCTGAGAGTTTCGCTCGAACCTTGTCCGATGGCGCTTCTCCGGTAAGACCGATGGCCACATCGAAACCGTCAAACCTCGCCCGCACCTCCAGCCTGCCCCCCAGCGCTTCGACATAAGCGAAGAGCGAACTCAGCTTCACGTCCTGCCGGCTCTCTAGCCTGGAGATAGCGACCTGCGTGATGCCGAGCCTGGCGGCAACCGATGTCTGGGAAACGCGGCAGAGGTCCCGGAGTTCGCGCAAGCCCGGCCTTTCGATCCGGCCGCTACGCCGCCACCCCGCCTCCAGTTGAAGCACGCGCCGGACGGCATCTTCCGGTCGTTTGTAGACCTCGTCCGGCCCTTCGCCGAACGTAGTATCCGACGTATAGACACCGAAGCCATGCGCAGGCCTCCAGGCGATATTCGTCTGGAAGCCGTTTAGGGATATATCGATCCAATGTTCTCCGGAGGGGTTGTCCGGCGCGTCGACATCCATCGTGATGCCCGGCAGGCCTTCACGGATCAGCTTGCCGAACTCGGCGATGGGGGCCGGGGCGTTCCTATCGGCCCGATCATCCGACCATCCGCGCCCGCTTTCTCCAAGAAACATCGTCCGCCCACCTCTTCGATGCGGATCGCGCCGCCCGTGGCGATCCAGATGTTGTGCCGCCGCGTGCGCCAGCGGGTCAACTCGGGGCGGCCCGGAACCGCACGTGATGCATCCGCCTGCGGCGGATACATGCGGCCGTCGATGCGCCAGCGTGCCGGATCGAACGCAGCGGCTGCATGTCGATCCTCCACTGCGTTCAAAACTGTCACCAGCGCCTCGAACGCCGCTTCGCCCGACGCGAAGGGCGCCTCACGCCAGAGCCGCTGGATGAACTCGGCAAGCCTCGCCGCCTTCGCGATCATATAATCATAATCTTGGAGTTATATGATGTCAAAGTTATTGCCCTTAACACGAGTATTGTATCATTGGTGCACTTCGAGCCGAAGCATTGTGTTTGCTTTCTGTTCTCATTTTCGCTATGATGGAGACCGGTGAATCTGGGTCACGGGATTTGCATGGAGCGCTGGTTCGAGACCGCTTGCGAGGAAGGCGCGACAGCGGACAGAAATGTCCGCCACCGATCCCGGCCAAGTCTCAAACAGCGGAATCCCCTTGGCCGAAACCGGCCCAAAACGGCTTCAAACCGGCCCTGGCCGGTAGCCGGCCGGCCGTTTCTGGCTCGAATTGGCTCGAATTGGCTCGAATTGGCTGACTTAGGCAGGGGCCGCAGCGATGGAATCACGGATTTCCCCAGCAGGAACAAACAGTTGTTGAGATCCCGCGCATGCGGGCCACAGATGTTCATGCAAATCCGCATCGGCCACGCGCCGGGGCCGGCATGGGGGCGGGCGTCGAGGCGGACAGAAATGTCCGCGGCCGGTCCAGTCACGCCCCTCTCTCCCCCGTCCACCCCCTCATGGGAGGTGAGGCGGACGAATTTGTCCGCGCCGGCACGGCGGACAGGAATGTCCGATACGACAAATGTTCCGGTCGCCGGCCTCGCCCACATGGCTGCGAACCTGTCTCCGGGAACGGACAAATTTTCCGGCATGGCGGATTTCCGCCGCTTTCCGGCCGGCCGCGGCCCCCTGCGCGGGCTGGCGGACAGATTTGTCCGCATGCGCGATACTTCTTGCGGCACCCCTCACATGCATTATAATGCATGCAACAAGTCAGGGTCGGAGACGCCGGGATGATCGACTTCCGCACGGAGCCGTCGCGCTATCGGCATTGGAAGCTGTCGGTGGAGGGCGCGGTGGCAACCCTCGCGCTCGACGTGGCGGAAGACGGCGGCCTGTTCCCGGGCTACGAGCTGAAGCTGAATTCCTACGATCTCGGCGTCGACATCGAGCTGAACGACGCGGTGCAGCGCCTGCGCTTCGAGCATCCGGAGGTCGCCTGCGTCGTCCTCACCTCGGCCAAGGAGCGCATCTTCTGCGCCGGCGCCAATATCCGCATGCTGGCCGGCGCCACCCATGCGCATAAGGTCAATTTCTGCAAGTTCACCAACGAAACCCGCAATTCCATCGAGGATGCCTCCAACGCCTCCGGCCAGATCTGGATGGCGGCGGTGAACGGCCCCTGCGCCGGCGGCGGCTACGAGATGGCGCTGGCCTGCGAGCACATCCTCTTGGCCGATGACGGCAGTTCCGCCGTCTCGCTGCCCGAAGTGCCGCTGCTCGCCGTGCTCCCCGGCACCGGCGGGCTGACGCGGCTGGTCGACAAGCGGCATGTGCGGCGCGACCGGGCCGATTTCTTCTGCACCACGGAAGAAGGCGTACGCGGCAAGCGCGCCCTCGACTGGCGCCTGGTCGACGAGATCGCGCCCCGCTCGCGCTTCGCCGAAGCGGTGGCAACGCGCGCCAAGACCTTGGCAACGAAGAGCAATCGTCCCAGGCCCGCAACCGGAATCATCCTGCCGCCGCTCACCCGCGCCATCGAAGGCGACCGCCTCGCCTACGGCACCCTGGGCGTGGAGATCGACCGCGCCCGCGCCGCCGCCGTCTTCACCATCCGCGGGCCGCAGGCGCCGCCGCCGGACGGCGCGGCCGGGGTGGAGGCGGCCGGCGCGGGGTTCTGGCCGCTGGCCCTCGCCCGCGACCTCGACGATGCCATCCTGCACCTGCGCTTCAACGAAGGCGCCATCGGCACCTGGGTGCTGCGCACCGAAGGGGCCTTGGACGCCGTCGCCGCGTACGACGACCTACTCCACCGCGAAGCCGGCCACTGGCTGGTGAACGAGGTCACGCTTTACCTGAAACGCGTGCTGAAACGCCTTGATCTGTCGTCCAGAACGATCTTCGGTCTGGTCGAGCCCGGCTCCTGCTATGCCGGCACCTTGGCCGAGCTGCTGCTGGCTTCCGACCGGGTCTATATGCTGGACGGCGCCCGCGAGGGCGACAACCGCCCCCCGCCCCGCGTGCGGCTCACCGCCATGAATTTCGGCCCCTACCGCACCGTCACCGGCCTCACCCGCCTCGCCTCCCGCCACCTCGACAATCCGGGCGGCGCCGAAGACGCCTGGGGCCGCATCGGCGAGGACCTGGACGCGACCGAGGCCGAGGCGCTCGGCCTCGCCACCTTCACCCCGGACGATATCGACTGGGAGGACGAGGTGCGCCTCGCCATCGAGGAACGCGCCTCCTTCTCCCCCGATGCCCTCACCGGCATGGAAGCCTCGCTCCGCTTCCCGGGGCCGGAGACCATGGAAAGCAAGATCTTCTCCCGCCTCACCGCCTGGCAGAACTGGATCTTCCAGCGCCCCAACGCCATCGGCGAGAGCGGAGCCCTGAAACTCTACGGCAGCGGCAAGCGGCCGGAATTCGATCGCGGGAGGGTGTGATGGCCATCGACTATATCGAGCGCATCCCCAACAACGTGAACCTGTCGGAGAACCGCAGGCTCCAGCGCGCCCTGGAGGAGTGGCAGCCCCGCTTCCTCGACTGGTGGAAGGACATGGGCCCGGAAGGCTTCCAGCCGCTCGACATTTACCTTCGCACCGCCACCTCGGTCGATGCCAAGGGCTGGGCCAGCTTCGGCTACACCAAGATGCCGGACTACCGCTGGGGCATCTTCCTGGCCGAACAGGACCCGGAACGGAAGATCCATTTCGGCCAGCACAAGGGCGAGCCCGCCTGGCAGGAAGTCCCCGGCGAGTACCGCGGCACGTTGCGCCGCCTGATCGTGACGCAGGGCGATACGGAGCCGGCCTCAGTGGAACAGCAGCGCCAGCTCGGGCTGACCGCGCCCTCGCTCTACGACCTCCGCAACCTCTTCCAGGTGAATGTCGAGGAAGGCCGCCACCTCTGGGCCATGGTCTATCTGCTGCACGCCTATTTCGGCCGCGACGGCCGCGAGGAGGCGGAAAGCCTGCTCGAGCGCCGCTCGGGCGACCAGGACAAGCCGCGCATCCTCGGCGCCTTCAACGAGGCGACGCCGGACTGGCTCTCCTTCTTCATGTTCACCTTCTTCACCGACCGCGACGGCAAGTACCAGTTGGCCAGCCTCGCGGAATCGGGCTTCGATCCCCTCGCACGCACCTGCCGCTTCATGCTGACCGAGGAGGCCCACCACATGTTCGTGGGCGAGACCGGCATCGCCCGGGTGGTGCAGAAGACCTGCGAGCTGATGACCGCCCACAAGACCGCCGATGTGCGCCGCCACGGCGGCATCGACCTGGAGACGCTGCAGCGCTACCTCAACTTCCACTACACGGTCTCGCTCGACCTCTTCGGCTCTGAGGTCTCCACCAACGCCGCCAATTTCTACACGATGGGGCTGAAGGGCCGCTACGAGGAGGCGCGCAAGGACGACGACCACAACCTGATGGACGCGACCTACGGCGTGATCGTGCCGCAGAACGGCATGGCGGTGGAGCGACAGGAGCCGGCCCTCACCTCGCTCAACGCCCGGCTGCGCGACGACTACACGATGGACTGCGCCCGTGGCGTCGCCCGCTGGAACCAGGTGATCAAGCGGGCCGGCATCGATTTCGAGCTGAAGCTCCCGCATATCGGCTTCAACCGCCGCATCGGCGCCTTCTCCACCCTCTCCGTCACCCCCGACGGGCGGATCGTATCGGCGGAGGAATGGGAGCGCGGGCGCAAGGCCTGGCTGCCGACGGAAGGCGATCACGACTTCATCAAATCGCTGATGGTGCCGGTGCGCGAGCCCGGCGCCTATGCCCCCTGGATCGCCGCGCCGGCGCGCGGCATCAACAACATGCCGCCCGCCTTCGAATACGTGCGGTTCTCTTAAGCCGCTTCCGAGAGGAGGGTCTCGATCTCGCGCGCGGCCTCGGCCAGGGCCGCGTCCAATTCGGATAATATCTCTTTTAAATCAATGTCTTCCGGGGCATTTTCGATCCTCTTCGCCACCGCCTCGACGGCGAAGGCGCCGAAATTGCCGGCCAGGCCGCGGAGCGCGTGCGCGGCCCCCCGGCGCCCGGCCGGATCGGCGGCGGCGCGGATGGCCTGGGCGGCGCGGGCCAGTTCGTCCGGCAGCGCCGTCAGCATCGCCCGGAAGGCGCCGCGCTCGACCAGGGCGCCCAGCTCGCGCAGCTTGCCGGGGTCGAACCCCTCCGCGGCGGGCGGGAGCGCGGGGGCGGCACCCATCACCCGGGCCAGCACCTCGGTCAGCCGCGCCGGGTCCAGCGGCTTCGCCACGTAGTCGTCCATGCCCGCCGCCAGATAGCGCTCGCGGTCGCCCACCAGGGCATTGGCGGTCAGCGCGATAATCGGGATGCGGCCCGCCGGCCCGGGCAGCGCCCGGATGGCGGCGGTGGCGGCGGGGCCGTCCATCTCCGGCATCTGCACGTCCATCAGCACCACGTCGAAGCGGCTCCGCCGCACCGCCGCCAGGGCCTCGATGCCGTTCTGCGCCACCTCGGTCTGGTGCCCCTCCCGCTCCAACAGCTTGGTCACCAGCATCTGGTTGATCCGGTTGTCCTCGGCCACCAGCACCCTGAGCGGTCCGATCGCGGCGGGGACCGGCGCCAGGGTCTGGAAACTCTCCCGGGCGATATCGGCCTCGGTACTGGGCTCGAGCGGCAGGGTGAACCAGAAGCGGCTGCCCTGGCCCGGCTCGCTCTCGACCCCGATCCGCCCGCCCATCAGCTCGACCAGCTGGCGGCAGATGGCGAGGCCGAGGCCGGTGCCGCCATAGCGCCGCGTGGTCGAGGCGTCCGCCTGCGCGAAGCGATCGAAGATGCGTCCCCGCTGCTCCGGCGCGATGCCGATCCCGGAATCGCGGACCGAGAAGCGGACGCCGCCCTCCTCCGCCACGGCCTCGATCCGAACGCTGCCGCCGCGGGTGAACTTGATGGCGTTGCCGACCAGGTTGAACAGCATCTGGCGCACGCGGGTCGGATCGCCGCGGAACCAGCCCGCGGCGGAGGGATCGATCCGCACCGAGAGGCTGTCGTCGTTCTCCCGCGCCCGCGCCGCCAGCAGCGAGGCGACGCCGTCGACCAGCGGCGACAGGTGGAAGTCCACCGTCTCCAGCTCCACCCGTCCGACCTCCAGCTTGGAGAGGTCGAGGATGTCGTCGATCACCGCCAGCAGCTGGCCCGCGCTCTGCCGCGCCATGTCGAGGTGATGCACCTGCTCGGCATCCAGCCTGCCCGCCTCGACCAGGCCCAGCATGCCGATGACCCCGTTCATCGGCGTCCTGATCTCGTGGCTCATCATCGCCAGGAACTCGGACTTGGCCCGGTTCGCCGCCTCGGCCTTGTCGCGCGCGGCCGAATACTCCTGGGCGAGCTTCGCCAGCGCCGCCGCCTGTTCCTCGACCTGGGCGACGTGATGCTCGAGGTCGCGCTGGGTCAGGCGCAGCGCGCGTTCCTGCTCCTTCAGCGCCGAGATGTCGGTAAAGGTGAAGGCGACATGCCCGCCCCCCGCGGCACTCGCCTGCAACCGGTGCCAGCCGCCCCCAATCGCCCGGTACTCGAAGGGCGGCCGGCCGGGCTCGCGGAAATGCAGCCGCATCGCCTCGGCGAAGGGCTCGACGTTGAACTCCAGCCCGTATTCCGCGCAGAACTGCGCCATGCGCCCCAGCACCTGCTCCATGTCCAGCCCGACCAGCGGCCCCAGCCGCTTGCGCGCCCGCGGCAGGAAGCCGTCGTTGTGCAGCACCAGCCTGCCTTCCGCGTCGAACAGCGCGAAGGCGGCGTCGAAGGCCTCGATCGCGTCCAGCAGCATCTGCTCGGCCCGCTTCAGCGCGGTCACGTCGGTGAGGGTGATGACGGCACCGCCATCCGCCGTGTTCCGGCGCGCGTAGCGCAGCCAGCGCGGCCCGGCGACCAGGAAGTCGGTCGGCGCCTCCTCGCCGGAGGCGAACATCCGCCGCACCATGACGATCATCGCGTCGACATCCACCTCCGGCGGGTAGAGGTGGCGCAGGGCAGCGATCCTGGACAGGATCTCCTCAACACTCCAACCCACGAAGCTCTCGCCCTGCCGCAGCAGCGGCAGGAAGCGCTCGTTGTGCAGGGCGATGCGCTGATCGGGGCCGAACAGCGCGAAGCCCGCCTCGATGCTGGTGATCGCGTCGCGCAGCCGCCCCTCGGTCTGCTTCAGCGCGGTTATGTCCGACCGCGTCACCACCACGCCGCCGTCGCCGGTGCGCCGGAACGCGTAGCGGACCCACCGCCCGCGCGGCGCCCGCAGGTCGATGGGCACACCGTCGGCACGCTGGTATCCGGCCCAGAGCGCTTCCTTGACCTCGAGATAGTCCGCACTGGTCGGGTATTCGGACCGGAAGGCGTCGAACTGGTCCAGCAGCTGTCGGGCCGTCATGCCGACGAGCGCCGAGAGCGCCGCGTGCAGGCGCGGCACGAACAGCGCGTTGTGGCGCAGCAACCGGCCCTCGGCATCGAACAGCGCGAGCCCGACATTCATGTTCGCGATCGCGTCCTGCAACTGGGCATCGGCGCTGGCGAGGGAGCGTGTCAGGTCCCGAGCGAGCGCAACCGCTCGCCAGCGCGTGCGCCCGAGTGCCCAGATCAATCCGCCGAGCGCCGTCGACAATCCAGCGCCCAGGATATCCACCAGCCAGGGTTCGCGAAGCCGAGCCGCATTGGTTTCCACACTCGCTCGCCACGACGCGCCGGCGAACTGGATCAGTTCTCCGCGCCGGATCACGCCGGCGGCACGGTCGGGCGCCTCTCCCACGCTCCACAGCGGGCTGCCCCCGCCGTCCCGCGGGCCGCCATCGATCGTCAGACGGAATGGCTGACGGCCGGGCGCGAGGTTCGCCGTCAGCGCGTCCAGCACGATCGGCAACGCCACCCAGCCGACCAGGGCCTTTCGCCGCCCCTCCTCTTCAGCGGGCCGTTCGTTGCCGGGATAGATCGGATAGCTGAGCAGCACCGCCTCTCCCGGCGCGTCGAGTTGTACGGGGCGGAACGGCCGCGATACCGTCGGCTCGCCGGTTTCCATCGAGGCCAGCAGGGCCCGCCGCACCACGGGATTCGCGCAAGCATCCCGGCCGACGGCAGGCTGCTTGCGGTCGACAGGCTCGCTCTGGACGATGATGCAATGGGGGGCGGCTTCGGCCCGGTTTCGTATCTGGAATGCCGGATCGCGCGCCTGTTCGGCTGCCAGAAAGGCGGGAAGCTCCACCTCCTCGACCAGCCGAATCAGGGAGACGCCATAGAGGCCGGGAAACCGGTGCTCGAGGTCGAGTGCGCCGATGAAGGCGCGCCAGCGGCCCGGTTCCGCCCGGTTGCCGGTGGTGGCCAGGGCCTGGGCGGTAAAGCCGGCAGCTTCGATCGTCGCCAGGCGACGTTGCAACTCGCCGAAGACAACCGCCGCCTGATCCGCCTGGGCCGCCGCATCGCGCTGAGCGTCTGCACGCAGCACCGCCTGCCGTTGCCAGACCGTGGCGCCTAGTCCCAACGTCAGGACCACCAGGGAGACGAGGGTTGTCCACCCCGGAGAGTTCAAGCTTCCGCGCATTGCGCGAGGTATCCGTAAATGCACCGGGCCATGGCGGATGCTACCTCCGATGCGGATCGGGATAACAGCCGGATCGGCGGATTTCGATTGCTATTGCGACTGACTGTCACTAGATAGACGGCAACACAGCCGCGGTGCGACGCAAGCCCATGTACGTCTGCCTTTGCCACGGATTCACCGATACCCAGGTTCGCGACGTGGTCGCGACCGGATGCACCTCCGTTTCCGACGTCTACCGCCGCCTCGGCGATCTGCCGCAATGTCGCAAATGCGTCCCGGAAGTCTGCGCCCTTGTCCGTCAGGGCCGCCTCGATTGTCCGGAAGCGGTCTGGATGGAAGCCGCCGAATGACGGCTGATATCGCTGCCGCCGCTGTGCTCGCCGCTGCGGCCGCCCTCGCGATCGGCTGGAAGATGAAGCTGTTGCTCGATATCATCCGGCTGGAGTCGGCTGTGCGCAAGCGTTCTCCCTCCTCGGTTCGCCGGTAGGGTGACGCGCGGCATGCCGATTCCTGCATGGAGGATCGGCGATGCACGGAGACAAGAATGTCATCAAGCACTTGAACGGAATCCTGTTCAACGAGTTGACGGCCATCAACCAGTATTTCCTGCATGCGCGCATGTGGCGTCACTGGGGCTTCCACAAGATCGCCAAGCACGAATACGAAGAATCCATCGACGAGATGAAGCATGCGGACAAGCTCATCGAGCGTATCCTCATGCTGGACGGCGTCCCGAACCTGCAGGATCTGGGGAAGCTCAGGATCGGTGAAGACATTCCCGAGGGTCTGAAATCCAACCTCGAACTCGAGCGCAAGAGCAAGACCGATCTCGGCAAGGCCGTCGGTGTCTGCGAGCAGGCGGCCGATTACGTGTCCCGCGAGATCCTTCGCGAGGTCCTGAAGGATACCGAGGAGCATATCGAGTGGCTGGAGACGCAGATCGACCTGATCGGCAAAATCGGCCTGCAGAACTACCTGCAGAGCCAGATCTAGCACCAAATCAATAGGGGACCGTCGCCATGAGTGAAACCGGAGCGGGACCCGCCGTGCCCAGCGCCTTGCCACCCTTCTACAAGAAGCCCGCCGCCGTGACGCTGGAGCGGCACGGCGGCATGGGGCTGGCGAACGAAACCCCTCTCGGCTTCGCGGCGGGCAGCCACGCGATCCTGCTCAATGACGTCGAGTTCCAGTCGGCCGCGCGCTGCTATCCGATCGTCTTCACCGCCACGGACCCTTGCGTTCCGATCGCGGTGACCGGCTTGCGTCCCAACGAGAATCTTTTCGTGGACGCCGCCGGCAGGTGGCGGGAGGGCGCTTACGTCCCGAGCTATGTCCGGCGCTATCCGTTCATCCTGGCCGAAGCAGGCGACAAGCTGACGCTCTGCATCGACGAGGAATCAGGATTGCTGACGGTTGGCGGTCCCCGCCCCTTCTATGTCGAGGAAAAACCTGCCGATGTCCTGCAGCAGGCGCTCAATTTCTGCTCGGCCTTTCACGCCGAGCATCAGCGCACCATCGAATTCTGCGCGGCGCTGAAGGCCCAGGGGATGTTGCACGAGGATCGTGTGCAGATCGCCTTCGCGCCAGGCCAGAGCGCGACGCTGGAGGGTTTTCGCATGATCCATCCCCAGCGCTTCGAGATGCTGCCCGATCCGGTCTATCTCGAATGGCGCAAGAAGGGCTGGATCGGGCTTTGCCATGCCCATTTCATCTCGCTCGGCAATCTGATCGAACTGGGTCTTCTGACCCGCGTCCGCGCGGCGGCTTGAGCCTTCACCACTTGGGGTCGATGGCGGCCCCGAGGCCGTTCCGGGCCTCGACCACTTCAGCCGCGTCGAGCGCGAGGTCCTCGCGATAGCGTGCCGCGATCAGTTGGACACCCTGCGGAACGCCATCCGCAACGCCGGTCGGCACAGCCACACTCGGCAGACCCAGATGGTTCACCGCGACAAGCAGTCGTTGAGCATGAATAGCCGTTTCGAAACCCGCCTGGCTTTCCTGGTCGAAGCCGACCTTGAAGGGTGGCAGGGTCGAGACCGGGCCGACCACGAGCGGATAACGCTCGAAGAACAGCATCCAGTCGCGCAGTTGACCCGCGCGCGCGGCGAAGCCCTTCATATAGGCTCCGAGGTCGATATCGGGCACCGCATCGACCATGAAGCCCGCCGCGCGACGGATCTGATCGTCACCATGCTGCTCGATCTGCGCCATGGACAGGTGGCGCATTTCGATACCGCATAGCTTGCGCCACAGGTCGGCAGCGGCTTCGATCCCCGGGGGTTCGATCTCCTCGATCGCATAGCCGGCCGCAGCCAGGCGCCGGCCGGCTTCACGCACCGCCTCGGCGACCGATGGATCAACGCCTCCCTTGGCCGGATCCACGCAGAGGGCTACACGGATCGGCCGCTCCGGCGCCGAGCCGGAGGCTGGCGCAGGCACCCACCAGGGATCGCGGGGATCGCGGGCCGCCATCGCGGCCAGGCCGAGCCTGAGGTCCCGAACCTTGCGCGCGATCGGCCCCTGCACCGACATCAGCTGCGCCGTCGGCGGGCGATCCTCGGTGGCACTCGGGTTGAAGGCCGGCACCCGGCCGAGGCTGGGACGAATACCGGCGACCCCGCAGGCATAGGCCGGGTAGCGGATCGAACCGCCGTAGTCGTTTCCATGTGCCAGCGGACAGATGCCGGCGGCGACAGCCGAGGCCGCCCCGCCCGAGGAACCGCCCGGGGTGATGTCTTCAGCCCAGGGATTGTAGGTCCGTCCCCGCAAAGCGTTGTCCGTGTGCCAGCGCAACGAAAAGGCCGGCGTGTTGGTTCGCCCGATGATAACCGCTCCCGCTTTCCGCCAGTTCGCGACCGGGGGACTGTCGGCCTTGGCCACGACGGATTGGAAGGCTACGACGCCGTTTGTCGTAGCCTGCCCTCTCTGATCGACATTCTCCTTGATGGTAACCGGCACGCCATGCAGCGGGCCCAGCGGTATTCCTTCCTTTGCGGCGCGATCCGCGGAATCGGCCTCCTGCAACGCCTCGTCGCGCAAGACGACGGTGACGGCGTTGAGCTTCGGGTTGACCGCGTCGAGCCGCTTCAGGCAACTCTCCACCGCCTCGCGGCTCGACACCCGGCGCACCCGGATGGCCTGCGCCAGATCGACCGCATCCCAACGCCACAGATCCCCCTGCATGTCCCCGCTCCTCGTCACGCTTCAACTGCCGGCTGCCAGAGCCCGTCCGATCACCATGCGCTGGACGTCACTGGTACCTTCGTAGATCTGGCAAACCCGGACATCACGATAGATCCGCTCGACCGGAAAATCCTGCAGATAGCCGTAGCCGCCATGGATCTGGATCGCGTCCGAACAGACCTTCTCGGCCATTTCGGAGGCGAACAGCTTCGCCATGGAGGCTTCCTTGAGACAGGGCTGCCCCGCATCCCTCAGGCGCGCGGCATTGTGAACCAGATGGCGCGCCGCCTCGATCTGGGTCGCCATGTCGGCCAGACGGAAGCTGACCGCCTGATGGTTGATGATGGCGGTGCCGAAGGCCTCGCGTTCCTTCGCATAGGCCAGCGCGGCTTCGAAGGCGGCGCGCGCCATCCCGACCGACTGGGCGGCAATGCCGATCCGGCCGGATTCGAGGTTCGCGAGCGCGATGCGGTAGCCCTGGCCTTCTTCACCCAGCATGAGGTCGGCGGGCACGAAGACGTCTTCCAACACGATCTGGCAGGTATCCGAACTGCGCTGGCCGAGCTTCTTCTCGATCGATGCCACTTTCCAGCCCGGACTTTCGGTCGTGACAAGGAAGCAGGACATGCCACGCTTGCCGGCTGCCGGATCGGTTACGGCGAAGACCATCGCCACTTCGGCGATCGAGCCCGAGGTAATGAACTGCTTCACCCCGCTGATGCGCCAGCCGTTGCCGTCGCGGACCGCCTTGGTGCGCAGGCTGGAGGCATCCGAACCCGCATGAGGCTCGGTGAGACAGAAGGCTCCGATGATCTCGCCCCGCGCAAGGCGCTTCAGGAAACGGCTCTTCTGATCCGCGGTCCCGTAGGTTTCCACCGCCGCGCAGACCGGCGAGTTGTTGACGGACATGATGGTCGAAATCCCGCCGTCGCCCGCCGCCACTTCCTCCAGCGCCAGCACATAGGACAGGAAGTCCGTCGCCGCGCCGCCCCATTCCTCATCGACGGTCATGCCGAGCAGGCCGAGTTCGCCCATGGATTTCAGCGCATCGAGCGGCGGCGTTCCCGCTCGATCGCGGTCCGCTGCCATGGGCTTCAGTTCCGCCTGCGCGAAGGCGCGCGCCATGTCCTGGACCAGCCGCTGCTCTTCCGTCAGCATCATCTACGCTTCCTTGCCGTTGCCTCGATCTCGATGCGCATCTCCGGTTCGATCAGACCGCAGATCAGCGCCGTCGCCGCCGGTCGCGCGCTCCCCAGATACTGTCCGAAGATCGGCGCCACCAGAGGGAAATCGGCCGCATTGGGCAGGTAGTAGCGCACCCGTACGATGTCATCGAGACCGGCCCCCGCCTCAACCAATGCGTCCCGGATGTTGCTGAACGCCTGATGGGTTTGCGCCTCGACGTCCGGGGCGATCGTCATGCTCGCATAGTCATAGCCGGTCGTGCCGGCGACGAAGATGAAATCGCCATCAACCACGGCCCGGCTGTAGCCGGCGATCCCCTCGAAACTGGACCCCGAAGAGATGCGCCGACGCTGCTCGTTCATGCTAGCCTCCGCTCGCGAGCGACCATACCCGTGCGTCTGGAGAATGCCTATGCCTGCCCCCGCCATCGCCACCGTCCAGGTCGACGACGAGCGCGTACGCGTGACCGAGTGGCGGTTTCCTCCGGGAACGGCGACCGGCTGGCACCGCCACGGCATGGACTATGTGGTCGTACCTATGACCGACGGAGTGCTCACCCTTGTCGGAAAGGACGGTCGCGCCGAAGGACGAATCACCCGCGGCGTCTCCTATTCCCGCGGCTCAGGGGTCGAGCACGACGTGGTGAACGAAACCGACAGTGAGATTGTCTTCGTCGAGATTGAACTCAAGCGCTGAGGATCAGCATTCCGGCCAGTCACGTTTGATGGCGGCGTCGAAGTCCCGGGCGCGCTTCTCGAGCCCGCCCCAGGCCTCCTTGCCGAGCATGGTGAGGATGTCGGCGATCTGCTTGCAGCTCGCCTCATAGGCCGGCTGGTCGCGGAAGCTGGCGATGAGGCGTTCGTTCTGTGCGATCTCGTTGTTGTCCGTACTCTTGAAGTTCTTCTCGATTGCCGCACGCCGAAGGTCGACGGCCTGCTTGAACTTCGCGGCATTCGCCTGTTCGAACTCCCCCCATTGCTTGGGCAGGCCGGCGAACGCGTTGCTGCCCGTGTTGGTGGCGCAGATTCGCGCGCGCTCCCGAAGCATCAGCCCCATCCGCACATTGGCTTCGGCGCGCATCTCGTTGGCGCGGAAGCAGCCCATCCCCGCGGCGCCCTGGGCCTGGGCCGCAAAGGCGATGGCCTGGCACAAAACAAGAACCACGCCAAAAGTGCGCTTCGTCATCGCTTCCAACCTGGAATAAACTACTATTGGTCATAGTCATGGAATGATTAAGAGCCAATGGACGACGAGCGCTCGGTGAACGCCTCAAGCGCGACCGCTTCCACCGACGCGGCGGTTTTGCGCGAGATCATCGAGATCGGTATTTCGCTGGCGGCCGAGCGGCGGCGCGACCGGTTGCTGGAGCGAATCCTGCTCGGTGCGATGAAGCTCGCCTCGGCGGACGGAGGGACGATCTATCTCCGGACGGAGGATGACCACCTCGCCTTCACGGTCATTCGCAACGACAGCCTCGACATTCACATGGGCGGCACGACGGGGCTGCCGGTCACGCTGCCGCCCATTCCGCTGCTTCTCAAGGATGGCCGCCCGAATCACAACAACGTCGCCTCCTATGTGGCGACCACCGGCCAGACGGTGACCATCACCGATGCCTACGCGGCCAGCGGCTTCGACTTCTCGGGGACACGCGCGTTCGACAAGCGGACGGGATATCGATCGACGTCGTTCGTCTCGGTACCCCTCGTCGACCACCGCAAGAATGTCATCGGCGTCATCCAGCTGCTGAACAGCCTCGCTCCGAACGGGATCGTCGTTCCTTTCCCCGCTCACAGCATCCCCATCGTCGAGGCGCTCGCCGGGTTCGCCGGGGTCGCGATCGAAAACCAGCAGCTGATCGACGGTCAGCGGCGCCTGTTCGATACGCTGATCGAGATGATGGCGAAGGCAATCGATGCGAAGTCGCCCTATACGGGCGGACACTGCCAGCGTGTTCCGGCGCTCACCGAGATGCTGGCGAAGGCGGCCTGCGACGTGAGCGCAGGCCCTTTCGCCGACTACGCGCTGAGCGAGGCGGAGTGGTACGAACTCCAGGTGGCCGGCGGCCTGCACGACATCGGCAAGGTGGTGACTCCCGTCCACGTCATGGACAAATCCACCAAGCTGGAAGGCATCTGCGACCGCATGGGGGAAGTGCGGCTGCGCTTCGAACTGGCAAAGCAGGCCCTTGCGATCGCGCATCTGCAAGGACGCGCGGACAAGAAGACGCTCGGGCAGCACCTGGCTGCCCTGGACGACGACCTCCTCTTCCTCGAACGGACCAATATCGGTGGCGAATACCTCGGCGACGAAGCAATCGAGCGGATCCGCCTGATCGCACTACGGGAGGTCACTGTCGGCGGCAAGACGCAGCCGATCCTCTCGGATGAGGAGGTTTCCAACCTGACCGTCCGGCGCGGCACCCTGAATGCCGAGGAGCGCAAGATCATCAACGACCACATCGTCCACACGCTGGACATGCTGGAGGCTTTGCCCTGGCCCAAACACCTGCGGAACGTGCCGCATATCGCCGGCACCCATCATGAGAAGATGGACGGCACCGGTTATCCGCGCGGCCTGAAGCGGCACGAGATCTCGCCGCTCGGACGAATGATGGCGATCGCGGACATATACGAGGCGCTCACCGCGCAGGACCGGCCCTACAAGCCCCCCAAGCCGATCAGCGAATCGCTGCGGATCATGGCGGCGATGAGCCGTGATCACCACGTCGACCCGGAACTGTTCGAGCTCTTCGTGACGTCGGGCGTATACCGCGCCTATGGCGAACGATTCCTGCTGCCCGAACAGCTCGACGCCGTCGACGAAACCGCCATCCTGGCTGCCGCGATCCCCCGCGACCGAGGGATTCGTTGACTTAGCATCCGGCGCGTGGCATTGGCCGCGCCCACCGGCCGGAGTTCAATGCCATGCGTATCAGGGACGCGCTCACCTTCGATGACGTTCTCCTGGTGCCGGCCGCCTCGTCGGTCCTGCCCGCCCAGGTCGATACCCGCACCCGTGTCACCAGGACCATCGAGCTCGGCATCCCCCTGATGTCGGCGGCCATGGATACCGTTACCGAACACACCATGGCCATCGCCATGGCCCAGTCCGGCGGCATGGGCGTCGTGCACAAGAATCTGTCGATCGAGCGCCAGGCCGACGAGGTTCGGGCGGTGAAGAAGTTCGAGTCGGGCATGGTGGTCAATCCCTTGACCATCGGCCCTGAGCGCACGTTGGCCGATGCGCTGGCCCTGATGCAGCGGCACCGGATTTCCGGCATCCCGGTGACCGAAACCGACGGAAAGCTGGTCGGCATCCTCACCAACCGCGACGTCCGCTTCGCTTCAGACCCAGACCAGCGGGTCAGCGAGCTGATGACCAAGAAGCTGATCACCGTTCGCGAGGGCGTCGATCAGGCGGAAGCGCGCCGTCTGCTGCATCAGCACCGGATCGAAAAGCTCCTGGTCGTGGACGATGCGTTTCGTTGCATCGGCCTGATCACGGTGAAGGACATCGAAAAGGCCAACCTGCATCCCAATGCCTGCAAGGACGAACAGGGCCGGCTTCGGGTCGCGGCCGCTACGGGCGTCGGTCCGGAGGGCGTTGCCCGCGCCGAAGCGCTGGTCGATGCAGGCTGCGACCTGATTGTGGTCGACACGGCGCACGGACACTCCTCACGCGTGCTGGAGACCATCAACACGATCAAGAAGCTGTCGAACTACGTCCAGGTCCTCGGCGGCAATGTCGCCACGTCGGATGGCGCCCGGGCATTGATCGATGCAGGCGCGGATGCGGTAAAGGTGGGGATCGGCCCGGGATCGATCTGCACCACCCGGATCGTCGCCGGCGTCGGCGTCCCGCAGCTGACCGCGATCACCGACGCGGTGTCGATCTGTCGCGCCCAGGGGATCTCGGTGGTCGCGGACGGCGGCATCAAATATTCCGGCGACCTAGCCAAGGCGCTTGCCGCCGGCGCCGACCTCGCCATGGTGGGCTCGCTGCTGGCCGGAACCGACGAGGCGCCCGGCGAAGTGTTCCTCTACCAGGGCCGCTCCTACAAATCCTATCGCGGCATGGGCTCGATCGGTGCCATGGCCCGTGGTTCAGCCGACCGATATTTCCAGGAAGAGGTCAAGAACGACCTGAAGCTCGTCCCCGAGGGCATCGAAGGACGGGTGGCCTACAAGGGACCGGCCAGCACCGTGCTGCACCAGTTGATCGGCGGGTTGCGCGCCGCCATGGGGTACACCGGCACCGCCTCGATCCGCGACCTCCAGGACAAGGCCGAGTTCGTGAAGATCACCTCGGCGGGCCTGCGCGAAAGCCACGTGCACGATGTGGCGATCACCCGCGAGGCGCCGAACTACCGGGCGGAAAGCTAGCGCATGACCCCGGCGGCCCGGATCGCCGCCACGATCGAACTCCTCGGAACGATCGAGGCGGAGGGTGGCGCGCGCGCCGCCGATCGCTGCGTCCAGGGTTTCTTTCGTGCCCGCCGCTATGCCGGTTCGAAGGATCGGGCGGACATCACCACCCGCATCTACGCCGTGCTGCGCCGCCGGGCGGAACTCGACTGGTGGCTGGAACGCGAAGGGGTGCCGCCCGACGCCCGCGGCCGCATTCTGGCCGCGCTGGCGATGCTGGAGCGAAAGGCACCCGGTGAGATTCCGGCTCTCTTCGCCGATGGCGAACACGCCGCAGGCTCGCTGTCGGAGGCGGAGATCGCTCTGGCTCACCGGCTCTCGACCGCGGACGCGACCGCAGCTCCCGATTGGGCACGCGGTGGCTTTCCGGAATGGCTGAAGCCGCAGCTGGAGCGACGTTTCGGCGCGGGCCTTCTCAGCGCGATGCAGGCGCTGCAGGAGCGGGCGCCGGTCGACCTGCGGGTGAATCCGGTGAAAGGCACGCGCGAACAGGCTCTGGAAGCGCTTCGCGTGCTGCGCGTACCGGCCGAACCGACGCGCCTCTCGCAGATCGGCATCAGGCTCGGCGAGCGCGCCAAGATCGATGACAAGGCGATTCACCAGACCGGCCTCGTGGAACCGCAGGACGAGGGCTCCCAGCTCGTCTCCCTGCTGGTCGAGGCCGAGCCGAAGATGCAGGTGGTGGACCTCTGCGCCGGCGCCGGCGGCAAGGCTCTCGCGATTGCCGCCGGCATGGGAAATCGGGGGCAGATCTATGCCTGCGACACGGATGCGAGGCGGCTGTCCCGGCTGAATCCCCGGGTACAGCGGGCCGGGGTGCGCAACATCCAGGCCATCGCCCTCGCCGACAGCGACAGTGATCCGTTTCTGGCCACGACCGCCGGCAGGGCGGATCGCGTCCTCGTCGACGCCCCCTGCTCGGGCACAGGCACATGGCGGCGCAATCCAGAAGCCCGGTGGCGACTGACGCCGAAGATCCTGGAAGAGGTCATGGGTCAGCAGGACCGCCTGCTCGACCGGGCAGCCGGGCTGGTAAAGCCCGGTGGACGGCTGATCTACGTCACCTGCTCGCTCCTGCCGTGCGAAAACGAGGACAGGATTGCCGACTTCCTGTCGCGGCGTCCCGAATTCGTCCCGCTTCCCGTTCCCGAGATCTGGTCGCGGCTGCTGAGCGCCCCCTGCCCCGCCCAGGACGCCATGCTGCAGCTCACCCCCGGCCGCGACGGGGTAGACGGCTTCTTCATCGCGGTGCTTCAGTTGTCACAGAGGCGTGAAAATCCCGCGGCCATCGCGGTCGTATAAGCAACGAATGTTCCGGACCAGGAGACCCCTCCATGTCACTTCGCCTTTTCGCCCCGCTTGCCGTCGTCCTCGGGCTCGCTCTGGCCGCGCCGGTAATGGGCATGGGCAGTTCGGACCCGGCACCGACGAAGGCCGCTGCCCCCGCCGATCCCGACTATGCCGCCGGCCGTGCCGCCATCGAGAAGAAGGACTGGCCCGCGGCCGTCACCGCGCTGCAGAAGGTCGTGGCCAAGGATGCAAGCAACGCCGATGCCTGGAACTACCTCGGCTATGCACAACGCAATGCGGGCGATGTGGCCGCCGCGCTGGTTTCCTATGAGAAGGCGCTGGGGGCCGATCCGAAGCATCGCGGCGCCCACGAGTACATGGGCGAGGCCTATCTCCTGCAGAAGAACCTGTCGAAGGCCGAGGAGCTGCTGGCCAAGCTCGACAAGCTCTGCTCGTTCGGCTGTGCCGAATACACCGAGTTGAAGAACAAGGTGGCCGCCTACAAGAAGGCGCAGTCGAGCTAAGCCGTCAGGAAGCCCGGCAGGTCGAGCGCAACCTCGGGCGCGCCTGCCCCCGGGCCACGATCGAGCAGGAATCCGGCGGACACGAAATCCCCGGTTTCGGGCGGCACGGTCGTGTGCCTGTTGGGTTTCGTGACATATCCGTATGCGGCGATGCGGCCGACCCCGGGCAGGGCCTTCAGCGTGACAAGAAGCGCCGGCAGGCTGGCCAGGATGAAGTAAAGCCGTTGCGTCTCGCCCGAATAGGACCGCTCGATATCGATCAGGTGGTGGTCGATGCGGGCCAGTTTCACGTCGAACAGGAGGTGGCGGCCCGACCAGCCCCACATCCGCCGGATCAAGTCCTCGAAGCGAGGCTCGTGCTGGCAGACACCTGTCGCGTTCACCAGATCGTAGGAGCGCCCCGGTTCGATCCCGAGCGCATTTCCGCACCAGAAGCGGCTCTCGGGATACAACTGCTTCGCCTGCTCGATGCTGTCGGGGACGATATCGATGCCGTCGAATGCCAAGGCCGAATTGTACTGGCGCAGCAGTTCCAGCAGCCGGCCGCTGGCACAACCGACATCCAGCACCGAGGAGACATCTCCCATGATGCGGGTGAGAAAGCGCCGCTCCGTCTCGAAGAACTCTCCGACGCCCTTTTCCGCGAAGCGGCGGATGCAATCGGCCTCGGTCCATCGGCGATAGTGCTCGTCCATGCTCATGCCTTCGGCACCTCGTTGGTGTCGAGGCGGGGCACCTCGAGCGGCGGGTCGGTCAGCCTGGCGACGGCGGAGCGGGTGGTGACGGCGAAGGCGCAACCCGCCTCGCGCAGGAGGTCGAGCGTGTCGCAGTTGTAGCGGCCATAAGGCGCGCAGAAGCTGAACCCGGTTTCCGGTTGACCCACCGCGGCGCAGACGCGCTTCGAGCCCGCGATCTCCGACGCCTGATCGTTCCGGCTCATCTTGTCGAGCCAGACATGATGATTGCCGTGCAGGCCGATATGCATGCCGCTCTGCCGCATGGTCCGAAGCTCCCCCGGTCCCATGTAGAGTTCCTCGACAAAGCCCGCCTCGTCGGAAGTGACGAAACGGCGGAACAGCCGGGCGGCGAGACGCGCACGCAGGGCATCGGGCAGTGCTGCCTGGAGCAGGCGCTTCACATAGGCCACTTCCGGCCCGTCGAAGCGGTTGGGGAGCATGAGTTCGGCTCGGTATTCCGACGGCGACTTCAGGTCGAATTCCCCGCGTCCTTCCTCGATGCCAGTCTCGATTTCATCGATCAGCGCGGTGACATCGCCGGCGGAGGCGAGCGTGAACTGGATGCGATTTACATCCATGAGCTCGCGGTCGAGCGCCGCGGTCGCGGTGACGAAGAAGGCACCCGAGATGCCACGATCGAGGAACCGCGGCAGGACGTACCGGAAGTGATCGGAATATCCGTCGTCGAAGGTGAGCAGCACGCCATTCGCAGGCAGGTCGCCCTCGCCGCGATAAGCGGCAATCACCTCGTCGGTGCGGACGAACCGATAGTTGGCGGCGAGATAGTCGAGCTGGCGTTCGAAGACTGCGAGATCGAGTGCTTTCAACCGGGGAAACCGGCTGCCGGCGAGCGGCCGGACGTAGTGATAGGTGACGAGAGTGACCTCGGTCGCGCCCATCAGTAGGTGAGCCGCTTCTCAATGGTGAGTTTAGCCCGGGCGATGGCGTCGGCGATGTTCCGGCCTGCGTTGCCGTTGCCGTAGAGCGTGTCGGAAGCCGGACGCACGGAATCGACCTGCCGGCGGATCGCCGCCTCGATCAGGTTGCGGTCGTAGTCGACGTCGAGCACGTTCGCGCCGCGGTCGCGGCCCTGCTGGCGGCTGCCGATATTCACCGCAGGCACGCCCAGGAACGAGCATTCGCGGATCGCTACCGACGAGTTGCCGACGATGCACCAGGATTTCAGCAGGATGCGCAGGAAGTCTTCCGGCGGCACGTTCTTGAAGAAATGGACATGCGGCAGGTCATGCACCTCGCGATAGGCGCGAATGCCCCGCGAGGTGCCGTCTGAGCCGGCATCGACATTGGGCCAGAACCACAAGGTCGGCAGGCCGAGCCGGTCGATGGCATGCAGCGTCTCGTCCACATGGGTTCGCGATTCCGCGTATTCGGTCGTGACCGGATGCTGCAGGACGACCAGATATCCCTTGGAGAGATCGAGTCGCTCGCCGACGCCACCATAGCGTTCGAACAGATGCCCAGTCTCGATCTGAGGGGACTGCAGCACGTCCTTGGCGATGTCTATCGAGGGACAGCCGGTCACCACGACCGCTTCGGGAATCTCGCCCATGCGGATGACGCGGTTGCGCGCCTGCTCGCAGGAGACGAGATGCAGGTCAGCGAGTTTGGTGACGGAGTGGCGGACCTTCTCGTCGATGGAGCCGGTGATCTCGCCGCCCTGAACATGCACCAGCGGGATGTTCATGTAGGCGGCCGCGATGGCGGTCGAGATCGTCTCGAAGCGGTCGGCGATGGTGACGACGGCATCCGGCTGCAGATCATCGAACACGGTGGCGAGCTCGGCAAGGCCCATGCCGGTCGACTTCGCCGAGGTGACGAGGCTCTCGCCTTCCAGGATCATGTATACGCGCCGGTCGACCTTGAAGCCTTCCTTCTCGATCACCTTGATCGCATTGCCATAGCGGTCGAGCAGCGCCGAAGCGGTGACGACCAGCTGCAGTTCCAGATCCGGATGCGCGCGGATCGCGACCAGGGCCGAACGGATGCGGGCGTAGCTCGGCCGCGCCGTGATGACGACACAGACCTTCCGGCGCTGTTTGCTCACGCCGCCGGCTCCAGGTCGTCGGGACGGATCATCTGGTCGCGTTCCACCGCGCGGACGAGCTTGCGCCCGAAAAGCGAGCCCATCTGGCTGGCGCGAATGCCGGTACCGGGCTTCTTGGCGGCGAGATTTCCCTCGCTCAGCACCACACCGGCCTCGAGGTCGGATGCCGCCACCACGCTTTTCATGAAGATGTCGCGGAGCGGCGCGATCCGCTCGGGCACGGCAGCCTTGTCCACCGGGCTCGCCTTCATCTTCTCGATCATATGGACGCCACGACAGAGTTCGGCGAACTCAGCCGTAGTCACGGAGGCGACCACATCGGGCCCGAACATCTCCCGGCTCAAGGTCACATGCACTTCCAGCACTTCGATCCCGAGCGTCGCCGCGGCAAGGCCGGGAAAGATCGTGGCCGAGTGATCCGAGAGGCCGACGGCGGTGCCGTAGCGCTCGCGGAACAGCGACACGTTGTTCAGGCCGACCGATTCCGGCGGGCAGGGATAGAGCGAGGCGCATTGCATGACGCAGAGCGGCGCACCGGCCTTCACCACCACCTCGACCGCCGCGTCCACTTCCGGCAGCGGGCTCATCCCGGTCGACATCATCACCGGCAGTCTCGACTTCGCCATGCGCTCGAGCAGCGGCAGGTTGTTGATCTCTCCCGAAGCCACCTTCCAGGCGGTGATGCCGAGACGCTCCAGCAGGTCGACCGCTTCCGGCGAGAAGGGCGAGGACAGGAACACCATCCCCTTCTCCTCCGCATGGGTCTTGAGGCCCGCCCACTGCTCGGGCGTGAATTCCATCCGCCGCCAATAGTCGAGACGAGTGTCGTCCTGCTTGCTGAATCGCGCCCGCCAGGGTTCGGCCAGCGTGCTTTCGGCGGCGGCGATATGGGTCTGAAACTTCACCGCATCGGCGCCGCCGGCGGCGATGGCATCGATGAAGGCATGCGCCATCCCGAGGCTGCCGTCATGCGCCTGGGCCACTTCGCCGATGATGCTGCAGGGGCGCCCCGGAACGGGGTCGCGAAGCCAGTGGGTCATGGTGTCCGGGTTCCTTGGGCCATTTGCGGGATCTCCGCAGGAAAACGGCCGGAATCGGCGCGGAAGCTAACGCGGGGGCACCCTCAAGTCAAAACTGCCATGCCTGAAGAACCCTGGCGCGGACGGGGCCGGACAGGCATTCTGCACGGCCCCGGAATGCATGGAGAGTTCGATCGATGAACGGCGCTGAAAGCCTGGTCCGCACCCTCGTCGGTGGTGGCGTGAACGTCTGTTTCACCAATCCCGGCACCTCGGAGATGCATTTCGTGGCGGCTCTCGACAAGGTCGACGGCATGCGCTGTGTGCTGGGCCTGTTCGAGGGCATCGTCACCGGGGCTGCCGACGGCTACGGGCGGATGACGGACAAGCCGGCGGCGACGCTGCTGCATCTGGGCCCCGGCCTGGGCAACGGCATCGCCAACCTGCACAATGCCAAGAAGGCCGCCTCCCCGATCGTCAATATCGTGGGCGAGCATGCGAGCTTCCACATCAAGTACGACGCGCCGCTGACCGCCGACATCGAAGGCATCGCCCGCCCGGTCTCCCATTGGGTGAAGACCAGCCCGTCCGCCAAGACGGTCGCCGCCGACGGTGCCGCGGCCATCGCCGCCGCCTCCGCCGCGCCGGGGCAGATCGCCACGCTGATCCTCCCCGCCGACACCGCCTGGAACGAGGCCGACGGCCCCGCCACCGTCCCCGCCATCCCGGCCCGGGCCAAGGTGGACGAAGCCCGCATCCGGGAAGCCGCCGACATCCTGAAATCGGGCAAGCCGACCCTCATCCTGATGACCGGGCATGTGCTGCTGGAGAAGGGGCTGGCGCTGGCCGGTGCCATCGCCGCCAAGACCGGCGCCAAGCTCCTGACGCAGCTTTCCAACAAGCGCCTGGAACGCGGCGCCGGCCGGGTGCCGGTGCTGCGCGTGCCCTATGTCGTCGACATGGCGGTCGACACGCTGAAGGGATTCCAGAACATCCTCCTGGTCGGCGCCAAGCCGCCGGTTTCCTTCTTCGGCTATCCCGACAAGCCGAGCGAGCAGCAGGCCCCCGGCACGATCATGACCCGCCTCGCCGAACTGGAGGAGGATGCCGTCGACGCGCTGGCCCGCCTCGCGGATCTGCTCGGCGCCAAGGAGAAGGACGCGCCCTTCCAGGAGGCGAAGCGGCCGCCGATGCCGACCGGTGCCATCACCCTGGACAGCCTGGCGGCCAGCCTCGGCGCCCATCTGCCGGAGGGCGCCATCGTGGTCGACGAGAGCGTGACCACCGGGCGCGGCTTCTTCCCGCTGACCGCCGGCGCCCCGCCGCACGACTGGCTGAACAACATGGGCGGGTCGATCGGCTTCGGCACGCCCGTCGGCACCGGCGCCGCCATCGCCTGCCCGGCCCGCAAGGTGATCTGCCTCGTCGGCGACGGCAGCGCCATGTACACGATCCAGTCGCTGTGGACCCAGGCGCGCGAGAATCTCGACGTCACCACCGTCATCTTCGCCAACGGCACATACCAGATCCTGAAGGGCGAGTTGGCCCAGGTGGGGGCCGGTAATCCGGGGCGGAAGGCGATGGACATGCTGGAGATCGGCCGCCCCGATCTCAACTTCGTCGACATGGCCCGCGGCATGGGCGTGCCCGGCCGCCGCGTCAGCACCATCGACGAGTTCAACAAGGCGCTGCAGTCGGCGATGAGGGAAAGCGGCCCGAAGCTGATCGAAGTGATGATGCGCTGAAGACACACCCCCGGTCCGGGACGTGCCGGACCGGGGGGACGAGGAAACGCCCAGGGTGACAACGACAAGCAACAGCCGGCCGCTGACGGCGGAGACTGCCGGCATCCTCTACGCCATCGCCGCGGCGCTGACGCTCACCACCCAGGACGGCTTCACCAAGTGGATGGGCCAGCACTTCTCGGTGGGCGAGATCCTGTTCTATCGCGGCCTGCTGACGCTGCCCTTCTGCCTCGGCATCGTGCTGTGGTCCGGCGGGTTGCACCTCCTGAAGCCCAGGAAGCCGCTTCTGAACCTGACCCGCGCCGGCTTCGGCCTGTTCGCCAGCATCATGGTCGTCGCCTCCTTCAGCTTCATGCCGCTGGCCGATGCGCTCGGGGTCATCTTCGTCTCTCCCCTGCTCACCCTCGCTTTCGCCGGACCGCTGCTGGGTGAGCGGGTGAGCCCCAGGGCCTGGTTCGCGGTCGCCGCCGGCCTCGCCGGGGCCTTGTTCATCATCCAGCCGGGCGGGGGCGGGCTCGACTGGCGCCTCGCCATCCCGCTCGCCGCTGCCTTGGGGTCGGCACTCCGCGACATCGTCACCCGGGCGCTCGGCGGGGCGGAGCATCCGGCCACCACGCTGATCTGGACCATGATCGTCATGACGGCCGGCGGCGCGGTCTGGACCGCCACGCTGGGCCTGCGCTGGCCGGGCGCGAGCGAATGGGGTGTCTTTGTCGTCTGTGCCGCGCTGCAGACGGCGGCCTACTATTTCGCCATCCAGTCGCTCCGCCTCGCCCGCGCCTCCACGGTCGCACCCTACAAGTACCTGTCGCTGGTCTGGGGGGCGGTGATCGGCTTCGCCGTCTGGGGCGACCTTCCCGACACGATGGCCCTGTGCGGCGGGCTGCTCGTGGTCGCGGCGGGCCTCTTCGTGCTGCGCCTGGAGATGACCTCGCACCGCCCATAGGCAAAGTTGCGCCCTACAGCCGCCGCAATTCGGCTTTGATTGCGGCAGACCCTCTCGGGCATGGTCGCCCTCCGCCGCATGCGAGCAACACTCGCCCTCCTTCTCGCCTTCGCCCTGCCGGCCGAGGCCCAGCAGGCCGAGGTCGAAGACCCGCCCGAGCGGGCCGGTCGTGTCGCCCTGGTCGAGGGCAACGTCTCGCTGCGCACACCCGACCAGAGCGACTGGATGGCGGCGACGCTGAACTATCCGGTCGCCGCCGGCACGGCGGTCTATACCGAATCCGGCGCCCGCACCGAGCTCAGCTTCGGCAACGCCGCCGTCCGGCTGGACGGCCTGACCGAGGCCGCCATCACCCGGCTGGAAGACGGCGCCATCGGCGTCCGGGTCGACCGGGGCAGCATCAACCTGCGCATCGCCCATCCCGTCGACGGCACCCGCATCGCGGTGGATACCCCGCGCGGGCGCTTCGACATCATCACCGCCGGCGCCTACCACATCGATGCCGGCGGCGGCGACCGTCCCACCCGCATCGCCGTGCTGGAGGGCGAGGCGCGCTTCGCCGGCCGGACCTACCAAGCCGTCCGTACCGGCGAGGCGCTCGACATCCGCGGCAACCCGGAAACCGTGACCGCGGGCCCCGCCGAACGCACCGCCTTCGACGACTGGGCCATGGCCCGCGACCGCGCGGCCGAGGCGCCCGTGACCGAACGCTACGTCTCCACCGCCACACCGGGCTACCAGGAACTGGACCGCGCCGGCACCTGGCAGCAGACGCCCGAACACGGCGCCGTCTGGTACCCGACCGCCGTCCCCGCCGGCTGGGCGCCCTATCGCCACGGCCACTGGGCCTGGGTCAGTCCCTGGGGCTGGACCTGGATCGACGACGCGCCCTGGGGCTTCGCCCCCTTCCACTACGGCCGCTGGGCCTATTACCGCGACCGCTGGTGCTGGGTGCCCGGCCCGGTCGTCCGCCGCCCGATCTATTCACCCGCGCTGGTCGCCTTCGTCGGCGGGCCGACCCTGGTCATCCAGATCGGCGGCCGGCGCCAGCCGGCGGTGGGCTGGGTGCCGCTCGCGCCCCGCGAGATCTACCGCCCGCCCTATCGCCACTCCACCGCCTACGTCCGCAACATCAACATCACGCATGTCGAGCGGAACGTGGTGAACAACATCCACATCCATGACCGCGACCGCGACGACGAGCGCGGCGTCGACCGCTTCGCCAACCGCCGGGCCGCAACCGTCGTGCCCGAGGAGGCGATGCGCCGGTCCGAACGCATCGACCGCGCCGCCATCCGCCGCGACGACGACGGCCCGTCGCTGAACGACGCCCGCGTCACCCGCGACCTGCCGCAGCGCAGCGCCCCGGCCGAACAGCGCCGCGGCCCGCCGGTTCGCGGCATCGCGCCCGACACGGCCCGCGAACAACCCGAGCAGCGCGGCCCGCGCAACGAGCGCCCGCGCGAGGGCACGCTTCGCCTCGACAACCCGCCGGCGGCGGCGACGCCCGAGGCCCGCCCGCGCCTCGAGCGGAGGCAGGAGGCAACGCCGCAACCGGCCGAAACCCGCCGCGGCGACGGCCCATCCCGTCTCGAACGGCGCCCGGAGAGCCCGTCGCCCCAGGCCGCTCAACCTCAGGCCGGACAGCCCCAGGCCAGGCAGCCGCAGACCGAACGGCCCAACCGGTCCGAGCGGCGGCCCGAGGGCGCCGCCCCCCCGAACCGGACGGTGCCGCCGATGGCGGTCGAACCGCAGCAGCGCCAGCAGCAGCCGCGCGCCGAACAGCCCCGGCCCGAACGCTCACGTGAACAGGCGCCGGAGCGGCGCATGCAGCGGCCGGAACCCCAGGCCAAGCAGGTCGAGCGGGCACCGACCCCGCGGATCGAACGCCATGCGCAGCCGCAGCCGCGAGCGGAACGGCCGCAACCTCAGCAGCAGCAACCCCAGGCCCAGCAGCCGCCCCGCGAACGCCGCGGCAACCGCGAACGGACCGAGTGAAGCGTCAGCGCCGGCCGAGCTGGTCGGGGTCGCGCACCGCGCCCTTGGAGGCGCTGGTGGTGAGCGCGGCATAGGCGCGGAGCGCGCGGCTGACCACGCGCTTCCGCGCGCCCGGCTTGAAGCCGCCATCGGCGCGGGCCTGCATCGCGGCGCGGCGGCGCTCCATCTCGGCCGGCGAAATCATCAGCTCGATCCGGCGGTTCGGGATGTCGAGTTCGATCGGATCGCCGTCCTGGATCAGTGCGATCTCGCCGCCTTCGGCCGCTTCCGGCGAGATATGGCCGACCGAGAGGCCGGAGCTGGCGCCGGAGAAGCGCCCGTCGGTGATCAGCGCCGTCACCTTGGCGAGGTTGAAGGCCTTGATCAGGCTGGTCGGCATCAGCATTTCCTGCATGCCGGGGCCGCCGCGCGGGCCTTCATAGACGATCACCACCACGTCGCCCGCCTTGACCTTGCCCGCGGTGATGCCGGCCGCCGCAGCGTCCTGGCTTTCGAACACCACCGCCTTGCCGCGAAAGTTCCAGATCGAGGGATCGACGCCGGCCGTCTTCACGATGCAGCCGTCGCGGGCGATGTTGCCGTAGAGCACGGCGAGGCCGCCATCGGTGCTGTAGGCATGCGCCACGTCGCGGATGCAGCCCTCGGCCCGGTCGAGGTCGAGATCGGGGTAGTAGCTGTCCTGGGAAAAGGCCTGGATCGACTTCTTCCGCCCCGGGGCCGCCTTGTAGAACTGCCGCACCGCATCCGAGTTCGAGCGCCGCACGTCCCAGGCCGAGAGCTTGTCGGCGAGCGTGTCGCCGAAGACGTCGACCACGTCGCCATGCATCAGGCCGCCACGCTCCAGCTCGCCCATCAGCGCCATGATGCCGCCGGCGCGATGCACGTCCTCCACGTGATAGTGGGAAACGGCGGGCGACACCTTGCAGAGGTTCGGCACCTTCCGGGACAGACGGTCGATATCCTCCATGCCGAACTCGACCTCGCCCTCGAAGGCGGCGGCGAGGAGATGCAGCACGGTGTTGGTCGAGCCGCCCATGGCGATGTCGAGCGACATGGCGTTCTCGAAGGCGCGGCGGTTGGCGACGTTGCGGGGCAAGAGCCCCTCCTCGCCCAGCTCGTAATGCCGGCGGGTCAGCTCGACGATGCGCTGGCCGGTCTCGACGAAGAGCTGCCGGCGGCGCGCGTGGCTCGCCAGCATGGTGCCGTTGCCGGGGAGAGCGAGGCCCAGCGCCTCGACCAGGCAGTTCATCGAATTCGCCGTGAACATGCCGGCACAGGAGCCGCAGGTGGGACAGGCCGCCTGTTCGATGGTGGCGAGGTCGGCCGCCGGCATGTCGGGGTTGCCGCCGGCCACCATGGCGTCGATGGCATCGACGGTGATCTCCTTGCCGCCGACGGTGACCTTGGCGGCTTCCATCGGCCCGCCGGAGACGAACAGCGTCGGGATGTTGAGGCGCATGGCGGCCATCAGCATGCCGGGCGTGATCTTGTCGCAGTTGGAGATGCAGACGAGAGCGTCGGCACAATGGCCGTTCACCATGTATTCGACCGCGTCGGCGATCAGCTCGCGCGAGGGCAGGCTGTAGAGCATGCCGTCATGGCCCATGGCGATGCCGTCGTCGACGGCGATGGTGTTGAACTCCTTGGCGACGGCGCCCGCCTTCTCGATCTCGGCGACGACCAGCTGGCCCAGGTCCTTCAGATGGACATGCCCGGGGACGAACTGGGTGAAGGAGTTGGAGACGGCGATGATCGGCTTGTCGAAATCGCCCTCGCGGGTACCCGTGGCCCGCCACAGGGCGCGAGCCGCGGCCTGCTTGGCCCCTTGCGTGGTGGTATAGGAGCGGTAGCGCGGCATCGTCGTTTCCTCCTGATCGGGCGGCGATCCTAAAGTCGGTGGCGGAATTTTTCCGCAGATTCGGCGGGATCGAGAATTGCCCGGATTTCCTTTGTTGATCATCGGCTTACGAATTCTACACTGAAACCTACGCGGAACTGTGCTTCCGCCCGAGGCGGAAGCACAGTTCCGCTTCGGGCGGCTGTCGCGGCATCGTTGGGGCCGATCAACTGATCGGGCAGACTGCGGCAATTCAAGGATAGCACATCAGGACTAATTACTCAAAAAGGGAATTTATTGAAACCTACAGGGCGGAACGTCCCTTCCGCACAAGTTTCCGTGTTCACCAGGGATTCACCAGCATTCAACCAGCGCTGACGTTGACCACGCATCCTGACCTGTCTTCAAGCGCGGCGCCGAACGGCCTCGGGAATATGAGTTCAGACGCTCCCGCTAGGGAACGATACGAATGCTCGAGAGGGTGCGCCGGACATCGTCCGGTGTGAACTGACTTTGCTTTTCCATATCGCAAACCAGACCCAGAGTTCGCCAGGGGTATGCCCCCCCAGCGCGGCCTACCGGGCCACCTGCAAGGTCAAATGCGAAACACGCGTACCCGGCCGCTGAGGCCAGGATCGTCGTCAGGCTTCCGTCCGTGCGCACTTCACCAAGCAGAATGTCACTTATTCCATAGCCCAACAAATTATCATCGAGATCCCTTCGAATAGTCTTATAATCGTAAAATGGAATCCCAGCCGAGCCGCCATCTATTCGATACAGGTCGAAATGGAGTGCTCCTGAACGGCCTTGAACCCGATACTGTGAGTAACCTTGAGGAGAGCGCGGCCCCCTGAGACAGGGTGCACCCGGTGCTTGAATTGGGCTTTGGCCGCATGGAATTTGTTCAAATCCTGCAGTTCCAGAATAAGCAATCACCCTCTTGGGAGCCTGCGAATCCTGTTGCGCATCTCTCAGCTTCGATTTAGCCAAGTATGCGAAGCGTCCAGCGGGGAATGCCGCAATGTAAGCTTCAAAATCTGCGATTCGTGAACTGCTGGCGATTGAACGCCAAAACAAGGTATCCGCATCATCGACCATTGGTTGTGCCGATTGAATCGTGGCATGGACGTTGGGGACGAAGGAAAAGCTTCCAACCAGCGACGACGACTCCCATGGCACCTGCGCCCCTTGCGAGGACGTATTGACCCTCCCCCGCACTCTCTTAAAGAACTCCTCAACAGGAATTCCGGGGGTCTCGATCTCCGCAAGTATAGAATCCGTATAGATGCTATTGTTTTCCGAACCATCGAATGCGACCCTTCCCGGCGCCGTGGCATATGCGATTAGTGTCCCCGCCGGAGCATTGATCTGAGCAAGACCAGCTCCGGAACTCCGCGTTCGAATCTCAAAAGGATTGTTCCGGCACGCGTCCAATATAACAATGCTCATTCTGGCAGCGGACATGTGGTCAATCACGACGCCTGCGTCCAATGCTTCCAGTCGCACCCGGGGTGCAGTCGTGATCTTGGCGTCGACTGGAATCAAGTAGTTGAGGCCATCGAGTTGCATTGCATGACCTGCGTAATAAAAAAGTGCAACCGATCCATCAGTAATGCGATCTTGAAAATCAGCGACCGCGCGCTCCAACTCAATTTTGGACGTGTTCCGACGCTCGTCGACATCGAATCCAAGTTTCTTCAGTACCGCAGCAATCGCCCGGGCGTCATTTTCTGGATTCTTCAGTGGCGCCGTTGTGTATTTGGAGTTGCCAACTACAAGCGCCACTCGGCGCTCTGCGCTCGCTTCGAGGCTGAAAAATGCGCAGACAAGAACAATTAGCCACTGTCTCAACAGCAGAATTTTACTTAGTCGAAGCCGACGTCGATCCCGCATCCTATGCTCCTGTGGATGGAGACTCTTTCAGGGTCGATCCTAGGCGTCCTCCGCCGAGTCCAGCCGACTAGAACATCCTAGGATACTAGGCGCTTCGTAGCGCTCGTGGGTGACGACACATAGTCAGCCGAGAGCTTCCCGTAATGATGCCGATCGCACAAGTCCGCGACAATGAGAACATCGATCCATTGGACTTCCCTGGAGTGGCGCACTCGCGCTTTCGCCCTGTGATTGGTGACAGTACTGACGCGCCGCCCATTCGGCCGCCGCGGACATAGACGGAGCACATACTCGTAGCCGCCCGGGTTAGGGCCGCGCATTGCGCCGGCACCATCTACCTAGCCCGTGCTCGCGCGCCCTCCAGCAGGGTCGAGGAGGTTGGCCGGCGAAGCTAGTCGGGCGCTGGTCGTCCTGCCGGGGGAGTGGTTGAGTTCCGGCCGATCCGACGCCTCCGGTCTCCCCCGCCTTGCCGCGACCCCGCCGCGTCCCCTAGGCTTCGGTCGCTGAGCCGCTCTATCGACGGAAGGGGTCCCCATGCAGCCGCATCTGGCGGAACTGACCGAGGCGATCTACGACGCGGCCGTGGCACCGGCGGAATGGGGCCGGGTCATGGGCCTGATGAAGCAGCGGTTCTCGACCGGCGCGGAGACCTTCTATGGGCTGGACCTCGGGCGCCGCAGGCTGAAGACGCTGCATATCGAGGGGATCGCCGACGCATACGTGCGCTGCTTCACGGAGCTGTTCTACACCGACGACAATCCCTGCATCCGCTCCGAGCCGCTGCACCGTCCGGGCGTGGTGCGCACCGACCAGCGATTGCTCGCCTATTTCCGCGATCCCGGCGTGCTCAGGCGCTCGCAATACTACAACGAGTGGATGCGCCCGCAGGAGCACGAGCATTCGATGGGCATCACGCTGCATGCCGACCGGAACACCCATCTGAACCTGACCCTGTTCCGGCCCGCCGGGGTGGGGCCGTACCAGCCCGGGGAGATCGCGGATTTCTCGCTGCTCTGCGAGCACCTGCTCCGGTCGCTTCGGCTGGCGAGCCGGCTCGGTACGCTCGAGAGCCTGCGCCGTGTCTCCACGGACCTGCTGGAAGCGCAGGCGGCCGGAGTCCTCCTGCTCGATGCCGGCGGGCGTGTGGTCTGGGGCAACGCCGCCGCCTTCGCGCTGGCGGCGGCGGCCGACGGCATCGAGATCACCGGCGAGGGCATCCGCCTGAAGCGGGGGTCGGACCAGCAGAAGCTCGGCCAGATGATCGACCGCGCGGCGGCGGGGACAGCCGGCGGGGCGATGCCCGCGCTCAGGCCCTCCGGCAGGCGCCCCTTTGCGATCATGGTCTCGCCGTTGTCGCGGAGCGAGAGCGCCTTCGCCGCCTTCGGCCCGGCCGCCTGCGTGGTGATCGCCGACCCCGAAAGCGAGACCCTGCTGCCGGCGCAGCGCCTGCGGCAGCTCTACGGCCTGACGCCTTCCGAGGCGGGATTGGCGATCCGGCTCGCCAGCGGCGACGACCTGCGCGCCGCCGCCGAGGCGCTCGGCATCCGCTATTCGAGCGCCCGCACCTTGCTCACGATCGTCTTCCGCAAGACGGAGACGAAGCGGCAGGGCGAGCTGATCAAGCTCCTCCTCGCCGCGGCGGCCCTGCCCCGCGCCTGAGCCTCGGCGCGCCGGCCGGATCGGCATCGCGCGGCCCGGCCGCGCGCCTACAGCAAATGATAGTGACGGTGCGCGATACAGCGCCGCGGGCACCGCGAGGCGGGCCATCGGGCCGGGAGCGCAGCACCGCCACGGCCCCGCGCGCCGGACCACCCCCAATTGCCAGTGTCCAGCGGCTTGGCGCCCGCCGCCCGCGGCATCGGTTCGCGAACGCCGCCGCCGCGCCGGAACCCTGATCGGAACAGGCGAAATCCGGCCTCCCCCGCCCTTGGCACATCCGTTGCTGTCGCCGGATGAGTTCATTCACTCATTCGGGAGATCGAGATGCCGCAGAACACATCCGCCGCCGCCATCCACCGCGGCAGGCTTCTGGCGCGCGCCGCGGGCATCGCCCTCGCCCTGGCCGGCGCGACGGCGGCGCGGGCCGACATCATCACCAGCGGCGCGGTCAGCCCCGGCACGCTGACCCTCAACCCGACGACCGCAAACCAGATCTTCGCCGGCTTCAGCAGCGCCGGTTCGATCGAGGTGAACGCCAATGCCGACACCAACGGCTTCACCGTGCTGACCGGCAATTTCAGCGGCAGCATCAGCGCCAATATCGGCGCCTTCGCGGGCGGCAGCGGCACGCTCACCGTGACCGGCAACGGCACCGCCGGATCGGCCGCCTTCAACGCCATCCGCTCGATCCAGGTCGGCATTTCCGGCGGCACCGGGACGATGACCGTCTCGAATGGCGGGGAGGTGCAGAGCGTGAGCGACACCTATGGCCTGACCATCGGCAACAGCGGGTCGACCGGCACGGTGACGGTCACCGGCGCGGAGTCGAGCCTCACCTCGCGCGACCGGATCAACGTTGGTTCGTTCGACGGATCGAGCGGTACGCTCAACGTCACCGGCGGCGGCGTGGTGCAGACCGCCGGCACGCTCGACGGCAACCTCGTCATCGGCGCCGGCACCGGCGCGCAAGGATCGGTGACGGTGAGCGGGGCGGGCTCGAAGCTCATCACCAACGGCATTCTGGCCGGCGTCGGCACGAACGGCGCATCGAGCCTCACCGTGTCGGACGGAGGCTTCGCATCGGCCGGCACGCTCGCCTCGGGCCAGGGCGGCAGCCTCAGCATCGGCGGCGCCAACGGCGCCAGCGTCACCGTCACCGGCAGCGGATCGACATTGAAGGTGGACGCCATCGGCGCGGCGGCCGGCTTCCTGCACCAGAAGGAAGTCGTCATCGGCGGCTTCGCCGAGGGTTCCCTGCTGGTCGACCAGTCGGCGATGCTCGACGCCACGGGCGGCCGCGTCCTGGTCGGCGGCGGGTTCTTCGGCACGCAGTTCGAGACGGCCTCGCTCACGGTCGGGAACGGCGCCGGCCTCAGCGCGGCGGATGTCGTGGTGGCGCAGGGCGGCACGCTGAGCGGCGCCGGCGGGACGCTCGATGCCGACGTCACGCTGAACGGCGGCACGCTGGCGCCCGGCAGCTCACCCGGGACGATGAACATAGACGGCGACCTCAGCCTGCAGGGCGGAACGCTGGAACTGGAGATCGGCCCCGGCGCGCGCGACCACCTGAACGTCACGGGCGCCATCAGCATCGCGACCGAGATGATCATCAGCCTGATCTTCGACGCCGAACCGCTCGACGGCGAGGTCTTCGCGCTCGAGGACTTCTTCTCCGGCTACACCGCCTTCGGCATCGATCCCGGTTTCGACCTCGGCACGCAGCTGCTGGTTTCGGGGGCCACCGGCGGGGCCCGCTTCAGCGTCAGCCTCGGCGCCATGGACGTCACCTTCGGCGATACGACGGAAGTGCCGGCGCCCGCCTCGCTCGCCCTGCTCCTCGGCGCGCTCGCGGGGCTCGGCGTCCTGCGGCGACGCGCGCCCCTCGACGGCGCGCTTGCTCCCCGCCGGCAGTGATCCAGAATGCCCCCGGGCCGGCGTGATCGCGGGCCCGGGGGAGGATCGCATGCTTACCGTTCATCATCTGGGCTGGTCGCAATCGGAGCGCATCGTCTGGCTCTGCGAGGAGCTCGGGATCGACTACACGCTGAAGCACCACCGGCGCGATCCGGTCACCCGCCTGTCGCCGCCGGAACTGAAGGCGCTGCATCCGCTGGGGGCCGCGCCGGTGATCACCGACGGCGACCTCTTGCTGGCGGAATCCGGGGCCATCGTCGAGTACCTGATCCAGACCCGGGGCGGCGGGACGCTCACCGTCCAGAAGGGCGCGGCCGGCTTCGCCGACTATCTCTACTGGTTCCATTTCGCCAACGGCAACTTGCAGCCGGTGATCGGGCGCATGATGGTGCTGCGGCGCCTGAACCCGCCGGCCGACCATCCCGTGCTGCAGGCCATGACGGGGCGCATGAAACTGGTGCTGGAGCTGATCGAGGCGCGGCTGGGCAGCGTGCCGCATCTCGCCGGCGAGGCCTTCACGGCGGCCGATATCATGAGCGTCTTCACGCTCACCACCATGCGGCTGTTCAGCCCCTATGACCTCTCGCCCTATCCGAACATCCTGGCCTATCTGCAGCGCATCGGGGCGCGGCCGGCCTACCAGCGGGCGATGAAGAAGGGCGACCCGGACCTGACGCCGCTGCTGACGGCGGAGAACCCGCCCTTCCCCGACAAGAAGTAGGGGCGGCTCGTTTGGGGCCGCATGCTGGAATGCCCAAGAGAATGCGGGCAGGCGGAGGAGACTAGAAGTCCCACGGGGAGATCAGTTCAAGCCCGGCCGATCGGAAGTCGGCCAGGTTCCGCGTGGCAAGACGTCCGCCATTGATCCGGGCGATGGCAGCGATCATGCCGTCGGGCGCCGACATGCCGATCCCCTGCCGGGACGCTGCGCCCATGATATCGCCGTGGGCGAGGGCCGCTTCCTCGGTCAACCCGAAGATCCTGCCGGCAAAGCGGTGCCGCCAACCGGCGAGGCCCTGCTCGAGCCGCATCGCACGCTGATCCGGCTGGATCTTCCGGATACCGAAGGCAATCTCCGCGAATCGTCACCGTCGGCAGCGCGATTTCAGCATCATGCCGAACAAGCCAGGAGATCACCGCTGGATCGGGCGACTTGCGCAAGGTCTCGGACAACACGTTGGTGTCGAGGAAAATCAAAGGTCCGGCCCCTGATGAACCCGGCGAGATTCCCGAATCACGGCGTCAAGATCGAGATCGGTCCCGTGATCAGCCGAGAGCCGCGCATAAAAGGACGCCGCCGGTTCCCGACCCGCTTCTCGGACTTCGTAGAATTCGAGCGCGCGCTCGACGACATCGGCGATCGACCGGTTCTCGCGCCGGGCCAGACGATGCGCCAGATCGCGCGCCTTGGCACTGCGAACAGAAAGTTGTGGTTCGGCCATGCAGTTCTCCAATCCGGCCTAAAGAACAGGCCGATTGTCTTCAGCCATCAAGATGGCTTCAGACGGCTTGATGGCACTCTGAAGCGGTGCTTACCCTTGGGTCGCCCAATTGGGTGAGGTGGAAGTTCGGTCGATTTCGGCCGTGATGACCCAGGCCAAAGTGTCCGAGAGCCGCCCCACCTCCTCACACCAGCCCCTCCTCCGCCGCCTTGATCTGCAGCGCGAGATACTTCGAATACATCCGGCACTGCGCGAAGGAGCCGCCCTGGAACCACAGGCCCGGCTGGGCCGTGGGCATCCACATGTTGCGCAGTTCCTGATCCCGCTCGTCGAAGCCCCAGACGGGGCCGACCGCCTTCGCCACGTCTTCGCCGAAGAGCTGGCCCACCAGGTGGTCCTGGCCCTTGTAGCCGGTGGCGAGCACGATCAGGTCGGCGTCGCGCGCCGTGCCGTCCTTCATGCGGAAGCCGGCGGGGGTGAATTCGGCGATATCGGCATATTGGAGCAGCCCGATCTCGCCCCGGGCCACCAGATCGGAAGCGCCGACGTTGAAGTAGTAGCCGCCGCCGCGCTGGCGGTATTTGAGCGGCCAGCCGGTGCCGTTCTCGCCGAATTCGAGGCGGAAGCCGACCTTCTCCAGCGCCTGGAGCAGCGGAGCGTCATGGGCGCGGGCCTCGTCGGTGAGGCGCTTGTGCGCCACCCGCATGACCCGCAGCGGCACCGAGACGTTCACCAGGTCGCGGTCATCGAGGCTGGGGCCCTTGCCATAGTAGACGGCGTCGTAGAGCTGGGCGCCGGGTTCGATATTGACGATCAGCATCGGGCTGCGCTGCACGATGCCGACCCTGGCGCCGCCGTTCTGCAGTTCCTGGGCGATGTCGTGCCCGCTGGTGCCGGTGCCGAAGACATAGGCGGTCTTGCCGCGCCAGTCGCCGCTCTCGGCGAAGCGGCTGGAATGCAGCACCTTGCCCTGGAAGCGCTCCAGGGTCGGGATGTCGGGAATGTTGGGCGTGCCGCTGACGGAGGTCGCCATGACGATGTGGCGGGGATGCAGTATCCGCTCGCCCTCGCCTTCCCGATGGAGGCGGGCGGTCCAGCGGCGGTTTTCCGCGTCGTAGGTGGCGCCCTGGAAGGTCGTCCTGGTCCAGAAGTTGATCTCCATGGCCTCGACATAGAATTCGAGCCAGTTGGCGATCTTGTCCTTGGCCACGTATTTCGGCCAGGTGGTGGGGAAGGGAATGTAGGGGAAGTGGTTGCTGTGCTTCTGGTTGTGCAGCTTCAGCCCGTGGTAGCGCTTCCGCCAGTTGTCGCCGACCCGCTCCATCCGGTCGATCACCAGCGCATCGATCCCGAGCGCGCCGAGCCGCGCCGCCGCGGTCACGCCGGCATGCCCGCCGCCGACGATCAGCACCGCCGGCTCGCGATCGTCGTAGCGGAGCGCCGCCCGCCGCCGGTCGAGCCAGTTGGGACCGTGGAAATCGCGCTCGAAGGCCGGCTCCTCGGTCTCTTCGCGGATGGTCTCCTCCTCGAAGCCTTTCAGCGAATCGAGCACGGTGACCAGCGCCCAGGCCGTGGTGGCGGCGCCGGCGACATCGGCGCATTTGATCCTGAGGATGCCGGCGCCGCGGCCCACTTTCGTCTCGAAGCGCAGGATCGCCTCGATGGAGGGCTCGCCCGCCCGTTCCACCACCCGGGGCGGCGTGCGTTCCGCGTCGACGGCGAAGTCGCGGGCGCCGGTTGCCGCCACCGCGCGCATCAGGGCATGCGCCAGCGGCTGGCGGTCGCTCAGCGTACGGATACTCCAGGTCAGCGCCACGATGTCGCGCCAATCGGCATCGGCGCGGAACAGGGCGGCCAGCCGCGCCTCGTCGCCCGCCTTCAGGGCGGCGTTCAGGTATTCCAGCCAGGTGCCGGCGATCGCGCCGGCATCCTGCTTCGCTTCGGCATCCATGCTGCTGCTTCACTCCCGGATTTCTTGCTTCTTCTGCCTCAGGCTAGCGGGAAAGGCGGCGGGACTGTCAACCGAAGTCGCGGAAGCTGATGCGCCGTCGGCGCGGAGGCGGCATCCTGGGGATGGAAAAACATCGGACGAAGGGCAGGAAGATGACCGACCTGAAGGGCAAGGTGGCACTGGTGACCGGCGCCAGCCGCGGGCTGGGCGAAGGCGCGGCGAAGGCACTCGCCGCGCGCGGCGCGGCCGTCATGGTGCTGGCGCGCGACGGCGCCGCGGCGGCGGCGGTGGCCGGCGCGATCGAGGCCGCCGGCGGACGGGCCGGCTCGGCCGCCTGCGACGTGTCGGACTATGCCGCGGTGGAAGGCGTGGTGGCGGCGACGCGGGGCCGCTTCGGCGGCCTCGACATCCTGGTCAACAACGCCGGGGTGATCGAGCCGATCGCGCCCATCGCCGCCTCCGACCCCGCCGCCTGGGCCGAGAACATCCGCATCAACCTGATCGGCGCCTATAACGGCGTGCGCGCCGTGCTGGGCGGCATGCTGGCCGCGGGCGGCGGATGCATCGTCAACGTCTCCTCGGGCGCGGCCTTCAACCCGCTGGAGGGCTGGAGCGCCTATTGCTCGGGCAAGGCGGGCCTCGCCATGTTCACCCGCACCATCGCGCTCGAGAACGCTGGCCGGGGCATCCGCGCCTTCGGCTTCTCGCCGGGCACCATCGATACCCAGATGCAGGTGAAGATCCGCGCCTCGGGCATCAACCGGATCAGCCAGATCCCGCGCGGCGACCTGTCTCCGGTCGAGCATGCGGTGCGGGGCCTCGTGTACCTCTGCGCCGGCAGCGGCGAGGACCTGGCGGGCCAGGACGTATCGATGCGCGACGAGGCCTTCCGGCGCCGCATCGGCCTGGGGTGAGGAAACGGGCGCGGTCCGCCGGGAGGCATATGGCAGACGTCTTGCAGGAGGGAGCATCGGCAACAGCTCCCTTTGCGAGGCGACATTCATGGCAAGACGGCAATTCCACCTCGCCTGGTTCCTGTCGGAGGGCTATGGCCCCAAGGCCTGGCGCAGCGACTGGCCCGGCAGTGCTTCCGACCGCGCCCGCTGGATGATGCCCGACATCTTCATCGACCTGGCGAAGGGGATGGAGCGGGCCTGCATGGACTATCTCATCATCGAGGATTCATCGAACGTGCCCTATACCTACCAGGGCAGCCACGACGCCTATCTGCAATACGCCGCCAGCACCCCGAAGCTCGATCCCGCCGTGCTGGCGCCCTGGCTGGCACAGGCGACGAAGCATCTCGGCATCGTGCCGACGCTCTCGGTCAGCGAGTATCCGCCCTATCTCCTGGCCCGCCTGGTCAATTCGCTCGACCATGTCACCGAGGGACGGATCGGCTGGAACTGCGTGACGGGGAGCAACGACGGGGCGGCGCAGAATTACGGCCGCGACAAGCACTATCCGCATGACGAGCGCTATGACATCGCCGACGAATTCGCCGATATCGTGACCCGGCTGTGGGATGCCTGGGAGCCGGATGCCGTGGTGCTGGACCGCGACATCCCGATGTTCGCCGACGGATCGAAGGTTCATCCGATCAACCACGAGGGAAAATACTTCCGCTGCCGGGGGCCGCTGAACGCACCGCGCTCGCCGCAGGGCCGCCCGCCGATCGTCCAGGCCGGCAGTTCCGGACGCGGGCAGAAATTCGCCTCGCGCTGGGCCGATACCATCATCACCGACGGCGGCGGCTCGGTCGCCAGCATGAAGGCCTTCCGCGACGAGATCCGGCGCGGCGCCGTCGCCGCCGGGCGCGACCCCGACGGTATCAAGGTGCTCTACCTCGCCTCCCCCTTCGTCGATGTCAGCATGGAGGCTGCGCGCGACCGCCGGCGGATGCAACAGGCGGATTCGCTGAAATACGTAGACATGCAGCTTTCCAGCATGTCGCGCCTGGTCGGTATCGACTTCTCGAAATTCGACCTCGACCAACCGCTGCCCGACACGCTCACCAGCAACGGCCACCAGTCGTTGCTCGCCAAATGGATCGGCCAGACGCCGCGCGCGCTGGTGCAGGCCTACTTCCAGAAAGGCGGAATCGATTTTACCGGCACGGCCGACCATGTGGCCGGGATGATGCAGGAGGTGATGGAGGAAGTGGGCGGCGACGGCTTCCTGCTGCTCAACACCTATTTCGACCGCCGCTACATCGTGGAGATCTGCGACGGCCTGGTACCGGAACTGCAGCGCCGCGGCCTGACCCGCAAGGCCTATGCGCACAAGCACTTCAAGGACAACCTGATGGAGTTCTAAAAACCGCGCGGCGTCACGACACCGCGCCGTCGAGGCCTATGCGCCCGAAGCCCGGCAGCTTCAGGGCCGGATGGCGGATGTCGATGCCGGAGACGAGGCCGAGGAGGTTCACCTCCAGCCCCTCGACCCAGGCGAGGGTGACGCCGAAGACGCCGGCGAGCGACAGGCGCAGACCGGTCCGGCTGGGCGAGAGGCCGAGCTGGAAGCCGCCCTCCGGCCAGTCCTTGCCGAGCGCGGTCGGCGGCAGCGCCACGTCGAGTTCCGGAACCGCAGCCAGCACATGGGCGACGAAGGTGTTGGAGTTCGGTCCCGGCCAGACGCGGTAGTCGCCCGTCCGGCGATAGGGATAGGCGGCGATGGCGGCATCGATCCGCGGGATCAGCCGCTCGGCCGCCCGGCCTGTCACCGCCGCGACCACCTCGGGATCGTTGCCGAACCAGCGGCCGTCGGCGGCCCAACCGTCGGTGCGCACGGGCGATCCCCAGCCCACCTTGTCGTAGCGGGTGTAGCGCCCCGCGCCCGCCTCCTTGACCACGATCCAGGTGTGATGGGCGACGATGCCGCGCCAGCGCCCGACACGGCCCGCGAAGATATAGACGGCAGCCTCGGGACTGGCCGCGGCGCCCGGCAGCAGGCCGGCGCTGGACCAGCGGGCGGCGCTCCAGGACGGGGGATGCTCGCCCGCCTGCCACCAGGCGGCATGCACGGCGAGCGGCAGCAGGAAAAAGCCGGCAAAGACCAGCAGGAACCAGCGCAAAGGGCGGAGGCGCCGGGGCCCCGCCGGGCTCAGTCGCTGGCCAGGATCACGTTGCGGAGGATGGGATAGATCTGCTTGGTCCATTTGCTCCCGCTGAATACACCATAATGACCGACACCGGGCTGCAGATGGTGGCGTTTCAGATAGGGCCTGAGGCCGGTGCAGAGATCGTGCGCCGCCAGGGTCTGGCCCACGGCGCAGATGTCGTCGCGCTCGCCCTCGACGGTGAAGAGCGAGGTGCGGCGGATGGCGCGGGGATCCACGCGGTTGCCGCGGAAGCGCATCAGGCCGAGGGGCAGGAGATGCTTCTGGAACACGAACTCGACCGTCTCCAGGTAGAATTCGGCCGGCAGGTCCAGCACGGCGAAGTACTCGTCGTAGAACTCGCGGGTGAAGACGGCCTTATCGACCACGCCGTTGGCGATGTTGTCCCACAGGTCGAGATGCGCCCGCACATGCCGGTCGAGGTTCATCGCCATGAAGGCGGTGAGCTGCACGAAGCCCGGATAGACCCGCCGTCCCGCCCCGGCGAAGCGCGGCGGCACGACAGCGATCAGGTTCTTCTCGAACCATTCGATCGGGTGCTTCATGGCGAGGTGATTGACCTCGGTGGGGGCGATGCGGGTGTCGATCGGGCCGGCCATCAGGGTCATGCTTCGGGGGGCGGCCGGGTTGCCGCCCTCCGCCATCACCGCGGCCGCGACAAGGACCTGCACGCAGGGCTGGCACACCGCGACCACATGCGCGCCGGGCCCGAGCACCTCCAGGAATTTCACTATGTGATCGACATAGTCGTCGAAATCGAACCGGCCGGCCGAGAGGGGCGCTTCGCGGGCGTTGTGCCAGTCGGTGATGTAGACGTCGTTCTCGGGCAAGAGCGTCTTCACCGTGCCGCGCAGAAGCGTGGCGAAATGCCCGGAGAGGGGCGCCACGACGAGCACGCGCGGCTGCGCTTCGGCGATGTCCTTGCGAAAGCGCAGCAGCGTGCCGAAGGGCGTGACATGCACTGCCTCCTCGGTCACCGCCACTTCGGCATTCCCTACCGTGGTGCTGTCGAGCTTGTAGGAGGGGCGCGCATGGGTGAGATGCGTGGTCTCGAAGACCTCGCAGGCGGCGGCGAGCTTGCGCACCATCATGTGCCGGGAGAGCCCGACAAGCGGATGGTCGAGCGCCGTCCGCGTCATCCGCGCCATGGCCCGGAGCGGGTCCATGGCATCGACAGCGGTCTGATAGGCTTGATAGATCATGCGACGCCACCAGTGCCGTTTCTGCCGGCCGGCCGGCGCCGCTCGGAAGCAGGTTTCGTCACCGGACCGCCCATCGTTTATGTTGCACCGCACAACATTATCGGCCGGTGCCGGTCCGGGGAAGCGCAATAGATCGAAATCGCGACGATTCCATCTTTCACGGTTTCGCGCCTCCGGGAACCGTGATATTAACACCTTGATAATACAGTCTTCTTGTTCCCTGACTACGGCGATCCGGGGCGCCCATCACAAGGAACGCGAGCCATGGCCAAAGCCTCTCTGTCGATCAGCAGCAAGAATTATTCGTCCTGGTCGCTGCGCGGTTGGTTGCTATGCAAAATGGCCGGGATCGACTTCAAAGAAGAGCTCGCCTCGTCGAACGACCCCTCAACGCGGGCCGAACTGCTGCTGCTCTCCCCCTCCTTCCTGGTGCCCTGCCTGACCCACAACGGCCTCAGGGTCTGGGACACGCTCGCCATCGCCGAGTACCTGAACGAGGTGAAGCCCAAAGCGGGCCTCCTGCCCGCCGACAGGGCGGCGCGCGCGCATTGCCGCTCGATCTCCGGGGAGATGCATTCGGGCTTCGTCAACCTGCGCTCGGCGCTGCCGATGAACCTGAAATCCAAGTTTCCGGGCTTCAAGATCTGGGCCGGGGCGCAGGCCGATATCGACCGCATCGTGGCGATCTGGCGGGAATGCTTCGCCGCTCATGGCGGCCCCTACCTGTTCGGCAAACAGATCTGCCTGGCGGATGCGATGTATGCGCCGGTCTGCATGCGCTTCCTGACCTACGACGTGAAGCTGGACCACGCCTGCCAGACCTATACCAAGCATATCGCAGCCCTGCCCTTCATGCAGGAATGGATCATCTCGGCGAAAGACGAGCCCGACGAGGTCGAGGAACTGGAAGTCGAGTTCTGATCCCTATCCGGCCGAACGGTTGCGGAAGCAGGCGTTGCCGAGGCCGGTGCCGATGGTGAGCACGCCCCAGTGCACGGCGTCCTGCATGAACGGGACTTCGGACAGGCCCTGAACCACCGCGTCGTTGTGCAGCAGCACCACCGGGGGATGGTCGCCGATCGCCGGGATCGCATCACGAATGCGCTGGGGCAGGTTGAAGCGGCTGCTTTCCCAGTTGCCGGGCAGGTTCTGTCCACCCCGGTCGATCGAACCGTCCTCCTCGATCAGGCCCGGGCAGCCGATGCCGATGAAGGGTGCCAGCTTCAGCTTGGCCTTGCCGGCCCGTTCGATCAGCTCGAGCAGCATGTCGACAAGGCGGTCGATAGCCTCCTCGCGCCCGGGCTTGTCTTCGGAATGCCGCCAGAGGATCGATTTCTTCACCGCCGCCTTGGACAGATCGCGCGCCTGGTCCTGATGCAGGTCGACGATGCCGGCGCGGATGTTGGAACCGCCGATATCGACGGCAAGCAGGCTGTCATGGCCGCCGAAGATCCAGGACGGTGCCAGATGCACGGCACCGATCAGCCCGGCCTCGTCGGGGTGATGGCGGATCGGCCGCAGGCTCAGGTCGTGACCGGCGGCCTTCAGCAGCACGGCGGTGCGCCCGATGGCGATCTCACCGATCCTGCTGTTGCGGAAGCCGCCGCCGACGACGATGCACTCGACCTCCTTCCAGGCCTTGAGGCGCAGGAAGCGGCGGATGACGAGGGCGAACTCCTGGGCGAAGTCCTCGACCGCGCTCTGCACCACGCCGGCCGCCTCGGGATCCCCGGAAATCAGGAGCTTGTCGAGCGTCTTGCGGCTGACATCCTTGCTGTCGGCATCGCCGAGCGGATCCTCACCGAAACGCGCGAAACGCTCGCGCCAATCGTCCAGGAGTGAACGGAAGGCGCGGTTGCTGGCGCGGTCGCCGACGAAACCATCGCCATCGCGCAGTTCCGCGTTGTAGGTAGAGACGGTGACGGCAGGCAGTTCGGCGATACCGTGGGCGGCGAGAACGGGGGTGGTCGGGGCGGCTGTGGCTTCGGGCATGCGCTCTCCTCAGACTCACCGCCTAACCCGCCGCGCCGCCTCCGCGTTCCATGCCACCCGACTTTCCCTCGCCGTCAGCGTGACCAGGCCGGCGGCCGCTTCTCGATGAAGGCGCGGATGCCCTCTCGGCCATCCGGTGTCACCAGGATGTTGCAGAAGGTCTCGATCTGGTTGGCGATGTTGCGGCGGTAGTCGAGGTCGTTCGCCCGCATGAAAGAATTCCGGCCGAGCCGCATGACCATGGGCGACAGGCCCGCCATCCGTTGCGCCAGGGCCATGGCCTTCGTCATCACCTCGGCCCGCGGCACGGCGTAGTTGACGAGACCGATCGCAGCCGCCTCGCGAAAGCCGACCGGATCGCCGGAGAAGAGCAGTTCGAAGGCCTTGTGCCGGCCGACCACCTGGGGCAGGTGGACGTAGTGGATGGCCGGGATGAGCCCCACCTTGATCTCCGGGTAGCCGAGATCGGCCTCTTCGGCGCCGACGATCATGTCGCAGGTGACCGACAGCGTGACCCCCGCCCCGCGCGCCGCGCCGTTCACCGCCGCGATGGTGGGCTTGCCGAGCGCGTATTGCAGGTCGAGCGTGTCGAGATAGAAGCGGTTCAGGAAGGAACGCACATCGAGGCCGCTGGCGCCGTCGACCATGGCGAGATCCATGCCGGCGGAGAATGCCTTGTCGAAAGCGCTGGTGAGGATGATGGCGCGCGCCTGCGGATCGGCATCGGCGCGGCGCAGGCCGGCATGGATCGCATCGATCAGCGCGAAATTGACCGCGTTCACGGGTGCGCGGCACATCGTGAGCACGGCGATGCCGTCCCGCACCGCATAGGAAACGAGGGACTGTTCGGGCATGGTTCCTCCACCGCGAGAGGAACCATGCCTAGCCGAACGACGTGCGCCTAGCCAGCGAAGCGCCGCGCGATCAGGTGGTCGAGCGACAGCGGCCCCGGCCCGCGCGCCATGACGATCAGCAGGCAGGCGGCCCAGGTCCCGTGCGTCGGCCATGCGTCGGGATAGACGAAGACCTGGATCACCAGCGTCATCACCAGCAGCGCCGCCGCCGAGAAGCGGCTGGCCAGGCCGATCACCAGCAGCGCCGGGAAGACGTGCTCGGCGATGGCGGCGGCATAGGCGGCGAGCGTCGGGTCGATGAGGGGCAGGCGGTATTCGTCGCGGAACAGGTCGACCGCGCTGTCCGACAGGCCGAAGCCGGATACCTTGGTCTGGCCCGACATCCAGAAGACGCCGGCCACGCCGAGGCGTGCCACCAGGGCAATCAAGGCATGGGGGATAGCTTGCATGCCGGCGATGACGGAACGGAACAGGCCGCCGAGCGGCTGCGCGGGAACATGGGCGGCTTGGGTCATGTGACGGAATCCTCGTCCTGGACAAGGCCGGTGGGGAGGCCGGCGGCGAAGAGGGTGGCGATAGCCGGCGGGAGGTCGAACCCGGGCGCTTCGCCGAGTGCCACCTCGGCGGCCCGGCCGAGCGTTTCGCCCGCGGCCAGGGCCAGCAGGAAGGCGGCGGCGCCGGGCGGCAGGGCACGGACCTCGACATCGAGCCCGGGCCGGCCGATCAGCGCGTCCTCGGGCCCCAGCCGATCGATCGGCGCGAGAGGGACGAGATCAAGGTTCATCGCCCGGATGCTGACGATCGGATGGGCGGATCGGATGACGGCGAAGGCGGGATGCAGGCGCAGGCGCAAGCCGGCCAGACGCTCCGGTTCCACCGCCTGCAATGCCTTCAGGCCGAGCGGTGTGATGTCGGCGGCGTGGTAGGCACGCGTATGCGCCCGCTCCAGCCGCGCGACGTCGGGCAGGTAGGGCATATCGGCGGCCGGCGGGAAATCCGCCAGAAACGCGGGAAAACCGTCGCCATAGCCGATCAACACCGGCGATAGCGGGGGATGCCGGACCACGAAGACCCGCGCCATGGCGGCGAAGAATTCCTGCCCCACGATCCGCTCGACCACCGGAAACGACGCGCGCACCGCTTCGATCAGTCCGACCGCGACGTTGTTGCGGTAGACCGCGAAGGCTGTGCCGGCGCCGGCATCGGAGCGCCGGGCGAGGCCAGGGGGCAAGGGCCGGTCCGGATCGAGGAGGGCGGCCGCGAAGGCCGGCTGGAAGGTGGTGGTCATGCCGGCTGCCTCAGGCGGCCGCGGCGCGGCGGGCCGCGTCCAGCCGGCGCTGCGCCGCCTCGGCCTCCGCCCGCAGAACCGGCCAATCCGGTACGTCGTTGTCCCATTCGATCAGCGTCGGCAGCGGACCCGTCCGCGCCAGCACATGTTCGAACAGGGACCAGACGGGATCGGCGACGGGCGAGCCGTGCGCGTCGATCAGAAGCGGGACGCCGGTATCATCCCGCCCGGCGTGATGGCCGGCGAGATGGATCTGACGCACCGATGCGAGGGGAAAGCCGTCGAGACAGGTGAGCGGATCGGCAACCGCATTGACGCAGGAAACGTACGCGTTGTTGATGTCGAGCAGCAGGCCGCAACCCGTGCGCCGCGCAACCTCGGCCAGGAATTCCGATTCCGGAATCTCGCTCGCCTCGAAGCGCAGGTAGGTGGCGGGGTTCTCCAGCAGCATCGGCCGGGCGAGCATGGCCTGAACCTGATCGATGTGGCGGCACACCGTGGTGAGCGTCGTGGGCGTATAGGGCAGCGGCAGGAGGTCGTTGAAGAAGACGCCGCCATGGGTGGACCAGGCGAGATGCTCGGAGAAGCTCTCCGGTTGATAGCGGTCGCAGAGGACGCGGAGTCGAACCAGGTGTTCGCGGTCGAGCGCCTCGGTCCCGCCGATCGAGAGACCGACGCCGTGGATCGAGAGCGCCAGGCGCTCGCGCAAGGCGGTCAGCCTGGCGTGCGGTGGCCCGCCGGCGCCCATGTAGTTCTCGGCATGCACCTCGACAAACCGTGCCGGCGCGGATTCCGCCAGGAGGGCGTCGAAATGCTGGGGCTTGAAGCCGATGCCGGCGTCGGGCGGCAGGTGTCGCATGATGAGGCTCCGGTGGCGGCGCGCGGGCCGTGCCCGCGCGCCGCGTTGCCGGCTCAGGCCTTCGGCGTGAGCGAACCGGTGGCGCCGGTCGGGGTCTTCATGGTGGTGCAGGTGCCCTTGGCCACGTATTTCCAGGCATTGCCCTGGTAGTCCATCTTGGCGGTGCCCGCGCAGGTGGTGCCGGCGCCGGCGGCGCAGTCGTTCTTGCCCTTCTCGGCGATGCCGTAGCACCTCTCCTTGTCGGCGCTCTGCGCCGCGGCAGGACTCGCGAGCAGCGCCGCGGCGGCGACGACCGAACCGGCAATGGCGGCGGAGGTGAAGAGCGTCTTGACGTTCATCGTGGGGTCCTTCCCTGTTGATCGAGCGACCCGGCCATGGCCGGCGTCGTAACAGGACATTCGCGACGCGGACGCAGGGCGTTACGCGGATCACGGAAGCGTGTTCCAGATGGGAGGCGACACCGGCCGGGTGCATTCTGCCACCATGGTGTAACAATCCCGGCCCGGACAGCGAACAGAGCATCAGGGGGCGGTGTTGAGTCGAGGCGAAGAGGACTGGACCGCGCTGATGCTGGCGGCGAATGCCGGCGACCAGACGGCCTACCGGCGCCTTCTCACCGTGCTCGCGGCGTCGCTTCGCGTGACCGTGCGGCGCAATCTGTTGCGGTTCGGCATGTCGGATGCCGATATCGAGGACATCGTGCAGGAAACCTTGCTGGCCCTACACCTGAAACGGCAGACCTGGGACGCGACGGCGCCGCTCGGTCCGTGGGTGCGCGCCATTGCCCGCAACAAGCTGATCGACAGCCTGCGCCGGCGCGGCCGGGCGATCACCGTGCCGATCGACGACATGATCGAGGTGCTGCCGGCCCAGAACACGGAGCCCGATTTCACCCGCTACAGCATCGAGCGCCACCTGCCCGCGCTGCCGCAGCGCCAGCGCGAGGTGCTGCAGGCGATCGCGCTCGACGGCGGCGAGATCGCCCAGGCCGCGCGGAAGCTGTCCATGTCGGAAGGAGCGGTGCGCGTCGCCCTGCACCGGGGGCTGGCGGCCCTGGCGGCCAAGTTCAGAGGCGGCGGATCATGAAGACCGACGAATTGATCCGTGCCCTGGCCGCCGACGGTGCAAACACGCCGGCGCGGCTCGGGCCGGGAATCCTGCGGGCCTTCCTGCTCGGCCTCGTGCCGGCCGTGATCGTCTTCGCGAGCGCCTCCTTCCTCGGCCCGCGCGCGGATATCGCGACCGCCATCGGCGACCCGCGCTTCCTGTTCAAGTTCGTCGTCACGCTATCGCTGGCATCGAGCGCCTTGGCCGCCGTGCTGCAGCTGGCCCGGCCGGAACGGCGCGCGCCTCCCCTCCTCCTGCTGGCCGGACCCGCCGTTTTGGGGATCGGGGTGCTGACGGAACTTCTGCTGATGCCGGCGGCGAGCTGGCCGGAACGGATGCTGGGAAGCAATGCGCGCATCTGCCTCACCGCCATCCCGCTCCTGTCGCTGCCGATACTGGCCGCCGGCCTCTATGCGCTGAGGCGTGGCGCGCCGTCGAACCCGGCGATGGCCGGCGCGGTGGCCGGCCTGGTCGCGGGCGCACTGGCCGCGACGCTCTACGCCTCGCACTGCACGGACGATTCCCCCCTCTTCGTCGCCGCCTGGTACACGCCGGCGGTCGGCATCGTCACCGCGGCGGGCGCCCTGGCCGGCCGGCGCCTGCTGCGCTGGTAGTGCCCTCGGCGCGCCCCTGACCCGCGCGCGGGACAGTCGCGGACCGCCCTGATCCGGGCTAGAAGCGCGGGATGCCGATCCCGCAAGACCAGAATCCGGCCGCCCAGAAGCCGGCATCGAGCCCCGCGCCCGACGAACGCCCGCCACTCATCCTGTTGCTGTCCGCCTGCCTCGGCATGTTCGCCGCCACCTGCAGCGGCACCACGCGCGCGCCGTTCCTGATCGACATGGCGCGCGACCTCGCCACCAGCATCCCGGTCATCGCCAATCTGTTCGTCGTGACGGCGACGGCCTGGGGCTTCGCTTCCGTCCTTTCCGGCATGGGGTCGGACCGCTGGGGAAGGCGGCCTTTCATCGTCGGCGGCCCGATCGTACTCGCGATCGCCATGGCCGGCGTGGCGACGGCTGAGACCTTTCTGGGCGTCGCCCTCTGGGGCGCCGTCTCCGGGGGTTCCGCCGGGACTTTCGTTTCCGCACTCTTCGCCGAGGTCTCGATCCGTGCCGGCAGCCGGCAGCGCGGCCGGGCCCTCAGCTGGGTGATGAGCGGACAGTCGCTGACCCTGGTGATCGGCGTGCCTCTCGCCGCCCTGATCGGTTCGCAAATCGGCTGGCGCGGGGCCAATGCCTGCGTCGCCGCCTTGTCCCTGGTCACGGCGGCGGCGCTGTTCTTCACCACGATACGCCCCGCCGGAACGGCAAAGCCTCCGGTGTTCAGACCCGACTACCGCGCGGCCTTTTCGCTCACCGTGCTGCGGCTGCTCGGCATGAGCGTGATCGAGCGCATCTGCTATGGCCTGACGGCGGTCTATTTCGCCACCTTCCTGCAGTCGAGCTACGGCCTCACGCTCGCGGAACTGGCCCTGCCCCTCGCCGTCTTCGCCAGCGGCAACATCCTCGGCACCGGTATCGGCGGGCAACTGGCGGATCGGCTGAGGAACAGACTACGCACCTTCGCCGTCGCCATGGCGCTCTCCGGCGGTGCCGCGATTGTCTTGTTCGGCTGGCATCCGGGCCTCGTCACCTCGGTCGCGCTGGCCTTCGTCTATGTACTGCTGAACGCGCTCGGCCGTCCCTCGCTGATGGCGGCGCTGGCCGAGGTGCCGGAGCAGATCCGCGGCACGGTGATGGGCCTGAATGGCACCTCCGCCAGCATCGGCTGGATCGGCGCGGCGGCGCTGGGCGGCTGGATGTATGCCGGTTTCGGCTTCGAGGGTTTCGGTCCGCTGACCGCCATCCTGGCCCTGGGCAGTGCCGCGCTGGCGCTCGGCCGCCTGCCGGTGCGTGCATGAGCGTGCCCACGCGGGTCGACCGGCCGGCGCTGGGCGCCGTCCTCACCATGCTCGCCATGCTCGGCTTCGCCTGCATGGACGCGATCAGCAAATGGGTGGTGCAGGACTATGCCATCACTCAGGTGCTTTGGGTCCGCTATGGTCTGTTCGCGGTCTTCGCCGTGCTGCTGATCGGCCCGCGCGTGGCGCGGCGGGCGATACACAGCAACCGGCCCTGGCTGCAGGCCGGGCGCGCGGTGCTGGCGGTGGTGGAAAGCGGCGTCTTCGTGCTGGCCTTCGCCTATCTGCCGCTGGCGGAAACGCATGCCGTCGCGGCGACCTCGCCGCTCATCGTCATCGCGCTCTCGGTGACCTTGTTGGGCGAGCGCGCCGGATTTGCCCGCTGGATGGCCGTCATCGCCGGTTTCATCGGCGTGCTGGTGATCATCCGCCCCGGCTTCCAAAGCCTGGACTGGCCGATCCTGCTGCCGCTCCTGGGCGCCTTCCTATGGGGGCTGTACCAGATCCTCGTGCGGCTCTGCTCCCGCAGCGACAGTTCGGAGACCACCCTGATCTGGTCGGCCTTCGTCGGCCTCGCCGCCATGACGACGGTCGGCCCCTGGCAATGGACGGACCCGGACGCCATGGGCTGGACCTGCCTGATCGCCGTCGCGGTGATCGGCACACTGTCCCATTTCGCCCTGATCAAGGCGCTCAGCTTTGCCGAGGCGGGCGCCGTGCAGCCCTTCTCCTATACTCTCCTGGTCTGGGCCACGGTGCTCGGACTGCTGGTTTTCGGCGACGTCCCGGACGTATGGACCATCGCCGGGGCCGGCATCATCGTGCTGAGCGGGCTTTACACATGGCAGCGCGATCGGGCAGAAGCATCGCGCGCTCGGGCCGCACGCGGCCAGCACGCAATTCACACGAACCAGGCCGTTGAACCCGGCCGGGCGCCAGATGCGCGCGCGGCTGGGAAAACGCCGCCGGACCCACTAGGGTCCGCCTGATTTGGGTCGGTCTCGCCACGACGGGGAAGGCGGGACACGGATTATGGGGATCAGCCGTCGATACGGCTTTCAAGGACTGATGCTATGGGTTTGCCGGAGAAACAGGGCCTGTATGACCCGCGCAACGAGCATGACGCGTGCGGTGTCGGTTTCGTCGCCAATATCAAGGGATTGAAGTCGCACGAGATCGTCGCCCAGGGCCTGCAGATCCTGGTCAACCTGGACCACCGCGGCGCCGTCGGCGCCGACCCGCTGATGGGCGACGGCGCCGGTGCCATGATCCAGGTGCCCGACGCCCTGATGCGCGCCTGGGCGACCGAGGCGAATGTCGACCTGCCGCCGGCCGGCCGCTACGCCGTCGCCATGTGCTTCCTGCCCCCGGACGAGGCCACCTGCGCCTTTGCCATGCGGCGCCTGGAGCACTTCGTGAAGCTGGAAGGGCAGACCCTGATCGGCTGGCGCGATGTGCCGACAGACATGACCGGTCTCGGCGATGCGGTGATCGCCAGCATGCCGGTGATCCGCCAGGCGATCGTCGGGTGCGGACCGAAAGTTTCCGACCAGGATGCTTTCGAGCGGAAGCTGCTCTCGATCCGCAAGCAGACCCAGAACCCGCTGGCCAAGGTGGCACGCAAGCAGAACCTGCCGCTGCTCACCCAGATGTACATGCCGTCCTTCTCTTCGCGGACGGTGGTCTACAAGGGCCTGCTCCTGGCGCACCAGGTGGGCAGCTTCTATCGGGACCTGCGCGATCCGCTGACCACCTCAGCGCTCTGCCTGGTGCATCAGCGCTTTTCGACCAACACCTTCCCGTCCTGGCGCCTGGCGCATCCCTACCGGTTCATCGCCCATAACGGCGAGATCAACACGGTGCGCGGCAACGTCAACTGGATGGATGCCCGCCGGCGCACGATGGAATCCGAACTGCTGGGCCCCGATCTCGACAAGATGTGGCCGCTGATCCCGCACGGGCAGTCGGACACCGCCTGCCTCGACAACGCGCTCGAGCTCCTGGTCGCCGGCGGCTATCCGCTGTCGCATGCGATGATGATGCTGATCCCGGAGGCCTGGGCCGGCAACCCGCTGATGGATGCGAAGCGCAAGGCCTTCTACGAGTATCACGCCGCCCTGATGGAGCCCTGGGACGGACCCGCCGCCATCGCCTTCACCGACGGCCGGCAGATCGGCGCCACGCTCGACCGCAACGGCCTGCGCCCCGCCCGCTACCTCGTCACCGACGACGACCTGGTGGTCATGTCCTCGGAATCCGGCGTGCTGCCGATCCCCGAGGAGAAGATCACCCGCAAGTGGCGGCTGCAGCCCGGCAAGATGCTGCTGATCGACCTGGAGGAGGGCCGCATCGTCGAGGACGACGAGTTGAAGCGCAGCCTGGCCGAGGCGGAGCCCTACGAGGACTGGCTGAAGGACACCCAGTACAAGCTCGAGGAACTGGAAGCGCTGCCCGACGCGCCACTGACCGCACCGCCAAACGATCCCGCGCTGCTGCTCGATACCCAGCAGGCCTTCGGCTACACCCAGGAAGACATCCAGTTCTTCCTCGAGCCGATGGCGAAGGACGGCGACGATCCGGTCGGATCGATGGGCGTCGACACGCCCATCGCCGTCCTCTCCTCCAAGCCGAAGCTCCTCTACAACTATTTCAAGCAGAACTTCGCCCAGGTCACCAACCCGCCGATCGATCCGATCCGCGAGGAACTGGTGATGTCGCTCGTTTCCATGATCGGTCCCCGGCCGAACCTGCTCGGCCGTCAGGCCGGCACGCATAAGCGGCTGGAAGTGGGCCAGCCGGTGCTGACCAATGCCGAGTTGGAAAAGGTCCGCTCGATCGCCGAGCTGCTGGACGGTGCCTTCCGTACCGCCACCATAGACACCACCTGGGCGGCCGCGGACGGCGCGGCGGGGATGGAGCGCGCCCTGGATCGCATCTGCGCGGAAGCGACCGATGCAGTGCTCGACGACAACAACATCCTGGTCCTGTCCGACCGCGCCGTGTCGGCTGACCGGATTCCGATCCCCGCGCTGCTGGCGACGGCGGCCGTGCATCACCACCTGATCCGCCGGGGCCTGCGCACGCAGACCGGCCTGGTGGTGGAGACGGGCGAGGCGCGCGAGGTGCATCATTTCTGCTGCCTCG
>Ga0164290_1000841_pt1 | contig 73818 bp, 76 predicted proteins | sample Micstemetagenome_FD_108782 | JGI IMG/M metagenome (GOLD analysis project Ga0164290, IMG submission 108782) | Contaminated culture microbial community from soil near Moab, Utah, USA - Microcoleus steenstrupii SON62 (Illumina Assembly) | ecosystem: Environmental > Terrestrial > Soil > Soil crust...
GCGAGGCCATCGAGGCGATGGCGCGACAGGAACGCCGCCAGTCGTTCCTTCTGACCCTGGCGGATTCGCTGCGCGACCTGACCTCTCCCGACGACATCATGGTCGAGGTCGAGCGCGCGCTCGGCGACGAACTGAAGGTCCAGCGGGTCGGCTATGGCGAGGTCGATCAGGAGCGCGGCCTCGTCTCGATGAGCCGCGACTGGACCTCCGGCGTGGTCAGCGCCCACGGTCAATTCCCGCTGGAGGACCTCGGGGCCGAACTGATCGCCGACCTCGCCGCCGGGCAGCCGATCCGCATCGCCGACGTGCGCGACGACGCGCGCACCCGGGGCGCGCTGGAGATGTTCGAGCGGCTTCAGACCCGGTCGCTGATGCGGGCGCCGCTGATCCGGGGCGGACGTCTGCGCGCCTTCCTCTACGCCCACGATTCCGGCGTCAGGCGCTGGACGGACGAAGAGCTGGCCCTGCTTCAGGAAGTCGCCCGGCGCACCTGGACCGAGATCGAACGCGCACGGGCCGAAGCCGAGGTCCGCGAGAGCGAGGAGCGTTTCCGCGCGATCGCCGACACCGCCCCGGTGCTGATCTGGGTCACCCAGCAGGACCGCACCCGCGCCTTCGTGAACCAGGCCTATGTCGCCTACAACGGCGGCTCGTACGAAGAGGCCCGCCTGGCCGACTGGCGCGCCGTCATTCATCCGGAGGACCACGCGCGCGTCCTCGAGGAGTCCGTCTCCGGCGAGGCCACCGGTCAGCCCTTCTCGATGGAGGCGCGGTATCTGCGGCACGACGGCGAGTACCGCTGGCTGAAGTCCTTCTCCCGCCCGCGGTTCGGCGCCAACGGCGAGGTCGTCGGCTTCGTCGGCGTGGCCTTCGATGTGACCGACATCCGCGAGGCGCAGGCGCGGCTGCAGGAATCAGAAACCCGTTTCCGCACCGTCGCCGACAGCGCTCCGGCGCTGATCTGGATGACCGACGCCGACGCCCGGATCACCTTCGGCAACCGACGCTACAGAACCTTCTTTGCGATCGAAGCTGACGACGATCTCGAGGGCGGCTGGAAGAGGCTGGCCCATCCCGACGATCGGGCGAATTTCGAGGCCGCCTACCAGCATGCATTCGCCCGCCGGGATCGCTTCGAGGGGGTGGTGCGGGTGAATCATCCGCAGCTGGGCCTGCGCTGGCTGCGCTGCGAGGGCGTGCCTCGCTTCGACGGAGCCGGCCAGTTCCAGGGCTATGTCGGCGCCAATATCGACGTCACCGAGGCCAAGCGGGCCGAGGACGACCTGAAGCGCATCAACGAACTGCTGGAGGAGCGCGTCGGCGACGCCCTGGCGGAAAAGGCCAAGGCCGAGGCCGATCTGATGCACGCCCAGAGGATGGAGGCGGTCGGGCGGCTGACCGGCGGGGTCGCGCACGACTTCAACAACCTGCTGACGGTCGTGATCGGCGCGCTGGACATGATGCTCCGGTCGCCGGACAACGCCGCGCGCCAGAAGAAGCTGGGCGAGGCGGCGCTGTCGGCGGCGCGGCGGGGTGAACGCCTGACCCACCAGCTGCTGGCCTTCTCGCGGCGCCAGGCGCTGCGGCCCGAGCCCACCGACCTCAACGGCCTGATCCGCGAAAGCGAACCCCTGCTCCGCCGGGCGCTCGGCGAGGCGATCGACTTCAAGCTGAAGCTGAAGCGCGGCGGCGCCCGGGTCAGCGTCGATCCGGCCCAGTTCGAGGCCGCCCTGCTGAACCTGGTGGTCAACGCCCGCGACGCCCTCGGCGACAGCGGCAAGCTCAGCGTCCAGACCCTCAACTGCCCCGTCGCCGCGGGCGAGATCGCCGAACTGCCGCCCGGCGACTATGTTTGCGTCACCGTCTCCGACAACGGCAGCGGCATGAGCCCGGAGGTGATGGAGCGGGTGTTCGAACCCTTCTTCACCACCAAGGCCGTCGGCAAGGGCACGGGCCTGGGGCTGAGCCAGGTCTATGGCTTCGCGCGGCAGAGCGGCGGCGGCGTCCAGGTGACCTCGAAGGTCGGCCGCGGCACCGAGATACGGCTGTACCTGCCGCCGCTGGGCGTGACCGGGAAGACCGAAGCCGTCGCTCCGCCGGCCGAACTCCGCGCCGTGACCGCCGGTCGCCGCCTGCTGCTGGTCGAGGATGATCCCGGCGTGGCCTCGGTGGCGCAGGAACTGCTGGAGGGGCTGGGCCTGAAGGTCCGCTCGGCCGAGAACGCCCCCCAGGCGCTCGAGCTGCTCGGCCGGGAGCGTTTCGACGTCATGTTGACGGATGTGGTCATGCCGGGCGGCATGACGGGCATCGAACTGGCCCGGGAAAGCGCCCGCAGGTGGCCCGGGATGAGGATCGTCCTGACCTCGGGCTACGCCGGCGAGGACGTCGACGCGGCCCTTGCGAACGCGCCGTGGCCGTTTGTCAGAAAGCCCTATTCCGGAGAACAGCTGGCCGCCGTGCTGGGCGACCTGCCGTCCGGCAAGAGCTGAACCAGATTAGCGGCTGCGCGCCTTGCGAGCGGCGTAGCGCGCGTCGCGGGCCGCCTTCTGCTCTTCCTTGGTGAGTTGCTTGCGCTCCTTGCGGGCGGCGCGCTTCTCGGCCTCGACGGCTTCCTGGGCCTCGCGCTCGGCGGCCATGCGACCGGCCTCGCTCTCGGCCTTCTGACGGCGCACCTCGGCCTTTTCCAGTTCGCGCTGCTGGCGCAGGGCTTCCTTCTCGGCGGCGCGCTTTTCCTGCAGCTTCTCGAACTCGGGGTCCGGCGCGGCGGGTTTCGGCTTGAAGCGGGCGAGCAGGGCCTTCTTGGCCTCCTGCTGGGCGGTCAGGCGATCGGTGAAGCCGGTTTGTTTCAGATCTCTCATGCGTGCGGTCGTCGATGTCCTTGATTGGTTTGTCAGGCGCGCGAACGGCGCAGCGCACGGCGGCTCAGCCAGCGCCGGGTGGCCTAAGCCCATATGGGGATGGAAATCAAGGCCGGGAGGCGGAGATGACACACCCCGCCCCCGACCGTGTCGGCCGTGGATCAGTTGGGCTTCTCGGCCTTGCCGACAGCGGCGCCGGCGGCGCCGCCCACTGCCGCGCCGACCGGTCCGGCCACGATGGCCCCGGCGACCGCGCCGGTGGCGGCCTTCTGTTCAATGGTCTGGCCGCAGGCGGCGAGGCTGCAAGCCGCGCCAGCCGAGGCCAGTACAAGCGCGATACGTTTCATGGCGTGCTCCAGGGTGATCCAGCGAGAACGCGACTACAGCCACGGTGTTCCGGCTCCGGCGCTGCAAGAACAGCTCTGCCGCTTTCGCCATCCGAAGACAACATATTCGGTGCGCCTCAATCTCCGACAGACCGGCCATTGCACGATCCGGTTGATGAGACGTCGTTGATTACAGTAATCCATTCGTTCACTTGGCGGCTCTACTCCCTGCGTCAATCCACCACCTGAGGTCATACAGGCAGCAGGGCCGCCGATGTTACGGCGCCTGTCAATCTTGCGAATCAACCACATTGGCGCCACAAACGGCTGGCTTAAGGCGCGTCCCCGACAGCCGGCCTGTTCGCCGACCGTCGATCTACCGCAGCCGGGAAGCGACCACAGCGTCGCCCCGCCGCGAGACTACCCTGGGGCGGCGCTGCGCCCTGTTGAACAGGACTGAGCCTTTGTCGAAGCCCTCGCATTCGCGTGCGATTTCTCCTGCCGACCGCAAGGCCAGGATCCGGCCCGGCGCGGCGGCGGCGACGTTCGGCGCGATGGTGGGACTGGCGATCGGCTGCGCCTGGCTGGGCGGGGCCGCGGCGAAGGCGACGACCGTGCGGGCGCAGGCGGAGCGCATCGAAAGCGCCACTGCGGCCGGCTTTACCGAAGAGGCGCTCGCCGCCGCCGCCGGGGGTCTGGACGAAAGCGCCCTGGCCATCGCCCGGCGCCATGATCCCTATACCGTCGCGGGCTCGGCCCAGCGGGACCGCCAGTCGGCCCTGCTCACCGCCCGCCTTGAGCAGCTGCGGTCCCGCTCGGCCGACAGCGGTCTGCGCGGGGTCAGCCTGACCGACCCGCTGGCGGCGCAGCCCTTCCATCTCGGCGGCGCCCTGGACGCCTCGCGCGATCTCGAGTGCCTGACCCAGGCCGCCTATTACGAAGCCCGCGGCGAAGGTCGCGACGGCATGAAGGCCGTGGCCCAGGTGGTGCTGAACCGCGTTCGTCACCGGGCCTTCCCGAACAGCGTCTGCGGCGTGGTCTTCCAGGGCGCGGGGCGCCGCACCGGCTGTCAGTTCAGCTTCACCTGCGACGGCTCGATGCGCGGCCGCGTCAACCGCGCCGCCTGGAACAGGGCCCGCGACGTCGCCTCCGCCGCCCTGTCCGGCGCCGTCCACGCCAAGGTCGGCAACGCCACCCATTTCCACACCACCGGCGTGTCGCCGCGCTGGCGTCATTCCCTGGTCCAGGTCGGCCAGGTCGGCGACCACCTGTTCTACCGTTTCGGCGGCCGTTCGGGCTCCGGCGCCGCCTTCTCCTACGCCGCCCGCCCGTCGAGCGAGGCCGATGCGCCGCGCCTGATCCAGGCCAGCCTCGACCCGACCGCCACGGTGCGGGACGCCGGCGCCATCGCCTACAACCTGCTGCTGGCCCAAGAAGGGCGTTCGTCGCCCGCTCCGGCCGAAACGGCCCCGACGCCGCCCGCTCCGACGCCGCCGGCTCCGGCGGTCAGGATCGCGCCGCCGGCCGCCGATACGGCCGCGTCGTCCGCCCCGATGGCCACCGCTCCGGCGGCCTGAGGCCTCAGGCGTCCCGGTGACCCTTGGACGACCGGTGGGCGTCGTCGTGGCTATGCTTCAGATCGCGTTCGCCGCCGCCGCCCGAGACCTTGCTGTTGCGCGGATTGGTCGGTCCGCCCTCGCGCGGGTCCTCGAACTCCGGCGGTTCGGCCTTCGCATTCTGATGGCTTGAGCCGGGTCCGCCCCAGCGCTTCTCGTCGACGGGTTCGGGGGTGTGCTGATTGTTGCTCAACTGCGTCGCTCCTGCACCTGCCAGTGAATGATGGGACCGCCCCGAAGCGGGCCGAAGACATGCGCCGGCTCCCCCGGCGGGAGGCTGGTCTCGGCGCGGCCGGCGCGGGCCGGCGAACGGGCGTCCCTCGGCATCTCAGCGGTCCTGCTGATAGCCCTGGTGGGTCGTGTTCTGCTTGATGTCGCCGAACCGCCCCTGCTGGGCGGTGTTGACGCCGGCGTCGCCGGGCTGGCCGTCGTGCAGGTCGGTGCGGTTGTCGCGGCGATCGCGGCCTTCGCCCTCGATATCGGGTTTCTGGCCCGCAAAGTTCTGTTGCTCCGGCGGGATTTTCGGCGGCCTGGCCATGGTTCGCTCCTTGAACTGCGTGTTCAGGAAACGGGAGGGGGCGGCGGCTGTTCCTTACCGCCGCGCTTTCACAGGGCGTCCAGGCCGATATCCAGCGATGGCGCCGAATGGGTCAGGGCGCCGACCGAGATGACGTCCACCCCGGTCTGGGCGATCGCCCGCACGGTCTCCAGCCGCACGCCGCCCGACGCCTCCAGCACCGGCCGCCCGAACGGGGACGCAGCCGCCCGCGCTGCCGCCTCGCGCAGCATTTCGAGGCTGAAATTGTCCAGCATGACCACGTCCGGCCGTTCGGCCAGGGCCGCGTCCAGCTGCTCGAGGCTGTCGACCTCGATCTCGATCTTCACCAGATGGCCCGCCGCCGCCCGCGCCCGGCGGATCGCCTCGCCCACGCCGCCGCAGACGGCCACATGGTTGTCCTTGATCAGGATGGCGTCATCCAGGCCGAAGCGGTGGTTGCCCCCCCCGCCGCAGGCCACGGCGTGTTTCTCCAGGGCGCGCAGGCCGGGGGTGGTCTTGCGGGTGTCGGCGATGCGCGCGCCCGTGCCCTCCACGGCCTCGACATAGGCGCGGGTCAGGGTCGCCACCCCGCACAGCCGGCCCAGCAGGTTCAGCGCCGTCCGCTCAGCGGCCAGAAAGGCGCGCGCGTCGGCCTCGGCCTCGACCAGCGCCGCCCCGGCTTCGAAGGTCTCTCCGTCGCGGGCCTTGAGATCGGTGGTCGCCCCGGGGTCCATGGCCAGCAAGGCCAGCCGCACGCAATCGACCCCCGCCAGCACGCCCGGCCGGCGCGCCGCGAACACCGCCCGCATGCGCGCGCCCTCGGGGATGCAGGCCTGTCCGGTCAGGTCGCCGGCGCGGCCGAGGTCCTCGGCCAGGGCCATCCGCACCACCGGCTCGATCAGCAGGTCAGGCAGTCGCCGGATCATCGTCGCTCCGTTCATGCGGCCATCGCCGGCGTCCGGACCCGCAGGCGGGTGTGCCGGGCCTCGGCGGCCGTCGCGGGATAGTCGCTGCGCCAGTGACCGCCGCGGCTTTCGCGCCGGGCCAGCGCCGCCTCGACGATCAGCCGCGCCGCAGCCAGCGGCAGGGCGCCGGGCGCCCCCGCCTCCAGCTCATCCAGCACCGCCAGCGCCCGGGTCAGGCCCGCCGCGTCGCGCACCACGCCCGCCTCCGCGCTCATCGTCCGACGCAGCCGCGCCAGTTCGTCGGGGGTCAGATCGGGCGGCGACGCCGGAGCCGTCGCCTCCCCGGCCGCCGCCCGCATCTGCGCCGCCGCCCGGCCCGTCCGCCGTCCGAAGGCCGCGGCCTCGAGCAGGGAGTTGGAGGCCAGCCGGTTGGCTCCGTGCACCCCGGTGGCGGCGCATTCGCCGACGGCGAACAGGCCTTCCAGCGTGGTGCGGCCGTCCGGGCCCGCGGCGATTCCGCCCATGTGATAGTGGGCCGCCGCCGCCACCGGGATCGGCGTCTCGCGCGGGTCCAGCCCGGCCCGCATGCAGGCGGCGAACACCGCCGGAAACGCGTGCGCGAAATCCGCGCCGATCACCCGCGCGTCCAGCCAGGCCCCGCCTCCCGCCGCCCGCGCCGAATGCACCGCCCGCGCCACCACGTCGCGGGGCTGCAGGTCGGCGTCGGCGGCCTCGCCGAGCAGGAACCGCCCCTCGCCGTCGACCAGCCGGGCGCCCTCGCCCCGCAGCGCCTCGGTGGCCAGCGGCATGGGGTCGAGCCCGACGTCCATGGCGGTCGGATGAAACTGCACGAATTCGGGATCGAGGATCTCCGCGCCCGCCGCATGGGCCAGCGCCATCCCCTCTCCCAGCAGCGCCGCCGGCGTCGTGGTCTGGGCGAACAGGCCGCCGGCGCCGCCGGTGGCCAGCACCACCGCGGGGGACAGCACCTCGACCCGCCGCCCGTCACGCTCGATCACGGCGCCGCGCACCCGCCCCGATCCGTCCTGGATCAGGCCGCGCAGCCGTCCGTCTTCCCACACCTCGACATGCGGCGCGGCGCGCGTCGCGGCGACCAGCGCCGACAGGATGGCCCGCCCCGCGCCGTCGCCGCCGACCCGGGCCACCCGCGCCTTCGAATGCGCGGCCTCGAGGCTGACGGCGAAGCCGCCCGCGGCGTCGCGATCGAACGGCGCGCCCAGGGCCGCCAGCCATTCCACGGTGGCGCGGCCGTCGTCGGTCAGCAGCCGCGTCGCCTCCGCCTCGACCAGCCCCGCCCCGGCGGCGCGCGTGTCGGCGGCGTGCAGTTCGGGCGCGTCGGTCGCCGACAGGGCCGCGGCCACGCCGCCCTGCGCCCACGCCGAGGAACAGGCCTGCAGCAGCGGGGCGGGCGTCACCACCAGCACCTTGCGCGGCGCCGCCTCCAGCGCGGCCGACAATCCCGCCAGCCCGCCGCCGATGATCAGCGGCCCGTCCAGCTCGATGCGGCTCACGGACCGATGCCGAGATAGCGCCCGGCGATGTCCAGGGCGACCGGCAGGGAGCCTCCCCCGATCGGCATCAGGGCGGCGACCCCGACGGCGGCGCAGGCCGCCGCGGTGGCGATGAAAAGACCGACGCTGAACGCCGACTCACGGCCGTTCAGGGGGCGTCCGTCCGGCCGCCACATGCCGCGCTTGAGGTGCCCGATCAGGGCGATGGCCAGAAAGGCCGCCAGAATCCATCGCCCGGTGACGAGGCCCCACCAGACCACGAGGCCGCCCACGGCCAGCATCGCCAGCTGTTCCAGCCGCGGATGGACCCGCGCCAGCACCGGCCCCAGCGCCTTCGAGCCGTCCAGCGGCGGGGCGGGGGCCAGGTTGATCAGGTTCAGCGCCGCGATCACCGCCGCGCCGAGCAGCCAGGCCGGCTGGCCGGTGGCGATGAAGCCGGCGAAAAAGGGTATGGCCGCCAGCAGGCCGAAGGCCGGCCCGGCCAGCGAGACCAGCACGCCGTGCCACTCGCTCTGCGGAAGGCGCTGGCTCTTCGCCACCCCGCCGAGGAAGGGGATGATGTAGATTCGCGCCGGGCCCATGCCGAGGCGGTTCATGGCCAGCACATGGCCGTACTCGTGGACGAACAGGCCCCAGATCAGGGCTGCGGCGATGACCCAGCTGCCCGTGATCCACCAGATGAATCCGCCCAGCAGCAGGGTGGAGGCCACCGCCCAGACCGGATTCTGCCCCTTGTCCAGCGGCGGTTCGGCCGCACGGGCGGGCTCCGCCGCAACGGGCTTCGTCGCGCGGTCTTCGGGACGCGGGTCCCAGGGGCCGGGCCGGCGGGGGGTGTCGGTGTCGCTCATGTCCGTGAGTTGGCCTTCTCCGCCCTCAGCCACAAGGCCAGGACGGCGAGAAGCCGCAGGCTCCTGCGATCGAGCGTGGCGACGGCGCGGACGGGCGGGACGTAGTGCATCGGACTCAATCCAGTTTGTGCGCGCGGGCTTCAGCCGGCGCGGCCCTGACGAGGGCGGCGGCGATCTCGTTTCGCGAAACCCCCCGGCGCAGCATCACCTCATAAACGCGGCGGATGTCGCCGCCCCACCGAAACCCGATCCACCGCCGCTTCGACTTCCAGATCAGGATCAGGAATCCGACCGGCGTACGCCCCACCCAGGCCATTCAAATCAACTCCACAGCGACGCGATGCCGCGCCTTTACCAGATCGTACCGCGCCGGCGTCGAGGGCGGCGGCAGATCGACCATGCGTTGAACAGCGAGTCGCGCCCGTTCCGCCATCTCTTCCGGCACGGTCACCTCGAACTGCAGGTTCACCAGGCAGTCGCGGATGTTCTCCAGCGTGATCCGCTTCATGTGGGGGCACAGATTGCACGGCCCGATGAACTCGACCCCCGGCAGGTCGCCCGCCACGTTCGAGGCCATCGAGCATTCGGTGATCATCACCACCTGCTTGGGCCTGCGAGCCGTGACGTGATCGATCATCGCCGCCGTCGAGCCGGCGAAGTCCGAGGCCGCCAGCACGTCTTCCGGGCACTCCGGGTGCGCCAGGATCTCCGCCCCGGGATACGCCGCCCGCATCTCGGCGATGTCGGCGGCGGTGAAGCGCTCATGCACCTCGCAGCGGCCCTTCCAGGCGATGATGCCTACGGTCGTCTGGGCCGCGACGTTGCGCGCCAGATATTCGTCGGGGATCAGGATGGCGCGGTCGACGCCCCATTCCCTGGCGGCCCACTCCACCACCTGCACGGCGTTGGCGCTGGTGCAGCAGATGTCGGTCTCGGCCTTCACATCCGCCGTGGTGTTGACATAGGTCACCACCGGCAGCCCCGGGTAGCGCTGCTTGATCAGCCGCACGTCCGCGCCCGTGATCGACGCCGCCAGACTGCAGCCTGCGCGCAGGTCGGGGATCAGCACGGTCTTGTCCGGCGACAGGATCTTCGAGGTCTCGGCCATGAAATGCACCCCGGCCTGGACGATGACCTTCGCCTTCGACCGGGCCGCCTCTTTCGCCAGGCCGAGACTGTCGCCGACGTAATCGCCGACGCCGTGGAAGATTTCCGGGGTCATGTAGTTATGGGCCAGGATGACCGCGTCGCGCTCGCGCTTCAGCTGGTTGATCTCGTGGATCAGCGCCGCCTGCGCCGGCCACTCCAGCGGCGTCACGTGATCACGGACCTTGGCCCAGACCGGCGCGGTCGCCAGCTCCACTTCCCTGCTCATCCCGAAGGCGCCGTCGGCCATTGCCACTCCCCTTTTGCTCGACCTGAGCAAATCATGGGTCCGAAGAACGGCGGTGATCTCAGAGGACCCGCCGCCGACTTATGCTCACTTTCAGCATAAGCAGGCACAATCTAGGGGGAAGTGGGAGGAATGCAAGAGGTCAAGCCCGCCATTCGGTCCTTGTCATCCCCGACGAAGCGAAGCGGAGATCGGGGACGGGGCGGCCCCAGATGCTCTCCTCCCGGAAGCTGCGCGCTGCGGCCGGGATGACAAGCGGCTACCTCGCGCTCACTCCTTCGTGCGCCAGCAGCCAGCGCTTGCGCTCCAGCCCGCCGGCATAGCCCGTCAGCGTCCCGTTCGCCCCGATCACCCGGTGGCACGGCACGATCACCGCCACCGGGTTCTGCCCATTGGCCAGACCCGCCGCCCGCACCGCCTTCGGCGAACCGATCGCCGCCGCCAACTGGCCGTAGCTGCGCGTTTCGCCCGCCGGAATGGCGCGCAGGGCGGCCCAGACGGCCGTCTGGAACGCGGTGCCGCCGGTCTTCACCGCCACCCCGTCCAGCGCCCGCAGGTCGCCGGAGAAATAGGCCTCGACGGCCCGGCGAACCGCCTCCGGCGCCCGCCCCTCGGTCAGACCGAAGCCCGGGCTGTGGCGGCCGAGCAGCCGCATCATCCGCGGCTCATAGTCGGAGAAGTCCAGCGCCCGCACGGCGCCCTCCCCGTCCGTGACCAGCAGCACCTCGCCCACCGGCGTGGCGACCCGGTCCAGGGTCAGGGTTTCAGGCGGCATGTTTCGCATCAGTCGTCTCCATCAGGTCCGCGCCCGTGATCCCGGCCATGGCCAGGTGCAGGGCGCCATAGGCTCGCCACGGCCGCCAGCCTTCGGCGCGCACGGCCAGCGTCGCATCATCCAGGCGGTCGTTCGGCGGCTCCGCCCCCTCATCGGTCCAGTCGCCGGGCAATCTCAGCCCCGGTCGGGCCGCGACGAGCGGCTTCAGCGCCGGGTCGGCCGACAGGTCGCGGCCGATGGCGTCCGGGTCCGCCGACAGATCGAACACCCGCCGCACCCGCGCCAGCACCCCGGGCAGGGCCTTCAGATCGTCGGCCTCGACGCAGACGGAGACCCTTCCCCGTTCCGCCGGCTCGACCGTGACCGAGCCGTCGGCTCCATCGACCGCCCGGGTCAGGCCGCGCGACCATCTGCGGCCCTCGACGGCGTCGCCCCGCGCGGCCAGGGCGGCCAGCATCGACTCCCAGTCGTAGGGCGGCCGGTACGACAGGCCGAGGCGGACCCCGCCCTCGTGGACCCTTTCGCCGCGCCGGCGCAGGGCCGAGGGCGGGCGCTCGTACAGGGTCTGGAAGGTCTCGTTGAAGCGCCGCACGCTGCCGAAGCCGGAGGCGAGCGCCACCTGAGCCATGCTCAGATCGGTCTGGTGGATCAGGGCCTTGGCCAGCAGCACGCGCCGGGTCTGGGCCACGCTGACCGGGGCGGCGCCCAGATGCTGGCGGAACAGGCGCCGCAGGTGCCGCTCGCCGACGCCGAGCCGTCCGGCCAGCGCTTCGACGTCGCCTTCATCGAGAGCCCCGGCCTCGATCAGGGCCAGGGCCCGGCTGACGGTGTTGGAGGTGCCGCGCCAGGCGCCCATGTCCGGCGCCGTCTCGGGCCGGCAGCGCAGACAGGCGCGGAACCCCGCCTCCTCGGCGGCGGCGGCGGTGGGCACGAAGAACATGTTCTCCCGCTTCGGCGTCCGCGCCGGACAGACCGGCCGGCAGTAGATGCCCGTGGTCTTCACACAGCCGAAGAACCGCCCGTCGAAGCGCGCGTCCCGCGTCAGCACGGCGCGGTAGCAGGCCTCCTGATCGAGCTCGAGCGCGTTTTCCATGGCCGGAAGATGGGACTTCCCGCCGCCGGAGTCTCGCGGTTTTCGGACACGGCCGTGGCCTGTATCCAAAGTCCCCGAATTCGTCGGACGGCGTCCTCGAATTATCCGAAGATTCGTCGCCGAATTCTCACCCGGCCCGCGGGTCCACCGGCAGTCCCGCCGCCTGCCGCGCCTTCATGGTCCGCAGCCAGCCGTGCAGCGCCTCGCAGTCCAGACCGTGCATCATCAGCCGGTAGCCCGCCTGCAGCGTCGACAGCGCCACCATCGGATGGCCGTTCTTGATGAAATTCAGGTGGTAGTCCGTGCCCAGGATGCGGGCGATGTAGATGGCCACCGTCTCGTCCAGCTGCAGCGAATGCGCCGCCCGCACGAAATCGCGCCGCGGCAGCATCAGGGCGTAGAGCGGCGTATAGAACTCCACCGCCGTCTGCACGTCGATCCGGTTCAGCGGCCCGGTCGGAAACCGTTCAAAGGCCGGGAACTCATCCGAGATCATCGAGAAATCCAGCCTTTCCGCCGGCATGATCTCCCGCCCCTCGGCCCGCAGCCGCTGGTTCAGCTCGATGATGAAGTTGAAGACGTTGAGGTCGTGCTGCAGGAACAGATTGGCCTCGATATCCTTCAGCCGCGTCGGCCGCAGGGGATGGCTGGAGATGTCCGCCGCGCCGGCGTTGATCCGCATGAAGGCCAGCAGCTCCGTGCCGACGTGGAAATGGCGCAGGATCAGGGTGTTGGTCTCGGGCGTGCCGAAGGTGCGCAGCCCCCAGTGGATGGTCTTGTGCAGCAGGCCGTTCAGGTTCGGGAAGCGCGGCGAGATGGCCCGCAGCACCTTCACCACGCAGAAGAACAGGATCACCAGCGGCCGGCTGACCGGGAACAGCCAGCGCCGCGACCACGACCGCGCCCCGACCAGCAGGCAGCGCTTGGCCTCCGGGTCGATCGGCAGGCTCTGGTCCAGATACAGCGCCAGCCACGGGTCCGGATCGCGCGGATCGTGCGCCATGGTCGCGAACGGATCGTAGGCGGCCGTCACGCCGCGATCTCCTCGATCTGCAGCGCATACAGCCGCGCCGTCACCTTCGCGGTCATGACGATCCGCTCCGCCACAGCCTCATCCGGCAGCACCATGGCCAGCATCCCGCGGAACTCCTCCATATGCTCCACGTCGTTCTCGCCGTGGTACAGCAGGAAGCGCAGCGCCTCGTCGGGGAGACCCAGCCGCTCCTGCACCTTCAGCCCCCACGGCCGCGCCTTGATCGAGCCCAGCCCCTCGATGATCCACATGGCCCCCAGCAGGCCGAACGGATCGGGCTTCGACGCCTCATGGAACATCCAGGCCGACAGGGCCTCGGAGCCGACGTTCTTCCGCGCCGACAGGATGTCCGCCAGATCGCCGCCCGAGGCGACGAAATCCTGTTCCAGCAGCCGGAAGTCGCGGTGCTCGGTCACCGCATGCTTCATCAGGGTCGAGCGCAGCTCGAGCTGATCCTCGCCGATGTTCGACGCCGCCCGGCTCATCCACAGCGCCCCGTCCTTCACCTGCTGGCGCAGGTTGATCAGGAAGGCGTGATAGTCGGCCAGTTCGAACCGCCCCCGCGTCAGCTTGCGGATCAGCGGCGTCGCCTCCAGCCGCTGCTCGAAGTCCGCGAACACCACCGCCAGCTTGCGCAATGTGTCGGCGACGGCGGGATCCGCCCCGGGTCCGTCGGCCATCAGACCACCTCCAGCATCATGAAGCCGATCATGGCCCGGCCGCTCTCGGGCACGATCAGCAGCACCCGGTCGCCCTTCTTCGGTCGGCCGCTCTTCATGAAGGCCTCCAGCATGACCCAGATCGAGGCCGAGCCGATGTTGCCCGTCTCCGGCAGGGTGGTGAACCACTTTTCCTGGGGGATCATGGCGGCGGTGTTCTCCAGCAGGCCGACGATCTCCTCGCGCAGCGACCGCGCCGAATAGTGGCACAGCAGATGGTCGACCTCGTCGGGCACGATGCGGCCTTTGTCGACCTTCTCCAGCCAGACCCCGATCCAGGCGCGGATGACGATCTTGAGCAGTTCGAAATCCTGCAACAGCGCCACCGCCCCCGCCGCATGCGCCGCCGTCGGCCCGGCATGGCTCCAGGAGCTTGCCATGTCGGCGCGGTCCGCCCGCGTCGACCCCGCCCACATGCACGGGTCGAACCGCCCGGCCAGCGAGGTCAGGTCGATCCAGTTGACCTTCAGCGACAGCCCCTCCGCCCGCGGCCGGGGCTCCATGACCACCGCCCCCGCCCCGTCCGACAGGGTGAACCTCAAAAAGTCGGCCTCGGTCGCCAGCCGCCCCTTGCCGTCGACCAGGGCCGTGCCCTCGTAGAAGCCGGGCCTGAACCAGCGCGACGAGAACTCGCCGGCCGCCGCGACCGCCACCTCCGCCTCCCCCGCCCGCACCTGCAGCCAGGCCCCCTTGGCCGCCATCAGGGCCGAGGCGCAGACCGACTGATAGCTGGCGATCTCCATCGGTCCGCCGCCGAGCTCGGCCTGCACCGCCGAGGCGTGGCCGGGCACGAGGAAGTCGCCCTGGGTCGTGGCCGTGGCCAGATGCTGCAGGTCTCCGACCCCCAGCCCGGCGTCATCCAGGGCCGCCGCCGCCGCCTTCGCCGTCATCCCGGCGTTGCTGTCCATGACCTCCCCGTCCGACGACAGGGCGTAGTGGCGCGCGCCGATGCCGTTCCAGCGCAGGGCCCGGCGGCCGACCACCGACGCGCGTCCGTGGATGCGTCCGATATGGTCCTCCATCCGGTCCGCGCCGACGGGCGCGCCCGGCAAGTGGGCCCCGACGCCGGTGATGTAGACCGCCCTCAGCCGGGCTCCGGTTTCGCTCATCGGCGCAGGTTGCCCGACAACTTCCGGCGGAAGAAGGGCGTTCGGATGACGCTTTGGTCAGACGGCCGGCCGCGCCTCCGGCTGGACCACCCGCCACAGGTTGGCGACGATCTTGAACACCAGGCCGATCGCCGAGATCGCCAGCACCCAGGTCAGGATCAGGGACAGGGCGCCGGCCACGTCCGCCAGGTCGCGCGTCCCCTCGCCGAGCGTGCGCAGCCGGTCGACGTCCAGCATCACCCAGTCGCCGGCGACCCGCGCCGTCTCGCCGTCCCGCGTCAGGGTGAACCAGTGCTCCGCCTCGAAGATCGTCCAGGTCAGCCACAGGCCTGCGGCGGCGATGATCACCTGGGCCGCGGCCCGCATCCTGACCGCCGCGGGACGGGCCAGACTGGCCAGATCGACGGCCATGTGGGCCACGGCGTAGAGCAGGATGGCGCCATAGAGCGTGGTCCAGATCGGTCCGCCGGTGACGTCTGCATCCTCGCCGCGCAGGCCGACGTGCATCACCCCGGGGAAGTGGATGGCCCCGATCCACCACAGCACGAAGACGCCGGTGACGAGGAACGAGAACAGATACTCCCCGCCCGGCCACCCCTTCGCGCGGCCCGGACTGCGCGGCGCCCAGGTCGCCTTCGCCGCCTTGGTCCCGCCCATGGCCGCACCCCAGGCCGCCGGGTCGGACAGGCCGAACGCTGACAGCTCCTTGACCCGCCATTTGTCCATCCAGGCGGGCCGATAGCCGAGATGCTCCATCACCGCCCCGATCACCGTGATGCTGCCGATCAGCGTCAGGCCCGAGCTGATGAAGCCGTGGAACGCCTGGCTGATCGACCGGCCGGCGTCGACCGGAACGCTGACCAGGCTGATGAACAGCACGATCGCCTGCACCGCCAGCATCAACAGCAGCCCGGCCTTTACGGCGAACAGCCAGTAGGGGAACAGCTCCGGCCCGATCAGGGCGTCCGGCCCCTTGCGATAGCGGGCGGCCACGACCAGCGGATGGCCGATCTCGTGCAGGATGGCCTCCTTCTCGTCGTCGGTCAGGGCGCGCCCCAGTTCCTCTTCCCTCGCCTCGAAACGGCTCAGGATCAGGTCGCGCAACTCGGCGATGATGTCGTCGCGCTCGTCCTGCGACAGCTGGGCGGCGACGGCTTTCAGATAGCGATCGATCAGGTCCATTGGTCTTCCCCGGGCCCCGGTTTCACAGAATCTTGTCGAGCGAGGCCGAGATGCCCCGCCACTCGTCGGCCAGGGCCGACAGCATGGCCTCGCCCTGCGGCGACAGCCGGTAGAAGCGCTTCTTGCGCTTCTCTTCCTCGCGCCATTCGCTGGTCAGCAGCCCCTGGCTCTCCAGCCGGCGCAGCAGCGGATAGAGGGTGCTCTCCTCCATCTCGAGGCCGTCCGACGCCAGGGCCTGACGCAGGGTGTAGCCGTAGCGCTCCTCCCGCAGACGGGCGAGAACGGCCAGCACGAGCGAGCCTCGCCGGAGCTCCAGCCGCATCGATTCGAACAGGTCTGGATCAACGCCCATGGTCGCACCCGACGTCACATAGTGTGTGACACACAGTGTATGACATATACTGTGCGGCGCGGTCAATCCGGCTGGCCCGCACGCCGGCGGCCCGGGCCTTGCAGTCCTTCGGCGGCGACCGGTCAGGGCGGGAATCCTTCGACTATCTGTCGCCGCAACAAGCCGTTAGACTGTCCCGTTCAAGCGTCAGGAACCGCCGCTCCGTGTTGAAGAACCTGCTTCCCAGCAAACCGGGCACGGAGCCCTTGGCCGAGGCGCTGACGGCGTGCCGCAGCCATTTCCTCTGGGCGGCCGTGTTCTCGGGCCTGGTCAACCTGCTCTACCTGACCCCGACCATCTACATGATGCAGGTCTACGACCGCGTCGTGCCGACCGGCGGCCTGACCACCCTGGCGCTGATCACCATCGTCGCCGTCTTCGCCCTCGCCGCCCTGGCCGGGCTGGACTGGCTGCGTGGGCGGCTGATGCTGCGCGCCGGGCTGAGGCTGGACCGGATGCTGTCGGGCAAGGTTCTGGCCCGGGTCATGGACCTGCAGGCCAGGTCGCCGAACACCCAGGCCCTGCGCGAGTTCGACAACGTCCGCGGCGCCATCGGCGGCCAGGGCATGCTGGCCCTGTTCGACGCGCCCTGGACCCCGATCTACCTCGCCTGCTGCTTCCTGCTGCACCCGGCCATCGGCGTCCTGACCCTCGTCGGGGCCCTCGTCCTGTTCAGCCTCGCCTGGCTGAACGAGCGCGACACCCGCCCGCGCCTCGGCAAGGCCATGCAGTCCCAGAACCAGGCCTATGCGTCCCAGGAGGCCATCGCCGGCCAGACCGAGGTCGTGCGCGCCCTGGGCATGCGCCAGTCCTCCATCGCCCGCCAGATCGAGCAGCGCCGCACCGCCACCGCGGCCCAGGCCGACGCCCAGCTGACCGGCGGAAAATACTCCGGTGCGATCAAATTCCTGCGGCTGACGATGCAGTCGGCGGCCTTGGGCCTCGCCGCCCTGCTGGCGGTGCGCGGCGACATCTCGCCCGGCGCCATCATCGCCGCCTCGGTCCTGCTCAGCCGCGCCGTGGCCCCGATCGAGACCCTGGTCGGCGTCTGGCCCTCGCTGGTCCAGGCGGTCGCCAGCTGGAAGACCATGACCGACCTGTTCGCCAGCACCGCCGCCGTCGAGCGGGAACGCACCGCCCTGCCCGATCCCAAGGGCAAGCTGCAGATCGAGGGCGTGTCGGTGAAATTCCCCGACACCGAGTCGCCGCAGCTGCGCTCGGTCAGCTTCACCCTCCAACCCGGCCAGACCCTCGGCGTGGTGGGGGCCAGCGGCTCGGGCAAGACGACCCTGGCCCGGGTCATCGCCGGCGCACTCAGGCCGCAGGCCGGGACGGTTCGCCTCGACGGGGCCGAGTACGAGGCGCGCGAGGGCGACGACCTGGCCCGCTGGATCGGCTATCTGCCCCAGGTTCCCAGCCTGTTCGCCGGCACCATCAAGGACAACATCTCCCGCTTCGCCACCGCGACCGGCGTCGATCAGGAAGCCGCCGACCGGGGCGCCGTCAGGGCGGCCATGGCGGCCGGGGCCCATGAACTGATCCTGCGGCTGCCGAACGGCTACGACACCATCCTCGGCCCGTTCGGTCAGGGACTCTCGGCCGGCCAGGCGCAGCGCGTGGCCCTGGCGCGGGCGCTCTACAACGATCCGGTCCTGCTGGTGCTGGACGAACCCAATTCCAACCTCGACCAGGAGGGCGAGGCGGCCCTGATGCAGGCCATCCTCGGCGCCGCCGCCCGGGGCGCCTCGGTGGTCATCATCGCCCACCGGGCCGGGGTGCTGGCGCGGGTCGACCGGCTGCTGATGATGCGAGAGGGCGTGGTGCAGATGGAGGGGCCGCGCGAGGAAGTGCTGGAGCGGATGCGGTCCGCCGCCCCGAAGGGGGCGCCCCCGGGGGCGGCCGCGCCCGCCCAGACGCCGGCCAATGTGACCCGGCTCGCCGATCCCTCGCAGACCCAGCGGCGCGCCCAGTGACCGACACCGCCGCCCCGGAGACCCCGGCGGGTCCGCCGCCCGCCCCGCCGCCGCCCGCCGGTCCGACCGCCGTGTCGGATGCGCCGCGGCCCGAGCTGATCGTCGGCGGAGTGATCATCTTCCTGTTTTTTGGCCTGTTTCTGGGCTGGGCGGCCTTTGCGCCGCTGGATGCCGGCGCCTACGGCCAGGGCCAGGTCGCCGTCTCGGGCAACCGCCAGGCGGTGCAGCACCGCGAAGGCGGCGTGGTCAGCACCCTCCTCGTCAAGGAGGGCGACACGGTCGAGCGGGGTCAGGTGCTGTTGACCCTGTCCAGCGGGGAACTGCGGGCGACGGAGCGGGGCGTGGCCAGCCAGGTGTTCGCCCTGCTGGCCCAGCGGGCCCGGCTGGTCGCCGAACGGGACGGCCTGCGCGGCATCCCGGCGGTGCCCGAGTTCGCCGACCTGCCGCCCGAGGATGCGGTGCTGGCCCAGGAGTCGCTGCGCATCCAGCAACTGCAGTTCGGCGCCCGGCGCACCGGACGGTCGACCCAGACCGGCGTGCTGGGCCAGCGCGTCGCCCAGCTGAATGAGCAGATCCTCGGCTACGAGCGGCAGATCGCGTCCAACAACGAACAGCAGCGGCTGATCCAGGAGGAACTGGTCGGCATGCGCCGCCTGGCGGAGCAGGGCTATGCGCCGATGACCCGGGTGCGGGCGCTGGAGCGGACGGCGGCGCAGCTGGACGGGGAACTGGGCTCCCTGCGGGCCCAGATCGCGCGCTCGCGCGAGGCGGTGGGCGAGACCCGGCTGCAGATGTCCGGCGTCTCGTCGGAGCTGAACGAGGACGTCGCCGACCAGCTGCGCCAGATCGACGTGCAACTGAACGAACTGCGCCCGCGAATGGCCGAGCTGCGCTCGCAGATCGCGCGCAGCGAGGTGCGGGCGCCCGCCTCCGGCCAGGTCGTCGGCCTGACCATCTTCACCCAGGGCGGAGTGATCCAGCCGGGCCAGACCCTGATGGAGATCGTGCCCGACGACGCCTCCCAGATCATCGTCGCCCAGATCAGCCCCAATGACGTCGACAACCTCCGCGTCGGCCAGGAGACCGAAGTGCGTTTCCCCGGCCTGCGCGAACGCAACCCGCCGGCGATCCACGGCCAGGTCACCCGTATCTCGGCCGACAGCTTCACCATGGAAGAGACCGGAGCCAGCTATTTCCGCGCCGAAATCGTGGTGCCGGCCAGCGAACTGGCCAAACTGGGCCGATCGGCGAACTCGCTGCGACCCGGCGCGCCGGTCGAGGTGATCATCCTGCTGCGCAAGCGCACGGCCCTCAGCTACCTGGTCGAACCCCTGACCAACAACCTCTGGCGCTCGGGCAGCGAGCAGTAAGCCCCGATCCTTCTCCCCTTGGGGGAGAAGGAAGGCGACGTGACGCTGTGCTGACAATCCGCGAAAACATAGTCGGGTTCAGCGGAAAACATCCTGCGTTTCCAGTCGCATGACGGTTTCCAGAACCAATCTTCCATCCGGGCAAGCCGGCGGGCGCATAATGCGGCGTTCGCCTGGTCGCCGGTCTTTGACAATCGCATCCCCGCCGCACCGCTCGAGGCGCGCCGATGTAGACTCTGCCGACTCCGCCACACCGAATTTCGGCGCCGACCCTGCCGACCCTGCCGACTCCGCCACACCGTTTTTCGGAGTTTCATCCGGTGAATCGTCGCGAAAACCCGCTCGACTTCCCCCGGGTCATCACGGAATGTTACAGGCCCGCCCCAAGGAGACGCCCATGCCGATGACGCCGCGCGCCGGACTGCAGGTCGACGAACAGCTCGCCGGCTTCATCGAGGCCGAGGTCCTGCCCGGCCTCGACCTCACGGCGGATCGCTTCTGGACCGCCGCCGCCGACGTCTTCGCCCGCTTCGCCCCCGAGAACCGTCGCCTGCTCGCCGTCCGCGACGACCTGCAGGCCCGCCTCGACGCCTGGCACGCCGACCGCCGCGGCCAGGCCCGCGACCCGGCGGCTGCGACCGCCTTCCTGCGCGAGATCGGCTACCTCGCCCCCGAACCCGCCCCCTTCGCCATCGGCACGCAGAATGTCGACGCCGAGGTCGCCACCCTCGCCGGGCCGCAGCTGGTCGTGCCCATCCTCAACGCCCGCTTCGTGCTCAACGCCGCCAACGCCCGCTGGGGCAGTCTCTACGACGCCCTCTACGGCACGGACGCCCTCGGCGACCTGCCGCAGGCCGGCGGCTACGACCCCGAACGCGGCGCCCGCGTCGTCGCCCGGGCCAAGGCCTTCCTCGACGCCGCCGTCCCGCTCGCCGAAGGCTCCTGGGCCGATCTGTCCGACGCCGCCGCCATCGCCCTGCGCGACCCCGCCCAATACGTCGGCCGCACCGACCGCTCGCGCCTGTTCCGCCATCACGGCCTGCACATCGAGGTCGTCCTCGACCCCGACCACCCGATCGGCCGCACCGACCCGGCCGGCATTTCAGACGTGGTCCTCGAAGCCGCCCTCTCGACCATCGTCGACCTTGAGGATTCCGTCGCCGCCGTCGACGCCGCCGACAAGACCGCCGCCTACCGCAACTGGCTGGGCCTGATGAAGGGCGACCTCCTCGAGACCTTCACCAAGGGCGGCGAACGCCTGACGCGCGCCCTCGCCCCCGATCGCGAGTTCACCGCCCCCGACGGCTCCACCGTCACCCTGCCCGGCCGCTCCCTGCTGTTCGTCCGCAACGTCGGCCACCTGATGACCACCCCGGCGATCCAACTGCCCGACGGCTCGGAAGCGCCCGAAGGCATCCTCGACGCCCTGATCACCAGCCTGATCGCGATGCACGACCTGAAAGGGCAGGGCCGCTTCCGCAACAGCCGCGCCGGCTCGGTCTATATCGTCAAACCCAAGATGCACGGCCCGGACGAGTGCGCCTTGACCGACGCCCTGTTCAACGCCGTCGAGGACGCGCTCGGCCTCGCCCGCCACACCCTCAAGGTCGGCGTCATGGACGAGGAGCGCCGCACCTCCGCCAATCTCGCCGCCTCCATCCACGCCGTCCGCGACCGGATCGTCTTCATCAACACCGGCTTCCTCGACCGCACCGGCGACGAGATCCACACGGCGATGCGGGCCGGCCCGGTGGTCCGCAAGGGCGACATCAAATCCTCCGCCTGGATCGCCGCCTACGAGGCCCGCAACGTCGCCATCGGTCTCGCCTGCGGCCTCGACGGCAAGGCCCAGATCGGGAAGGGCATGTGGGCCGCGCCCGACCGCATGGCCGAGATGCTCGACCAGAAGGCGGCCCATCCGAAGACCGGCGCCAACACCGCCTGGGTGCCCAGCCCCACCGCCGCCACCCTGCACGCCCTGCACTATCACCAGACCGACGTCTTCGCCCTGCGCGCCGACATCGCCGCCCGGCCCGTCCCCGGCCTCGACGCCCTGCTGACCCCGCCGCTCGCCGAGGGCCGGAACTGGTCCGACATCGAGGTCGCCGAGGAGCTCGACAACAACGCCCAGGGCCTGCTCGGCTATGTCGTCCGCTGGATCGACCAGGGCGTCGGCTGTTCCAAGGTGCCCGACATCCACGACGTCGGCCTGATGGAGGACCGCGCCACCCTGCGCATCTCGTCCCAGCACATGGCCAACTGGCTGCTGCACGGCGTCTGCACCCCCGAACAGGTCGACGCCGCCCTCCTGCGCATGGCCGCCAGGGTCGACGCCCAGAACGCCGCCGACCCCCTCTACCGGCCCATGGCCCCCGACCCGTCCGCCAGCCTCGCCTTCCGGGCCGCCCGCGCCCTGGTCTTCGAGGGGACCGCCCAGCCCAACGGCTACACCGAACCGTTGCTGCACCGCTTCAGGCAGGCGGCCAAAGCCGTGGGAACAGCTGGCCAGCCTTGACTTGGCCGCATTGGACGTCCATCTGCGCTGCATCGCACAAATGCGATTGCCGGCGCCTCCAGCGCGTGTGGGGCTTCCCGATTGAAGCCCTGACTGTAGCAGGGGCCGGTTCCTCAAGATTCATTCGCTGCCCGGACACGCGGGGCGGCGCCCGATCCACCCCGACGATGTCACGCTGACATCCCATCGGGACTGGCGGTGCGCGGCCTTATCGGCGTTGAGCCATGGCTGTTGCGCGTCGCCGCATACGCGAAAGAACACTCCACGTGAGCAACAAGACCTTCGACACCATGGGCCTGAATCCGGCCCTCCTCCAGGCCCTGGCCTCGGAAGGCTACACGACGCCGACCCCGATCCAGGTCCAGGCCATCCCCGACGTCATGGCCGGCAAGGACCTGCTGGGCATCGCCCAGACCGGCACTGGCAAGACCGCCGCCTTCGCCCTGCCGATCCTGCATCGGCTGGCCGAGAACCGCACGCCTCCGGTGCCCCGCACAACGCGGGTGCTGATCCTGTCGCCGACGCGCGAACTGGCCAGCCAGATCGCCGAGAGCTTCAAGAGCTACGGCAAACACCTCGGCTTCCGCGTCGCCGTCATCTTCGGCGGCGTGAAATACGGGCCGCAGGAACGCGCCCTGCAACAGGGCCTCGACGTCCTGGTGGCCACGCCCGGCCGTCTGCTCGACCATATGCAGCAGAAGACCCTCGACCTGAGCCGCACCGAGATCTTCGTCCTCGACGAGGCCGACCAGATGCTGGACCTCGGCTTCGTCAAGCCGATCCGCCAGATCGTCAGCCGCATTCCGGCCAAGCGCCAGAACCTGTTCTTCTCGGCCACCATGCCGACCGAGATCGGCAAGCTGGCGGGCGAGCTGCTCAAGGACCCGGTCAAGGTCCAGGTCACGCCGCAGGCGACCACCGTGCAGCGCATCAACCAGTCGATCGTCCACATCGAACAGGGCCGCAAGCGCGCCCTGCTGACCGAGATGTTCAGCGATCCGACCTTCACCCGCTGCCTGGTCTTCACCAAGACCAAGCACGGCGCCGACAAGGTGGCCGCCTACCTTGAGGCCGGCGGCGTCGAGGCCGGGGCCATCCACGGCAACAAGAGCCAGCCGCAGCGCGAACGCACCCTCGACGCCTTCAAGAAGGGCAAGCTGCGGGTGCTGGTGGCGACCGACATCGCCGCTCGCGGCATCGACGTCGACGGCGTCTCGCACGTCGTGAACTTCGAACTGCCGTTCGTGCCGGAAGCCTATGTCCACCGCATCGGCCGGACCGCCCGCGCCGGCGCCGACGGCACGGCGATCAGCTTCGTGGCCGGCGACGAGATGAAGCTGCTGCGCGACATCGAGAAGGTTACGCGGCAGAAGATCCCGGCCATCGACCGCCGCAACGACAAGCAGCTGGCCCAGCTGGACGCCTCGATCATGGCGGCCGGCGTGGGCACGAAGGCGACCATGCCCGACCGCGAGGAGCGTGACGGACGCGGCGGCCGCGGCCCGGGACGCAACCGCAACCCGCGCCGCGACGGCGTCAAGCTGGAGGGCGGCGGTCAGCCGCACCGCGTCCGCAAGCCGGGCCCGGGCCGCGACGTGCGCCCGACGCCGGAACGCGCCTACGACCCGATGGCGAGCGAGCGTCCGCGTCAGGCCAACAACGATCCGCGCCAGGGCGGCGTCGCCGTGGCGACCAAACCGGACGGCGAGATCAAGCGCCGTCCGCGGCGCCGGCGTCCGTCAAACGGCGGGCAGGGCTACGCCAAGGCGTAGGTCTCCGGCCACCTGAGGGAAATGACGCCCGCCGGAGCGATCCGGCGGGCGTTGTCGTGCGCCACGACCCGCGCCGGAACCGCGCCTGACGCTCGGCCATTGAGACAGGATGAGCCAAGCGCCGCTGAAACTGCCCGGCGCCCTCCACGCCCGTGTCGAGGCCATGGCCGGTGCGCTGATGCGGGTCGAGGGAATGGCGGTCGACTTCTCGACGCCGGCGGGGGCTCCGGCGCTGGCCGCTCCGGACTCGGTGTCGTGGCGGGTGTTCAAGAACCCGATCGCCCTGTTCATCGGCGGGGTGGCGGCGGTGCTGCTGGAGTTGGCCGAGCCGCGCGTGCGATCGGGGGTTTGGGACCACACCAGCTTTCGCACCGAACCGGTGACGCGGCTGAAGCGCACCGGCCTGGCGGCCATGGTCACCGTCTATGCGGCGCGCGAGACGGCCGAGGCGATGATCGCCGGCGTCAACCGCCGCCACGCCCGGGTGACCGGAACGGCCGACGACGGCGCCGTCTATGCCGCCGACGATCCGGAGTTGCTGGACTGGGTGCAGGCCACCGCGTCGTTCGGCTTTCTGCAGGGCTATCACCGCTTCGTGGCGCCGCTTTCGCAGGCCGACCGTGACCGGTTCTACGCCGAGGCGGCGCCGGCCGCGCGCCTGTACGGAGCGTTGAACAGCCCAATGAGCGAAGCTGGACTGGCCCGGGCCTTTGACGCCATGGCCCCGAAGCTGGAGGCGTCGCCGGTGATCCGCGAATTCCTCGGGATAATCCGCAAGGTGCCGGCCTTTCCGCCAGGCATGCGGATGGCGCAGCCGCTGCTGGTGAGGGCGGCGGTCGATGTGCTGCCGGGCTGGGCGCAGGAACGGCTCGACCTCGGCGACCAAGGACTGGCGCCGTGGGAACGGCCGGTGGTGCGCGCCATGGGTCGGGCGGCGGATCGACTGGTGCTGGAGACCCTCCCGCCGGCGCAGGCCTGCCTGCGCATGGGACTGCCCGCGGACTGGCTGTACCGACGCGCATGAAAACGCCCGCCGGAGCGATCCGGCGGGCGTCGTCGTATTCGATTGTGGTTCGGATCAGGCGGCGGCGGTGACCGGCGCGCTGGATTCCGACGGGTCGCGCAGCACGTAGCCGCGGCCCCAGACGGTCTCGATGTAATGTTTGCCGCCCGCGGCCGTGGCCAGCTTCTTGCGCAGCTTGCAGATGAAGACGTCGATGATCTTCAGCTCGGGCTCGTCCATGCCGCCGTAGAGGTGGTTGAGGAACATTTCCTTGGTCAGGGTGGTGCCCTTGCGGAGCGAGAGCAGCTCCAGCATCTGGTATTCCTTGCCCGTCAGGTGGACGCGGTGACCGTTCACCTCGACCGTCTTGCCATCCAGGTTCACGGCGATCTCGCCGGTGTGGATGATGGCCTGGGCGTGACCCTTGGAGCGACGCACCACGGCGTGGGTGCGGGCGATCAGCTCGTCCTTGTGGAAGGGCTTGGTCATGTAGTCGTCGGCGCCGCCGCCGAAGGTCTTGACCTTGGTCTCGATCTCCGAGGTGCCGGACAGGATCATGACGGGCGTATTGACCTTGCCGACGCGCAGCTGGCGCAGGACTTCGAGGCCGTTCATGTCCGGAAGGTTCAGGTCCAGCAAGATCAGGTCGTAGTCATAGATCTTGCCGAGATCGATGCCTTCCTCGCCCAGATCGGTGGTGTAGACGTTGAAGCCTTCCGACTTGAGCATCAGTTCGATGCTCTGCGCGGTCGCGTGATCATCTTCGATTAGCAAGACGCGCATTGATGCCCCTCCAGGCAGAGCTTGACCGTAAATGTAACTGCCCCGTTCCGGGGTAACCTTGTTCGAACGTTAACCGGGGAAAAACTTAAGAAGGGTTAACGCCTGTCCCAAAACGAATCGTAGGCTGATTTGCGAATCGGCGTCGAGAGTCCTGAGTCAACCAGCCGATCTTTTTTAACCTTTTGAGGATCGGGGCGATCGATACGACCGATTTCGACGTAGGGTAGACATATATTCCTATCTGTGGCTGCGCGAGGCGTGTGCGGCGGAAGCGATGGGAGACAGCAGATGGACGTGTATCGCGTGCCGGTGCGGCGGGAGGATCGGGTGAGGGTCGGACTGGCGCTCGAACTGGTGGCCGCCTCGACCGGCGTGCCCAAGGAAAAGATGGAGGAGCCCAAACGGCTGGGGGGTCGGGCCTGCCGGGCCCGCTGGCTGGCCATGTACCTTTCCTATGTGACCTTCGGCTGGCCGATGGACCGGGTGGCGCATGCCTTCGGGTTGAACCGGGCGACGGCGGCGGCGGCCTGCCGCTGGGCGGAGGACGGCCGCGACCGCCCCGCGATGGATGACCTGCTGGATCGGCTGGAGCGCTGCGCCAAGGCTGTGCTGGAAGCGCCGAAATGCGAACTGCCGGCATGAGCGGTCCCCTGGCGCGGGCGCGGCGTCTGTTGATGCGGCCGCAAGGCTGGATCGAGGCCGTCGGGGACGGCGGTTATGCCTTGCGGATCGGCGTGGACCGCCGCGCGCGGGTGCAACTGACGCTGGGCGAAGCGGACTTTCGGCGCCTGATCTCCGCGCCCGGGCTGCAGGGGCGGCCCGGCGGCGGCTGGAGAGCGCTGCGGGTGGGCGAGGCGGCGACAGCGCCCCCGGCCGGGCGGCCCGGGCTCGTCGAGGGGCGGCGCGAGGTGATGGGCGCGGACGGCCGTATGCAGTCGCATGAGGCCAATCTGACGGGCTCGGCCATCGCCTGGCTGTCGGCGCGATGCGACGCGGACGGAGAGCCGTGGATCTCGCGAGCCGAGCGGGCCGCCGCTGAACGGCTGGCCATGGACGCCGAGGTCGCGCTCGCGGGGCCATCGCTGACCATGCGCTGGGACGCCCTCCCCCGCTCCGGCGGCGGCTCGGCGGCGCGGGTCGAGCCCGGCGACCGGGCCATGGCGGCGGCGCGGCGTGTCGAGGCGGCGCTGGCCGCCTGCGGGCCGGCTCGGGGAATGGTGGATCGGATTTGCATCCGGGCGACCAGCCTGCAGGCCGCCGAGCAGATGCTGGGGCTGCGCCGGCGAGCCGGCAAGGCCCTGCTGAAACACGGGCTGCGCGCCCTCGCCGCCCACTATCGCATCGGGTGAGCGGGCGGCGTCTCAGGCGGCCGCCAGCGCGGCCTCGCGAATACGACCGACCATGGCGTTGAGCCCGTTGGCGCGCTGGCGGGTCAGGGCCGAGGGCAGGCCGAGGCGGTCAAGCGCGGCGCGGGCGTCGAAAGCCAGTATCTCGACCGGCTCGCGGCCGGAATAGAGTCGGAGCAACAGGGCGATATTGCCCTTGGACAGGGCGCTGTCGCTGTCTGCCAGGAAATGCAGTCGTCCGCCGTCGCGCCGCACCGCCAGCCAGACCTGGGCGGCGCAACCGGGCACCTTGTTGGCCTCCGTGCGGTCCGGATCGGGCAAAGGTTCAAGGTCCTTGCCGAGTTCGATGACGTATTCGATCCGGCCCTCCCAGTCGCCCAGCAGGTCGAACTCCTCGACCAGTTGGGCGAGGACGGCGTCGATCGGGGCGTCGGGGGCGGATTCCGCGTTCATCGGGGGCAAATAGGCCGACGCGACATTAACGACAACCTCGCCGACGCTCCCCGGATTTCCAAGGCGCCGTCCACCCGACGCTCTCCTCTGACGCGTGTCCGCTTTGGACGACTCGCCTGCGCGGCTAGGCTCTACGGCCGGGACGTCCTGTTCGGCAGCCCCTCACCCCCGTGCGCATTCGCCCTTGACCCCACCCGCCGACATCGCCGCCAGGGAAACGCCGACCGGCCGCAGGGCCGGGGAGGACCGTCCCGCGCTGGCCGCCTGGCACGCCGGCTGGGCCGTGTCCGCGGCGTTGCTGGCGCTGGGCGGCCGCTGGCTGGGCGATGTCGAAACGCCGGTGTTCTACGGGGTGCTGGCGATGGTCACACCGGGCGTCGCCGGGCTGGGCTTGCTGCGGAGGGACGGGCCGAGGGAGCGGATGACCCTGCTCGGCCTCTGGGGTCTGGCCGCCGCAGTTGCAGCCGGCCTGGCCGGCGGGTTGACCGGACCGCTGGCCGGGTTCGTCTTCCTGCCGCTCGCGGCGGGACTGGCGCTGGGCGGCGTGCGACCGGTCCAGGCGGGCGCCCTCGGCGTCGGCCTGGCGGCGCTGGCGGGGCTGTTTTCGGCCTGGCTGAGCGGAGCCGGCCCGCATCTTCCGGGCCTGGCGGCGATCTCGGCTGCGATGACGGCGGCGGCGGCGGCGCTGGCCGTCCGGCTGTCGTGGCGGCAGAACGAGTCGCGGCTGAACGCGGCGGAGACCGAGGCCGGCAAGGTCGAGCGTCTGCTGGCGGCGCAGCCGGGACTGATGCTGGTGCTGGAGCGCTCGGGCCGCGTCCTGGCCGCCTATGGCGCGCCGCCGCCGTCCCTCCCGGTCGATCCTCTGTTCGAGCACGGCCTGATCGCGGCGGTCCACGCCCCGGACCGGCCCCGGCTGCTGGCCGCCATCGACCGGGCCCTGCAAGGCTACGACACGACGGCCATCTTCGCGCCCCGGCTGGCTCTGGACCGGCGGGTGCAACTGATCCTGCGGCGGCTGGACGACCCGATCCACGAGGCGCCCCGGTTGATCGCCCAGGCCTTCGACGGCACCGGCCAGTACGCCCGCGAACTGGCGCTGGAGTCGGCGCGGTCCGAGGCCGAGGCCCGCGAAGCCGGCAAGAGCCGCTTCCTCGCCAATATGAGCCATGAGCTCCGGACCCCGCTGAACGCGGTGCTGGGCTTCTCGGACATCATGCGTCAGCGCCTGTTCGGACCGATGCCGGATCGCTACGCCGCCTATGTCGACAACATCCACGAGGCCGGCGGCCACCTGCTGGAACTGATCAACGACGTCCTGGACGTGTCGAAGATCGAGGCCGAACGTTATGTGCTGACGCTGGAGCGGTTCGACGCCCGCGAGCTGGTTTCCGCCGCCATCGCCCTCGTGCGGGTCACGGCCGAGGACAAGGGAGTCGTCCTGACCGGAGTGCTGCCCGCCGAGCCGGTCGACGTCTCGGCCGACAAGCGCGCTGTCAGGCAAATCGCGCTGAACCTGCTGTCCAATGCGGTGAAATTCACGCCGCCGGGCGGGACCGTCACCGTCACGGTCGAGGCCGTCGGCCCCTATCTCGAGATCGTGGTGGCCGACACCGGGGTAGGCATCGCGCCGGAGGACGTGCGGCGGCTGGGCCGGCCGTTCGAACAGGCGGGGGCGATTGAGCAGCGCCGCCAGGGCACGGGCCTGGGCCTGTCGCTGGTCCGCGCCTTCGCGGAGCTGCACGGAGGCCGGATGAGCATCGACAGCACCTTGGGCGAGGGCACGGCGGTGACGGTGCGCCTGCCGGTAGCGCAGGCGGCGCGGGCGGCGGCCCCGGAAGGCGGGGCGGAGATCATTCCCCTGCCCGTTGCAGGCGGGAAATAGCGCCTTCTATCGCCCCTTTCGCTTCTGCATGACGAAGCCGATGACCTTGGCCGCAGCCTCGAAATGTTCGCGCGGAATGGTCTCGTCGACGTCGATCGCGGCATAGAGGGCGCGGGCGAGGGGAATGTTCTCGACGATCGGCACCTTGTGTTCGCGCGCCACCTCGCGGATGCGCAGGGCCACGGCGTCGACGCCCTTGGCGACGCAGACCGGGGCGGCGTCGCCGGTCTCATAGCGCAGCGCCACGGAATAGTGGGTAGGGTTGGTGACAATGACCGTCGCCTTGGGCACGTTCTGCATCATCCGCTGACGGCTGCGCTGGGCCCGGATCTGCTTCAGCTTGGCCTTCACATGCGGGTCGCCCTCGGACTGTTTGTAGTCCTCCTTCAGCTCCTCCTTGGTCATCTTCATCCGCTCGGCGAAGCGATAGCGCTGCCACAGGTAGTCGGCCCCGGCGGTGAAGCCGAGGAAGACGATGGCCGAGACCATCAGGGCGATGGCCAGGTCGCGGGCCATCGGCAGGATCATCGCCGGCGACATGGCGGCCATGGTCTCGAACTCGCGGACATGCAGGCGGAGGACCAGCCAGCAGATCACGCCGACGGCGATCAGCTTGAGCAACGTCTTGACGAACTGGACCAGGCCATCGGGTCCGAAGATGCGCTTGAAGCCTTTGAGCGGGCTGACCTTCGACCAGTCGGGCTTCAGCTTCTCAGCGGTGAAGATGAGGCCGGATTGCGCAAGGTTGCCGCCCGCGCCGCCGACGATGGTCGCCAGCATCACCGCCGCGAGGAAGGGGGCGATGGCCCACAGGGCCTTGGCGCCGATCTCTACGCCGGCGCCGGCGTCGAGGCCTCCCATCATGGCGTGGGGCGAGGCGATGAAGGGCAATAATTGCTCGGCCATCGAGGTGGCGAACCAGCCGCCCGACATCAGCACGACCGCGGCCGCTCCCAGCAGGGATAGGGCGGAGGCGACGTCGGGCGACTTTGCGACGTCGCCCTTCTTGCGCGCATCCGCGAGTTTTCGCGGGGTGGCCTCTTCTGTTTTCGACTCGGGATCTGGCGCGTCAGCCACCGGCGCCTCCCGCGAAGACACCTGCGACGGCGCGGTAGCGGTCGATGAAGACCGTACCCACCACCCCGAGGCTGAGGGCGAAAACCGACAGACCCAGGATGATGCTGAGCGGGGCGGCGGCGAAATAGACCTGGAAGGCCGGCATGACGCGCCCGACGAGGCCGGAGGCGAGGTTGAAGATGATGGCGAAGACCAGCACCGGCGCCGAAAGCTGGACCCCGAGGGTGAAGGCGTCGCTGACGATGCGGACGGCCATGGCGGTGAAGTCTTCGGTGACGAGCGGTCGCACCGGAGCGATCAGCTCATAGGAGCCGACCAGGCCGGCGATGAACAGGTGGTGGGTGTTGGTGGCGAAGATCAGGGTCGTGCCCAGAAGCATCAGAAAGGCCGACAGGGTGCTGCCCGGCGAGGCCTGCATCGGGTTGGCGGTCTGGGCGAAGGCCAGGGTGGTCTGCAGGGCGACGATCTCGCCGGCGGTGGACAGGGCGGTCAGGAACATCCGCAGCATCGCCCCGATGGCGAGGCCGACGAGAACCTCGCGGATGATCCATCCGGCCATGCCGCTGATCGTCTCCGGAAGCGGCGGCAGGCTGCCGGAAACCACGGGCCAGAGGGCGAGGGAGACTACGAGGGCGAGGGACAGTCGGATGCGGGGCGGGACATAGCTCTCGCCGATGCCCGGCAGCATCAGCAGCACCGCGCCGATGCGGGCGAAGATCATGGCGCCCTGCCAGACCTGGTCGTCGGTGGCCCAGGGCTCCACCCGGCTACATGCCGGCGATGCGCGCGGCGATGGTCCGCATGAAGCCGCCGAGCATGGCCCCCATCAGCGGCAGGAAGAGCAGCAGGGAGACAAAGATGGCGATGATCTTGGGGGCGTAGATCAGGGTCTGTTCCTGGATCTGGGTCAGGGCCTGAAACAGGCCGATGACCACGCCCACGACGAGTCCGACGAGCAGGACGGGCGCGCACAGCTGGATGGTCAGCCACAGGGCGTCGCGCCCCACATCCATAACTTCCGCACCATTCATGCCGCACCCCGGACCACGCCTGACCCCGCAGGGCCGCACTCGGCAGAAAATGCCGGGAGTGTGGTTAACGGGAGGTTAGGGAAGGGGCCAGGCGAGCGCGGCGCTGGATCAATTCGCCCTGCCCGGCGTAAAGCGGGGCATGACCGATGAAACCGTCACCCAGTCCGAAGCCGAAGCCGCCGTTCGCACCCTGATCCGCTGGGCCGGTGATGATCCCGACCGCGAGGGCGTGCTGGATACGCCGGCGCGAGTGGCGCGCAGCTACAAGGAGCTGTTCGCCGGCTATGAGGTCGACCCGCGCGACTATCTGGAACGGACCTTCGAGGAGGTCGGCGGCTACAACCAGCTGGTGGTGCTGAAGGACATCCGCTTCGTCAGCTTCTGCGAACATCACATGCTGCCGGTCGTCGGCGTGGCCCATGTCGGCTATCTGCCGACCGACCGGGTGGTGGGCATCTCCAAGCTGGCGCGGGTGGTGCGCGGCTATGCCCGGCGGCTGCAGATCCAGGAGAAGATGACCTCGGAGATCGCCCTCGCCATCGAGGAGGTGCTGCGGCCCCAGGGCGTCGGCGTGGTGATCGAGGCCGAGCACAGCTGCATGACCCTGCGCGGCGTCAATGCGCCGGGCGCCAGCTTGACGACCAGCCATCTGAGCGGGGTGGTGCGCGACGACCCGCGGACCCGCGAGGAATTCCTGCGGCTGGTCCGCCGCTAGGTGCGGCGCCGGCTCTTGCCGATAATGGCCACGATGATGATCAGGAAGGCGAGCAGGCGGAGCAGATAGAACGGGCTCTGCTCCTCACGCGGGACTTCCAGCAGGGTCGTCAGCAGCGGCGTCGCGCCCAGCAGCAGGAATGCGGCGGCGAAGGCGAGGAACAGGTTGTCGGCGGTGCGGCGCCAGAATTTGAGGAAGAAGACCGCCGCCACGGCATAGCCCATGATAATGGCGCCGCCGGTCACAAGGGTGATGTTCACCGGTCCACCTCCCAGATGAAGCCGTAGATCAGCACCCCGACCGCGGACAGCGAGGTCAACTGCCGGGCCAGCGAGAGATTGACGCCGGTCAGGATCACCATGTCGAGCACGACCAGCAGGTTGTTGATCGCCAGCAGGGTGAAACAGGCGGCGCTCCACAACAGCAGCGGCTGGCGCGACCGGGCATAGGACCGGACAAGCAGGGCCGCGCACAGGGCGCATGTCAGCAGGCACAGGCCATAGACGGCCCCTGGTCCCCAGCCCATCACGACGTCCATCCTCCAAAACGGAACGAGTCCGCGAAGCCCTTGAGCGGATCCGAGCGGCGCCGGGTGATCGTGTTGACCACGGCCACGGGCCGCTCACGGTAAGCGGCTTCCAGCTCGTCGCAAAGCGTCCGCATCACCGATGACGCGGGGGCATAACGGAAGCTGCCCTCCTCGCCGTGGACCAGTCCGGCGCGCTCGAGAACGCCGAGACAGTCGGTGACGAGGGTGGGGTTGGCGCGCAGCTCGGCGACCAGCCGGTCCACCGGCCAGGCGCGATCCGGGTCAGCGCGCAGCAGGAGGAGCGTCTCCAGCGCCCACACCGACGGAACGGCGCTCTCGATGAAGGCCGACAGGTCGGGGGTCAGGGGTTCCGACGAAGGCGTTTTCACGCGCTCGGGGCTCGCTTTGGCCATGACGACATGGCGCGGGACCCTAACGCCTGAGCGCCAGATGGCAACGCAAGAGATTTGCGCCGCTCCAGGGAACCAAGCTGAGCCTCTGCGGTTTTTCGCAATTGGTTCGGGGGAAGCAGCGCCATGAGGTGACGGGAGCAGGACACGGTCGACGCCGGTCGAGCCGTCCGCCCGCGTGATCTCGTTCTGCGCCTCCGGCTGAGGGTTTTCGTCCCCACCGAAGGTTGAAGAATGTCGATGACCGCCCTGGCTTCCGAGCCCGCCCTCGATACGCGTCAGCTGCTGGCCGCCTTCAGGGCGTTCCGGCGCGGCGACTTCTCCGTCCGGCTGCCCGGCGACCTGACCGGCATCGACGGGGAGCTGGCGGAAGCCTTCAACGACGTGGTCGAGATGAACGACCGGATGAGCCGCGAGTTCAGCCGTCTCGGCGAGGCCGTGGGCCGGCAGGGCAAGATCAACAACCGCGCCCGCGTCCCGTCGGCGACGGGCTCCTGGGCCGCAAGCGTCGACGCGGTCAACACCCTGATCGCAGACATGGTCCACCCGACCGCCGAGATGGCGCGGGTGATCGGCGCCGTGGCCAAGGGCGACCTGAGCCAGACCATGGATCTGGAGAACGAGGAGCGGCCGCTGCGCGGCGAGTTCCTGCGCATCGGCAAGGTGGTGAACACCATGGTCGGCCAGCTCGGCTCGTTCGCGTCCGAGGTGACCCGCGTGGCCCGCGAGGTCGGCACCGAGGGCAAGCTCGGCGGACAGGCCAATGTAAAAGGCGTGGCCGGAGCCTGGAAGGACCTGACCGACAATGTGAACTTCATGGCCGCCAACCTGACCGGCCAGGTCCGCAACATCGCCGAGGTGACCACCGCGGTCGCCAACGGCGACCTCAGCCGCAAGATCACCGTCGACGTGAAGGGCGAGGTGCAGGAGCTGAAGAACACCATCAACACCATGGTGGACCAGTTGAACGCCTTCGCCTCGGAAGTGACCCGCATGGCCCGCGAGGTTGGCACCGAGGGCAAGCTGGGCGGACAAGCCCAGGTGAAGGGCGTCACCGGCACCTGGAAGGACCTGACCGACAACGTGAACTTCATGGCGGCGAACCTGACCAGTCAGGTCCGCAACATCGCCGAGGTGACCACCGCCGTGGCCAAGGGCGATCTGTCGAAAAAGATCACCGTCAATGTGAAGGGCGAAATCCTCGAACTGAAGATCACCATCAACACCATGGTGGACCAGTTGAACGCCTTCGCCTCCGAAGTGACCCGGGTGGCGCGCGAGGTCGGCACCGAGGGCAAGCTGGGCGGGCAGGCGCGGGTGGAAGGCGTCGGCGGCACCTGGAAGGACCTGACCGACAACGTCAACCTGATGGCCGACAACCTCACCGGCCAGGTGCGCAACATCGCCGAGGTGACGACCGCCGTGGCCAAGGGCGACCTGTCGAAGAAGATCACCGTCCAGGTGCGCGGAGAGGTGGCGGAGCTGAAGGACACCATCAACACCATGGTGGACCAGCTGAACGCCTTCGCATCGGAGGTGACCCGGGTGGCCAAGGAGGTCGGCACCGACGGAAAGCTGGGCGGACAGGCCCAGGTCGAGGGCGTCACCGGGGCCTGGAAGGACCTGACCGACAACGTCAACCTGATGGCCGACAACCTGACGGGTCAGGTGCGGAACATCGCCGAGGTGACCACCGCGGTGGCCAACGGCGACCTGTCGAAGAAGATCACCGTCGATGTGAAGGGCGAGATCCTGGAGCTGAAGTCCACCATCAACGTCATGGTGGACCAGCTGAACTCGTTCGCCTCGGAAGTGTCGCGGGTGGCGCGCGAGGTCGGCACCGAGGGCAAGCTGGGCGGACAGGCCAATGTGAAGGGCGTCGGCGGCTCATGGAAGGACCTGACCGACAACGTCAACTCGATGGCGGCCAACCTGACGGGTCAGGTCCGCAACATCGCCGAGGTGACGACGGCCGTCGCCAACGGCGACCTCAGCAAGAAGATCACCGTCGATGTGAAGGGCGAGATTCTTGAACTGAAGTCGACCATCAACACCATGGTGGACCAGTTGAACGCCTTCGCCTCCGAGGTGACCCGCGTCGCGCGCGAGGTCGGCACCGAGGGCAAGCTGGGCGGCCAGGCCCAGGTCACCGGCGTGACCGGGACGTGGAAAGACCTGACCGACAACGTCAACCTGATGGCCGACAACCTGACGGGCCAGGTGCGAAACATCGCCGATGTCACCACGGCCGTGGCCAACGGCGACCTGTCGAAGAAGATCACCGTCGACGTGAAGGGCGAGATTCTCGAGCTCAAGTCGACCATCAACACCATGGTGGACCAGCTGAACGCCTTCGCCTCGGAGGTGACCCGTGTGGCCCGCGAGGTCGGCACCGAGGGCAAGCTGGGCGGGCAGGCCAATGTGAAGGGGGTGGCCGGCACCTGGAAGGATCTGACCGACAATGTGAACTTCATGGCCGGCAACCTGACCGGCCAGGTCCGCAACATCGCTGAGGTCACCACCGCCGTCGCCAAGGGCGATCTGTCCAAGAAGATCACCGTCGATGTGAAGGGCGAGATCCTCGAGCTGAAGTCGACCATCAACACCATGGTGGACCAGCTGAACGCCTTCGCGTCCGAGGTGACCCGCGTGGCCAAGGAGGTCGGCACCGAGGGCAAGCTGGGCGGGCAGGCGCGGGTGGAAGGCGTCGGCGGCACCTGGAAGGACCTGACCGACAATGTGAACTCCATGGCCGCCAACCTGACAGGTCAGGTGCGCGGCATCGCCGAGGTCGTGACCGCGGTGGCCAACGGCGATCTGAAGCGCAAGCTGACCCTGAACGCCAAGGGCGAGATCGCCTCGCTGGCCGACACCATCAACGGGATGATCGAGACCCTCGCCATCTTCGCCGACCAGGTCACCAACGTGGCCCGCGAGGTCGGCATCGAGGGCAAGCTGGGCGGACAGGCGCGGGTGCCGGGCGCCGCCGGCCTGTGGCGGGACCTGACAGACAACGTCAACCAGCTAGCCGGCAACCTGACGACCCAGGTGCGCGCCATCGCCGAGGTGTCGACCGCGGTGACCAAGGGCGAGCTGACCCGCTCCATCACCGTCGAGGCCTCCGGCGAGGTCGCGGCGCTGAAGGACAACATCAACGAGATGATCCGCAATCTGAAGGATCAGACCCTCAAGAACACCGAGCAGGACTGGCTGAAGACCAACCTGGCCCGCTTCACCCGCATGCTGCAGGGCGAGCGCGATCTGGCCACGGTGTCGAACATGGTGCTGTCGGAACTGGCCCCGCTGATCAACGCCCAGCACGCGGTCTTCTATGTCGCCGACAAGGACGCCGAGGAGGAGCCGGTGCTCGTGCTGGCCGCAGCCTACGCCTCGACCGAACGCGAGCAGCTGTCGCCGACCTTCCGCCTCGGCCAGAGCCTGATCGGCCAGTGCGCCAAGGAGAAGGAGCGCATCCTGCTGACCAACGTGCCGAAGGACTACGTCCAGATCGGCTCGGGCCTGGGCGGGGCGGCGCCGCTGAACATCATCATCCTGCCGGCCCTGTTCGAGGGCGAGGTCAAGGCGGTGATCGAACTGGCCACGTTCGGCGAGTTCTCCGAGACCCACCAGTCGTTCCTGAGCCAGCTGATGGAGTCGGTCGGCATCGTGCTGAGCACCATCGCCGCCAACATGCGGACCGAGGGCCTGCTCAGCCAGTCGCAGCTGCTGACCGCCGAGCTTCAGGCGCAGCAGGAAGAACTGAAGATGACCAACGACCGGCTGGAACAGCAGGCGGCCAGCCTGCGCCAGTCCGAGGAGCTGCTGCGCGCCAAACAGGAGGAACTGCAGCAGTCCAACGCCGAGCTGGAAGACAAGGCGGTCCTGCTCTCGGCCCAGAACAAGCAGGTCGAGGCCAAGAATTTCGAGGTCGAACAGGCCCGCTTCGCGCTGGAGGAAAAGGCCGAACAGCTGGCCCTGACGTCCAAATACAAGTCCGAATTCCTGGCCAATATGAGCCACGAACTGCGGACGCCGCTGAACAGCCTGCTGATCCTGTCGAAGATGCTCAGCGAGAACACCCAGGGCAATCTGACCGGCAAGCAGGTGGAGTTCGCCAAGAACATCCACGCCGCCGGCTCGGACCTGCTGGGGTTGATCAACGACATTCTCGACCTGTCCAAGATCGAGTCGGGCACGGTCACCCTGGACATCGGCGAGACCCGCTTCGACTCCCTGCGCGACCAGATGGAGCGGACCTTCGCCCAGATCGCCCAGGACAAGAAGCTGGACTTCCGGATCGACCTCGACCCGGCCCTGCCGGCGGCCATGTACACCGACGACAAGCGGCTGCAGCAGATCATCAAGAACCTGCTGTCGAACGCCTTCAAATTCACCGCCGCCGGCGAGGTGAGGCTGGGCGTGAAGCGGGTGGAGAGCGGCTGGAGCGCGGGCAACGAACACCTGAACACCGCCGGCCAGGTGCTGGCCTTCTCGGTATGCGACAGCGGCATCGGCATTCCGGAGGACAAACAGCGGATCATCTTTGAGGCGTTCCAGCAGGCCGACGGCACCACCAGCCGGAAGTACGGCGGCACCGGCCTGGGCCTGTCGATCAGCCGCGAAATCACCCGCACCCTGGGCGGCGAGCTCAAGGTCGAGAGCGAGCCGGACAAGGGCTCGACCTTCACCCTCTATCTGCCGCTGAACTTCAGCCCCAGCACTGTCGCGGCGGGACCGGCCGGTCGCGAGGCGGGTCAGGCCGTCACCGTGCGCACCCTGCCGGTCGAGGAAGAAGCCGAGGCGGTCGAAACCGTCAGCGACGACCGCGACAGCCTTGCGCCCGGCGAGCCGGTGATCCTGATCGTCGAGGACGATCCGCGCTTCGCCTCCATCCTGCTGGGACTGGTGCACGACCGCGGCTTCAAGGGGATCGTCACCCAGCAGGGCGTGGCCGTCGCCTCCCTGGCGCGGCGCTACGCGCCCCAGGCGATCATCCTCGACGTCGGCCTGCCTGACATGGATGGCCTGGCCCTGCTGGACCTGCTGAAGCGGACGCCAGAGACGCGCCACATCCCGGTGCATGTGATGTCCGCCGACGATCAGGCGTCGCTGGGTCTGGCCATCGGCGCCTTCGGATTCACCGCCAAGCCGGTCGATCGCGAGGACGTCACGGCCAGTCTGGACGAGGTGCGAGCCTTGATGTCGACCACCGACCGGCGCCTGGTCTTCGTCGGCCCGGCCAGTCCGGCGGCGGCGAGCCTGAAGACGGCGTTCAAGTCGGTCACTCGCGTCGATGGTCTGGACGGTCTGACTAAGGCGAAGCTCAAGCCCGCCGACGGCCTGGTGGTCGATACCGCTGGAGCCTCTGTTCCGGTTCTGATCGACTATCTGAAGAACGCGGGGCGCACCGTGCTGGTCTATGCGCAGGATCGGCTCGACCCATCCGACGAACGCCGGTTGCGGCTGGCGGTCTTCGCCGGACAGGCGCGGCTGGCGCGGACGCCGGAGCAGCTGCTGGAGCAGGCCACCCTGCTGTTGCACGCCCCGACCGACCGGCTGTCGGAAGCGGCCCGCGCGACCCTCGCCCAGACGCGCAAGGAGGACGCCATCCTGACCGGCAGGACGGCGCTGGTGATCGACGATGACATCCGCAACATCTTCTCCATGGCCAGCGCCCTGGAGGAGTTCGGCGTCGACCTGCATTACGCCGAAAGCGGGCGGGCCGGGCTGGACCTGTTGCGCCAGCATCCGGACATCGACATCGCCCTGGTCGACATCATGATGCCGGACATGGACGGCTATGAGACGATCCGCGAGATCCGGTCGATCGCCCGGTTCGCGGATCTGCCGATCATCGCCGTGACCGCCAAGGCGATGAAGGGCGACCGGTCGAAATGCATCCAGGCCGGTGCCTCTGACTATGTCTCCAAGCCGGTCGATATCGACTATCTGATCTCGGTGATGCGGGTGTCGATCCAGCGGACCGACGCCCAGCGGCTGTCCGACGCTCCCACCGCGGCCTCTCGCGTTCCGGCGGACGCCTGATGGCCAGGAACCGCAAGAATCCGGTCGCGGCTGAGCCGTTGAAAGCCCGGGTGCTGATTGTCGACGACGACGAGCGCAACGCTTTCGCCGCCTCCGAGGCGCTGGAGGTGCTGGGCCACGAACTGGTGGTGGCGCGCTCCGGCGAAGAGGCGTTGCGGCTGCTGCTGGGACAGGAGTTCGCGGTCATTCTGCTGGACCTGCACATGCCGGGCATGGACGGCTACGAGACGGCGCGGCTGATCCGCGAGCATCCCCGCACGCGGGACACGCCGATCGTCTTCGTCACCGCCGTGTTCCGCGACGAGTCCCACATCTTCCAGGCCTATTCGGTCGGGGCGGTGGACGTGGTGTTCAAGCCGGTCGACCCGTTCATTCTGCGCTCCAAGGTGGCGATACTGGCGGACCTGCACCTGAAGACCCTCGAGGTCCGCCGGCAGGGCGAGGAACGCTCGGCCCTGCTGGAGGAGAACGCCCGCATCAGCGAGGAGAAGCTGAAGGCGGAACTGGCGCTCAGACAGGCCCGGGAGCGGCAGGACGCCATTCTTAAATCGCTGCCGGTGGTGTTCACCGCCCGGACCAGCGCGCACCCGTTCGGGGCGCGGTTCGTCAGCGACAGCATCACGCCCCTGACCGGGTTCGAACCCCACCGGTTCGTTGACGAGCCCGAGATCGGCCTCGGCCGAATCCATCCCGACGACGTCGAGGGCGTGGTCAACTGCTTGCTGAAGGCCTCGGAAACCGGGGCCTACGCCTGCGAATACCGCTGGATGTGCGCCGACGGCGAATACCGGACCTTCCTCGATCAGGGCGTCTGGACTGTTGACGAGGACGGGCAGAGCCAGATCCTCGGCACCCTGCTGGACGTGACCGAGCGGCGGCACCTCGAGGAACAGCTGACCCAGGCCCGCAAGATGGAGGCGGTCGGCCAGCTGACCGGCGGGGTCGCGCACGATTTCAACAACCTGCTGACGGTGGTGCTTGGCAACGCCGACATCCTGCTGCGCCGGATCGACGACCAGCCCAATGTGGTCAAGCATCTGACCGCCATCCGGGCCGCGGCCGACAAGGGTCAGACCCTGACGCGGCAGCTGCTGGCCTTCTCGCGTCGGCAGCAACTGAATCCGAGCGTGGTGGACCTGAACGGGCTGATCCGCGACTTCGTGCCGTTGATGAAGCAGGCGGTAGGCGAAGGGGTAGGGATCGAGCTGGAGATGGGGGCCGAGCCGCTGCACGCCCTGGTCGATCCGACCCATCTGGAGACCGCCCTGCTGAACCTGGCGGTCAACGCCCGCGACGCCATGGACAGCGATGGAGTGCTGACCATCCGCGCCCGGCGCGCCGCCGGCGATGACGGGGCAGCCTTCGGCGAGATCCGTGTTTCGGACAACGGCACGGGCATGAGCGCCGAGGTCGCCGACCGGGTGTTCGAACCCTTCTACACCACCAAGGATATCGGCCGGGGCTCGGGGCTGGGCCTGTCGCAGGTCTACGGCTTCGTGGCCCAGTCCGGCGGACGGGTCGAGGTGGACACCTCGCCCGGCGAGGGCGCGGCCTTCACCCTGACCCTGCCCCTCACCACCGAACTGCCGGCGGAGACGGCGGCCGCCGGCGAGGCCCCCGACGCCGAGACCGGGTCGGAGCGGGTCCTGATCGTCGAGGACGACCCCGCGGTGCTGAGCGTCTGCCTCGATATGCTCAACGGGCTCGGTTACCGCTGCGAGGTGGCGGCGGACGCGGCCGGCGCCCTTCACAGGCTGTCCGGCGACCATGGCTATGACCTGCTGTTCTCGGACGTGGTCATGCCGGGGGGGCTGAACGGGATCGAGCTCGCGCGGCGGGCCCAGGCCATGCGACCGGAGCTGAAGGTGCTGTTGACCTCCGGATATCTCGGCGATGCGGTGCAGGGCCTGTCACACGAGTTCGCCCTGATCGAGAAGCCGTACGAACGGGCGGCCCTCGCGGCGCAGATCCGCAGCGTGCTGGCCAGCCCGCCTGCGGCGCCGCGGACCGTCGGCAGGGAAGCTTCGTCGGCCTGACAGCGACGGCGGCCCGGTCCTTGCGGAATTCGCCTCGAAGGAGGCCTTTCCGATGGCCTGGACGGCGATTTCGACCCGGAATGAGACAGTTCCCATCGTCAGGGGGGGCTGGCTCGACGCGCTGCGTTTCATCGTGGCCGCGCTGATCATCCTGCATCACTTCCAGGGCGCGGGACCGATCGCCCTGGCTGAAGGCCTGCATCCGGCTTTCGAGCGGAGCGGCTTCCTGCTGACCAACTTCTTCCTGATCGACAGCGGCTATGTGCTGATGCGCGTCTACGGCGCCTCGGTCGCCGGCGGCCGGCTGTCGCCGGGAGACTTCTTCCTCAAACGCTACCTGCGGGTCCTTCCGGCGCATCTGATCATGGTGCTGGCCCTCGTCGTGCTGATCGTCGGCGGCGGCCTGCTGGGCTTTTCGCCCCGGGCCCCCGAGTGGTTCCGCTGGGACCAGCTGCCGGCCCAGGCGACCCTGACCCAGGCGTTCGGCGTCCCGGGCGGCCTAGGCTGGAACGCGCCGAGCTGGTCGATCTCGGCCCTGATCGGCTGCTATCTGGCCTTCCCGTGGCTGCTCAAGGGGCTGACGCGGCTGGGGCCGTGGAGCGTCCTGGCGCTCGGCGTGGGCGGCTATCTGCTGGTCAATCAGCTGACCTGGAGCCTGCTGGGCTATCCGGTCTACCAGATGCCGATGGGCTACGGCTTCATCCGCGCCCTGCCGCTGTTCGCCCTGGGCATGGCCTTGGCCTGGTACGCCCAGAAGGTCTGGATCAGCCCGAAGCTGGCCGGCTGGGCGGGGATCGGCGCCGCGCTGATCCTGGCCTTCGTGCAGTTCTTCGACAAGCACGCCCTGGTCTCGCTGGCCTGTATTTCGGTGATCATCCTGGCGGCAGGCGCGACGCCGACGCCGCGGCCCTCGAAATGGGTCGAGAAGGCCGCCCAGGTCTCGTTCTCGATGTTCATCACCAATGAGGTGGTGCGGATCGCGTGGTTCGGCGTCGCCAATGTCGTCATCGCCCGTTTCGCCCTGCCCGTCGGGGCCCAGTGGGCGCTGTGGGTCGGCGGGGTCGTCGCGGCCTTCGTCTTCGCCTTCGCCTTCCACTATGCCGTCGACAACCCGATCCAGTCGCACATACGCGGTTGGCTGAAGGGGCGGTCGCGGCGGCCGGCGGTGGTCACCCAGCCGGTGGTGTCCCTGGAAGGCTGAAGCCTCAGATCGGCATCCGCATGATCTCCTGATAGGCGGAGATGACCTGGTCGCGGACCGCCATCACGGTTTCCAGCGAGGCCTCGGCCGATGAGACCGCGGTGACGACGTCGATCAGGCTGCCCTGACCCTGGACCATGGCGGTCATCTGGGTTTCGGCCGCCCTCGACGTCTGGGTCATGTCGCCCATGACGCTGCTCAGCATGTCGGCGAAACCGGACTGGGTCGGCGCAGCCGCAGGCGAGACCGGCATGGCCCCGCCCTGGATCGCTTCATAGGCCTTGGCGGCCATCAGGGAGTTCATCGATCAGCCCCTATTTCTTCAGCAGGTCGAGAGTGCGGGTGTCCATCGAGCGCGCCGTCTCGATGACGTTCAGATTGGCTTCGTAGGCCCGCTGGGCCTCCCGCATATCCATGGCCTCGACCAGGGTGTTGACGTTGGGGCGAAGCACATAGCCCTCGGCATTGGCCGCCGGGTGAGACGGATCGTATTCGGAGCGGAAGTCGCCCATGTCGGGCCGGACCTCGGCCAAGGTGACGCCGGTGGCGCCGTCGATTTCGCGCGCCTGAAACACCGGGATCTGGCGGCGGTAGGGCTGACCGCCCGCGACATTGGCCGTGGACTGGGCGTTGGCGATATTCTCCGCGATCACCCTCATGCGCGACTGCTGGGCCTTCAACGCGCTGGCGGCGACAGCCATGGCGCTGTTCCGGGGCGGGACGGGGTCGGTCATCAGCTATTCCTCACGGCGTCAGCGACCCGGCGCACGGGCGGCCATGCGCAGCATCTGCATGGACTTCTGGTAGAGGCCGATGGCGGCGTCATAGGCCATGCGGCTCTCGGCCATCTTGAGCATCTGCTCCTCGACCACGACGGAGTTGCCGTCGAGCGTGGTCTCGGAGTCGGGTGACTTGTGGGCGTCGAAACGGGCGGCCGGACCGGCGGGGGCGATATGCATGGCGCTGGTGCGGACCATCTGCAGGGCGCCGCCGCCGCGCAGGGCCGCCGCGAAATCGGTCGGCGCCTTCAGGTCGCGGCCGACGTAGCCGGGCGTGTCGGAGTTGGCGACGTTTTCGGCGATGACTCGCTGGCGTTCGTCCAGCCAGGTCAGGCGGCCCTTGATCTGGCTGAGCAGCGGCAGGTCGGTGATGGCCATGGGCGTCTCCTCCCCTCTGCGGACGGGGCGCGATTCGCCCACGGTTCGATGGGCAGAAACTGCCGCCCGCATGGTTAATGCGAGGTTATCTCAACGGCTCGTTAACCATGATCGGAAAGGCTGTGGGCGCCGGACATGCTTCGCCGGCGGGGCCGTCGCATGAATTTTCTCGATCTGCTGCGGGCGTTGTTCGCCCTGGCCTTCACCCTCGGCATCATCGGCCTGGCCGCTTGGGCGGCTCGCCGCTACATGCCGCAGCTGTTGGCCAAGCTGAGCGCCGAGCGCGGCGAGCGCCGCATGACGGTGGTCGAGACCCTGGTTCTGGACCCGGCGCGCCGGCTGGTGCTGGTCCGAATCGACGACGAGGAACGACTGTTGATTCTCGGCGAAGGCCGGGAGCTGATCGAGCCGCGCGGTCCGGAGGCGGGCCAGTGACGCTGAAGGGCGTATTCGTTCTGCCGACCCGGAGTGAACTCAAGCGCGCGGCGTTGCTGTCGCTGGCGGCCACCGCCCTTTGCATGCTGTGGCCCCTCGCCGCACTGGCCCAGGATGTGGCGACGGGCGGCCCCGGGGCGGCGATCAACGTCGATCTGGGCACAGGCTCCGGCCTGACCGAGAGAGTCGTGCAACTCGTCGGGCTGATGACGGTGCTGTCGCTGGCGCCGTCGATCGTGATCATGACCACCAGCTTCGTGCGCATTGTGGTGGTGCTGTCGCTGCTGCGCACCGCCCTCGGCATGCAGCAGGCGCCGCCCAACGCCGTACTGGTGTCCCTGGCCCTGTTTTTGAGCGCCATCGTCATGGCTCCGACGTGGCAGGACGCCTATGATTCGGGCATCCGGCCCCTGCTGGACCAGCAGATGGAGCTGCCCCAGGCCTTCGACGCGGCGTCGGAACCTGTGAAGACTTTCATGCTCGGTCAGGTCGGCCGCGAGGACCTCGCACTGTTCACCCGACTGTCGAATGTGGAGGCCTCGACGGCCCCTGCCGACCTGCCCCTCCGGGTGGTCACTCCGGCCTTCATGATCAGTGAGTTGAAGCGGGCCTTCGAAATCGGATTTCTCCTTTTCGTTCCGTTCCTTGTGATCGATCTTGTGGTGGCCAGCGTGCTCATGTCGATGGGCATGATGATGCTCCCTCCAGTGGTGATTTCACTACCGTTCAAGTTGATCTTTTTCGTGCTCGTGGACGGGTGGAGACTGGTCGCCGGGAGCCTCGTGGAAAGCTTCCAGAGAGCGTCCGGCAGCGGATAAATCCCCACCCCGTGGGGGTTACAGCGGCGAAGTCGCTTGCCAAGCCCGACAAAAGCGGCGTCAATCCGTCCGTCATCGCCCTTGAATTGGGGGGCGAGCTTCAATCGGGAAACGACCCACAATGACCACTCAAGCCGAACTCATCGCCGCCGTCGCCAAGGACGCGGGCGTCTCTCAAGCCGACGCCGGCAAGGTTCTCACCGCCATCGTCGAGAACATTCACAAGTCCCTGAAGTCGGGCGGCGACGTGCGCATCTCGAACCTCGGCGTGTTTGACACCGCCGCCCGCGCCGCCCGCGAGGGCCGCAACCCGGCCACCGGCGCGACGATCAAGATCGCCGCCTCCAAGGCCGTGCGCTTCCGCGTGTCGAAGCCGCTGAAGGACGCGGTCAACAAGTAAGTCGGGTCAGGCGGCGGGCCGTTCAGGCCCCCGCCGCCACTGCTGATTGAGGACGGGCGGGCGCCGCGGGTCGGTTCCCGCCCGTTTTCCGTCTGAGCTCGGCCTTCATGGTCGTGACCCATCCGGCGAAAGTGTCGGCCGAGGCGGCCAGGGCGGAGAAGTCGCGAGCCGAGGCCCCCTCCCCCACTCCCGGGTCGAGGGCGACCGACAGGGCGGGTTTCGACCTCGCGCCCGCAATGAAGGACCGGTAGTTGCGGGACAGGCGCGCCAGGGCCCCGGCGTCACGACCCAGCGAATAGCCGACGCCCGCGCGGATCAACCGGGCCTCTTCGTCCGCGGTCAGGGCCGCCGGATCCTTGAAGCGATCGCCGAGCCGGGCCTCATAGAGCGCCGCGGCCTCCGCCCATTTTTCCTGTTTCCACAGCACTTCCGCACGAACCTCGCGGGCCTCCGCGCTGGAGTCGGAGCCCAGCACCTCGAGCGCGTGGTCATAGCGGCCGAGCCCCGCCAGGGCCCGCGCCTCCAGCGCCCGGCGCTCTGCATTGAGGGGCATGGGCAGCAGGGTGGTGCGCGAACTCCAGATAGCTTGCAGGGCGGCCTCGGGCTGGCGGTCCATCAGATAGACGGTGGCGAGGTCGGTGGCGACCTGGGCCTTGGCGACGCCGTCCAGGCGGTTGTCGACCTGGTATTTCAGCAGTTCTGCGGCCTGGTCGAGCAGGTCGACATCGACCAGCCGGCGAGCAAGACGGCGGACCATCTCGTCGCCGTCGGCGCCAATGGGTGTCAGTTCGCGGAAGTCGTAGAACAGTCCGAGCGCCTGCACCGGCTGCAGCCCGTCCGCCCCGCCCTCGAGGAACAGCATGCGGAAGGCCGAACCAAGGTCGGCCTGGATGTCGGACGCGCCCTCAAGGCGATTGAGGCCGGGGCCAGCGCCCTTCAGCGCGGTCAGGGCCTCCCGGTAGAGTCCTTGCGACAGGTAGAGCTGGCCGAGCTGGCGGATCACGGCCAATTCCGTCGCGTCGCCGCGCCAGCGCCAGCGCAGGCTCTCCAAAGCGGCGGCGGCCTCGGCAGGCTTCATGTCGCCCCGATCCAGCGAGAGCCGCACTGCGCCCAGTTTTGCCGGCACCGCAAGAGCATCCATTGGGGCCCGGCCAATGGCGGCGTAGACCGCAAGGGCGCGGTCCGACTGGCCATCCAGTTCGAACAGTTTGGCCTGAACGAGCCGGGCGGCCAGTTGATCGGCGGCCGGGGCGTCCTGGCTGAAGGCGTAGGCGAGCAGGGCGCGCGCGGCCTCCAGGTCGCCGGTCTCCAGCGCCGACAGGGCGTGGGCGGCGCCGAAGCGGGCGCGCCAGGATTGCGGGAAGTCGTCTACCGCGGTGGCGCCGGCCGCGAAGGCCTGTCGGGCCGCGACGTGGTCACCCCGGGCCGAGGCCATGTAACCGCGCCAGACGGCCGACGCCGGATCTCCCGCCACGGCGGCCGAGGCGAAATCGCCCTGGGCTTCCTCGAAGCGGCCGATCGAGGCTCGGGCGGCGCCGCGCAGGCCGCGCAGTTCCGGCTCGCCCGCCATGTTCGGGGCCTTGGCGACAATGGCGTTGAGCACGCCGATCGCCTCGTAGCCCAGCCCGGAGCCGACGAGGAAACGGGCGAAGGCGAAGCGGGCCTCGACCGGCGCGCGGCCATCATCGCCGGCGGCCATGGCCTCGGCGGCGGCGGCGTCCTGAAGCTGGCGATAGCGGGCCGGGAAGCCCGCATGGCCGACATCGGCCCACTGGGCCAAGACTAGGCCCGGATGGCGGGCGCGGAGCGGGGCGCCGTCACTCGCCGGGGCGGCGTCCAGACCGGCCGACGGGGACGACAGGGTCAGGCCGCCGGGACGGCTGAGGGTCACCAGATCGCCATCGGCATGCACGGCGAGGTCGGTGGCGGCGGTTTCGACCGCGAGGCCGTGGGCGGTCGGCAGCAAGGCCAAGTCCACCAGCTTGCGGCGGTCCGGGAAACCCTTGCCAGGCGCGAGGGCCGTGACGGCCGCAAAGCGATCGCCGGCCAGCGGATCGGTCAGCCAGACGGCCCGCGTGGCGCCGGCCATGCGGGCGACTAGGGCCGGCTTGCCGGTGTCGTCGCGACTGACCTGAACACCTCCGGCCGCGACGGGAGGGCCGCCGATGGTGACGATCCAGGTCGATCCGTCCGCGGCGGCCGAGATCGGGGCGCCGGCGGGCGCCGCCACGCGGACGGCGACGTGATCGGGTCCGGCGGTCCAGTGGACGTCCGAGGCCGGCCCCAGGTCCGACGCTCCCGACATGTCGAGTCGGGCCGGGGTGTCAAAGACGATCCACACCGCCTCGCCGCGCCGGAATACGGCCGCGCCGACGGCCGAGGGCCATTGGAAGGACAGGCTGACCTTTTCGGCCAAGGCCATGGCCGTCACAGGCACCGGAGCCGCGGCGGCAGCGCCGGATCGCGCAGGCGGCGCCTCGGCATAGAGGTTCAGATAGACCGCCCCGTCGGCGCTGCCCGAGCGGGCGTCGGCGCCGGCCGCGAGGGTCAGGACCAGTTCGGTGCCGCCCTGAACGGCGCGCGTCTCGACCTTGCTGACGCCCCTGGGCGGATCGACCTTCAGCCGGGAGACATCGGGCGCGGCCGTCGAACCGATGCGGACGATGACCTGGTCGCCGTCACGGCGGACGCGCGAGCGGGATCCGATGACGCCGGCGAACTCGATCCGGGTGAACTCGGCGTTGGCGCCGATGCGGATGCTGACCGGGTCCAGCGGGACGCCGACTTCCTGGGCCAGAGGCGCGAGAGGCGCGAACGCAACCGCGCCGGCCGCGGCGGCGGCGACGGTGGTTCTCAGGATGCGCTTTGATGAGGCCCCGGGCATGCGCGCGCACCCTCGCGCGCGTCGCCTTTCAACGCGGTTAACGGTTGGTGACCGCCGCCTCCAGCATGCGCAGGGCGACCCGCAGACATTCCAGCCGCACAGGGCCCCGGCCGATATCTCCGAAATGATGCTCTTCATGCAGGGTCGGCGCGCCGACGGCGGCGAGGGCGAAATGCACCAGGCCCGGTTCGTCGTCCGGACCGCCCCGGCCCGCGAAGCCGGTGACGGCGACGGCGACGCCGGCGCCCGAACACCTCAGCGCCCCCTCGGCCATGGCCCGCGCTACCGGCTCCGACACCGCGCCGTTCTGCTCGATCAGCCGCCCCGGCACCGTCAGCTCCTCGGCCTTGGCGTCATTGGTGTAGACGACATAGCCCCGCTCGAAGGCGTGTGAGCGGCCCTCGACATCCGTCAGGACCGAGGCGATGAGGCCGCCGGTGCAGCTCTCGGCCGTGGCCAGGGTCAGGCCGCGGTCGCAGGCCTCCTGCAGCACCCGGTCGATCAGGGTTTCCACATCATCGGGCAGGGCGGGGCTCAGGGTTTCCGTCATGACTCCGCAACGGTCACGCTCGCCGCCGCGTTCCCCCGCGACAATGGGACCGGTTGCCCGGCCCCTCCGCCGGGCCGACATCCGGATCCATTCCATCAGGATACCACCGTGACCGCGCCCCAGTACCCGCCTCTGAAGACCTTTTCGACCGGCATCCGCTGCCGTTGTCCGCGCTGCGGCGAGGGACCGCTGCTGAGAGGCTATCTGACCATCCGCGACGCCTGTCCGGCATGCGGTCTGGACTACAGCTTCGCCGAGCCCGCCGACGGCCCGGCCTTTTTCGGCATGAGTCTGGTCGGGGTGGTCGGCATGGCCCTGTTCATGTGGTTCGAGTTCAGCGTCCACCCGCCGGTCTGGGTGCATATGGTGGTCACCATGCCGCTGCTGACCCTCGCCTGCCTCGGCGTGCTCCGCCCTCTGAAGGGCTGGCTGGTGGCCGAGCAATACGTCCACAAGGCCGCCCCGCCTGAGTTCGAGAGCATCGGCAAACACGGCGACGGGTCCAAATGGCGATGAGTCCCAGCAGGTCGTGGCAACCTTAACGGCCCCCTCCGAGAAAGCCTGACTATCAGAACGACTTTTTCTGGAACTCGGGACGTAAATCCCAAACAGGCGCCTCCTACTCCCCGCCGATCTTTGCTTGTCTGGTTGTTGTTCGCCAGCGCACGCAAAGACTTCAGCGATATACTCATTTAGTCTGTTGTTGTTCTATTTGCGAATTCATCCAGCCTTCATCCGGCGATTCAATGAAGCGTCACCGTAAGCTTCGCCATTGGGAATGATTACTGGGTTAATCATGCCCCTTAACCTGGACCATCAATCAGTTTTTAAACCGAACAGTGTTCCATGGCGGCTGGAATTAAGCACGTGGGGACGGGGATGTTCGACGAGGATGGAATGGCGGCCCGCCGGTACGGGAACGCGGGGGCGACGACCGGTGTCGGAAGCGCTCCGTCCCGACAGGCCTTCGGCGTGCCGTACGAGAGCATCACCTTCTCGACCGCGACTCGGGGGCGGATGGACCTCACCATCACCCTGGCGGCCCAGCCGGTCTTCGAACTCGCCAGCTCGACGCCGGTCAGTCGCCGGCTGCGGCGGTCGCTGCGTCGATGTGGGGAGCCCACGCTCTTCGAGCGCAAGACCCTGGATGTTGAGGACCTGAGGCGCATCGACGCCCTGACCCTCCAGCACGGCATGGAGTTGCTGAAGCTGGGGCCCGGCGACTGCGGCATCATTCCCGCCTTCTGGCGCTCGCTGACCGAGAACCGGGAAAGCTACGCCCTTCGTTGCACCGAGGCGCAGCACAGTCCTTACCCCGGCAGCCTTCTGATTGAGGTGGTGGGCGGTCCCGAACAGGCCGCGATCGAGACGATCGATGACATACTGGGCCGCTTCGAAACCGGCTCCCGGGGCCTGATCCTGCATATCGTACCCGACGTGGGCGCAGCCCTCCGGCTGCGCGGCGCCCGGGTCAGCTGCCTCGCGATCGACTTCGCCGGCGTGGCTCATGACGGCGCCCGGGAATGGCAGGCGGCCGTGGATCTCATAGCGGCCGCCCGTCAGACCTGCAGCCAGGTCATGTTGATCAACCTGCGGCCCGAACGGGCGCTCGGAGCCCAGGCGGCCGGCGCCACCCACGCAGTGTTCGCCAACCTCGAGCCGCGAACAGTGTAGGTGATGGCGACCCCGGCAGGACTCCAACCTGCGACCTCGGCTTTAGGAAAGCCTTGCTCTATGCAGCTGAGCTACGGGGCCATCGCCGGCTGACCTAGCGGCTCGCGGCTCGGGGGGGAAGCGGCCCCGGCGCATCCCGGGCGAATTTCCCACCACAGCGAGCGGGCTGGGCGCGACTTCAACTTGTGCAGAACCAGGCGCGGGCGGAGAGTGGCGCGGGGCGAGGGTGGGCGAACATGGGAATTCTGTTGCTGATGGCGATGCTGACGCCGCTCGAGGGCGGCCAGTCGCGCGAGCCGCCGCGTCGCGAGCCGCCGACGCGGGAGCGGGCCGCGCCGGCCCGGTCCGCCCAGACCATCTATTTCGCCAACTGCACGGCGGCCCGGGCGGCGGGGCGGCGGAACATCCGCCGTGGCGAGCCCGGCTATCGCCCGGCCCTCGACCGGGACAACGACGGCGTCGCCTGCGAGTCGCGCTGAGCCGGATCCGGCTTGTGGTTAATCAGGCTTAAGATACAATATCTTGGGGTGAACAAACCCCGAATCGGGCCGTGTCGGTGATTCGGTCCTGATTCGTTTCGCCCCTGTTCCGCCGGGACTCGCCCACGCGTTCACACCTGACGCAATCGCGCCGGCGCCGCTTGAGGAACCGGGCGGGAAGAGCCACCTTTTCAGCATCATGAGCGACCGCGGCACAGGACAGGCCCCCTCGCGCGTCGTCGCGGTGCTGGGCCCCACGAACACCGGCAAGACCCATCTGGCGGTCGAACGGATGCTGGGGCACGCCTCGGGGACGATCGGCCTGCCGCTGCGGCTGCTGGCGCGCGAGATCTACGACCGGATCGTCAAGCGTCGCGGGGCCGCGGCTGTGGCCCTGGTCACCGGCGAGGAGAAGATCGTCCCGCCGCGGGCCGTCTATTTCGTCTGCACCGTCGAGGCCATGCCGATGGAGCGGTCGGTCGAATTCCTCGCCGTCGACGAGATACAGCTGGTCGCCGATCCCGAGCGCGGACACGTCTTCACCCAGCGGCTGCTGCACGCGCGCGGCCGGTTCGAGACCATGTTCCTGGGCGCCGGAACCATGGCCCCGCTGATCCGGTCGCTGGTTCCCGATGTGGAGATCGTCCAGCGCGAGCGGCTCTCGACCCTCAGCTACGCCGGCTCCAAGAAGCTGACCCGCCTGCCCGCCCGCAGCGCCATCGTCGCCTTCAGCACCGAGCAGGTCTACGCCATCGCCGAACTGATCCGGCGCCAGCGGGGCGGGGCGGCGGTGGTCATGGGCTCGCTGAGCCCGCGCACCCGCAACGCCCAGGTTGAGCTGTTCCAGTCGGGCGAGGTCGACTTCCTCGTGGCCACGGACGCCATCGGCATGGGGTTGAACATGGAGGTCGACCATGTCGCCTTCGCCGGTCTGCGCAAATTCGACGGGCGGCGGACGCGCTGGCTGCACGCTCATGAGATCGGCCAGATCGCCGGGCGGGCCGGACGGCACCTGCGCGACGGCACCTTCGGCGTCACCGGCGAGGCGATCGAGCTGGATCACGATCTGGTCGAGCAGGTGGTCGAGCATCGGTTCGATCCGGTCGAGGCGGCCGAATGGCGCAACGCCCGGCTGGACTTCGATGCCCTGCCCGATCTGCTGCGCTCGCTGACGGTGGCGCCAGGGGTTCGCGGCCTGAATCTGACCCAGCCGGCACTGGACGAGACCCTGCTGCGGCGGCTGATCAAGGACGAGGACGTGGCCCGCATCGGCCGGTCGCGCGGCGCCCTGATGCGGCTGTGGGAAGCCTGCCAGCTGCCCGACTTCCAGAAGACCACCCTCGACGAGCATTCCCGGCTGGCGAAGCAAATATTCGAAGCCCTGACCGGCAAGCGCGGCCGGCTGACCGCCGACTGGATCGCGCCGCGATTCGCCGATCTCGACCGGGACGATGGCCAGATCGACCAGCTGTCGGCGCGGCTGAGCGGGGTGCGGACGCTGAGCTATATCGCCAACCGACCCGACTGGCTGGATCAGGCGCAGGGCTGGCGCGACAGGACCAGGGCGCTGGAGGAGCGGCTCTCCGACGTGCTGCACGAGCGGCTGACGGCGCGCTTCGTCGACCGGCGCACCACGGCCCTGATGCGGGCTCTGAACGTGCGCGAGGACGCGGTGGCCGATGTCGACGCCGAGGGCGCGGTGGTGGTCGAGGGCCATGCGGTCGGGCGGTTGTCCGGCGTCGACTTCCAGATCGACAAGGGCGGCAGCGCGCTGGAGGACAAGGCCCTGCGCCACGCGGCGCGGCAGGCGGTGACGCCGGAGATCGCGCGGCGGCTGGGCCGCCTGGCGGCGGACGGGGACGAGGCCTTCGCGGTGACCCCGGACGGCGCGGTGTTGTGGCGTGGCGCGCAGGCCGGGCAGGTCGTCGGCGGCGACTGGTTTGCCCCAAGGGTGCGTCTGCTGGGCGAGTTGGGACCGATCGCGGCGCGCGAGCGGGCCCAGCGGCGGCTGGAGGCCTGGCTGGCGGCGGAGGCCGGGCGGGCGCTCAGGGCGCTGCGCCGGCTCCGGACGGCAGTCGAAAACGGCACATTGAAAGGCCTCCCGCGCGGGCTCGCCTTCCGTCTCGTCGAAGCCGGGGGGGTCATCGACCGGCGCGACGTCGAGCGCGATCTCACGGCCCTGAGCCAGGTCGAGCGGCGCACGCTGAAGACGTTCGGGGTGCGGCTCGGCGCCCATTCAGTCTGGCTGCCCGCTCTTCTCAAGGGTCGCGGCTTGGTCGTGGCCCAGGCCTTCACCGCGGGAGAGCCGTTCCGACCGGGCGTCACCGCCCTCACTCCCCTGCCCTCGACGGCTCCCTCCGCACGGCTGCTGTCCGCCTTCGGCCTGCGCGCCGCGGGGCCGTACGCGATCGGCGTCGAGCGGCTGGAGTCGCTGGCCGAGCGACGGGCGCGCAACAAGGGCGCCTTGAGCGAAGCCGACCTCGCCGAACTCGGGATCACACCGGAACAGGCGAAGACGCTGGCCGCCGCCCTCAGGACGACCCGCGCCGGGCAGGCCGACCGCCCCGGCCGGCCGGCGAAACCCGCCCTCGACTCGCCGTTCGCGGCCTTGTCGGTGCTGACCGCCCCTCCGCCGGGGCGCCGCAAGCGGACGCGCCAGCGCAGGAAGCCCGGATGAGCGAAGGCGGTTGTCGGATCGATGTCTGGCTGTGGCGCGCCCGGTTCGCGAAGAGCCGGACCCTGGCCGCCGCCCTGGTCGAGCGGGGCGCCGTCCGGCTGACCCACAACGGCGTGCAGACCCGCCTCGACAAGCCGAGCCGCAGCGTCCACGTGGGCGACAGCCTCGTGTTCGCCCTGGGCGGCCGTTTGATCGATCTGACCGTCGAGGGGCTGGGGGAACGGCGGGGCCCGCCAGCGGAAGCCCGGACCCTCTATGCCGCCCGTGACATGGACGCCGGTTGACAGAGTCCCCCGCCGGGGTCATCTGCGCAGCCCATCCCCACCAACCGCGCGATCGCACCTCCGCTCCATGACCTACATCGTCACCGACGCCTGCGTGAAATGTAAGTTCATGGACTGTGTCGAGGTCTGCCCCGTCGACTGCTTCTATGAAGGCGAGAATTTTCTCGTCATCGCGCCGGACGAGTGCATCGACTGCGGCGTCTGCGAGCCGGAATGCCCGGTGGACGCGATCAAGCCGGACACCGAGGACGAACCCGACGGCAAGTGGCTGATGGTCAACGCTGAATACGCCAAGGTCTGGCCGAACATCACCGTCAAGGGCGCACCGCCTGCCGACGCCGAGGCCTTCGAGCGCGAGACCGGCAAGTTCGAGAAATACTTCTCGCCGGAGCCCGGCAAGGGGTCCTGATCACCGTCCCGCCGGGTTCGGGGACGATACGGAGAGGATTTACAGCCTTCCGTGCCCTGACGCTGTGGACGTTTTGAAATTCCGCAGATTTGTGATAGGTTACTGTCATTGGGTCGGGCGGTCTGCGATTTCTTCGCGCCGCCCGCGTTTGCGACAGAATCCCGCCCATGCAGGCGGGATCGGCCAGAGGTTTGGTGATCCGTTTCCGTTTTGACGACTGACACTAATCGCGCCGACGGCCTTCTCGCCGCCGGACGATGTCATGTCGTCTTCTCGTTTTCGTCTCGCCCGTCCTCCGCGCCGGGAAAGGAATGACATGACGAACAAGACTGGTCTGGAATTCAAGGTTGGCGACGCGGTCGTCTATCCGGCGCACGGCGTCGGCAAGGTGGCGGCCGTCGAGACCCAGGAAGTCGCGGGCATGTCTCTGGAGGTCTATGTCGTGACCTTCGATCACGAGAAGATGACCCTGCGGGTGCCGACCAAGAAGGCCAAGACCGCCGGCCTGCGTTCGCTGGCCGCCGACGACGTCGTGTCCAAGGCCCTGACTACGCTGAAGGGCCGCGCCCGCATCAAGCGCACCATGTGGTCGCGTCGGGCCCAGGAATACGAAGCCAAGATCAACTCGGGCGACCTGATCTCGATCGCCGAAGTGGTCCGCGACCTGCACCGCGCCGACAGCCAGCCGGAACAATCCTATTCGGAGCGTCAGCTCTATGAATCGGCGCTGGACCGCATGGCTCGTGAAGTCGCCGCGGCCAACCGCATCGACAAGGACGCCGCCGTCGAGCTGCTCGGCAAGTCGCTGAGCGCCAAGAAGGCCGTCATTGCTGCGGCCGAAGCGGCGGAAGAAGCCGCGGAAGCCGAAGCCGCCTGATCAGGGCGCCTGACTGAATGACGAAAGGCCCGGGAGCGATCCCGGGCCTTTTTCAGTTGGGCCCGCCGCCTCCGGTACCGGAGACCGACTCGAGATAGGCGATGACGTGGGCGACATCGTTGGCCTCAAGCTCGATCCGCGGCATGGCCGGGTGGGCGGTCACCAAACCCTCGGCCAAGGCCTCCTGCAGGTCCCGCACCGGATAGGTGCGCCCCATCTCTCGGAAAGGCGGCGCCGCCTTCATGGGGCTGTCGCCGGTCAACTCTACGGCATGACAGCCCGCGCATTGCTGTCGGACCAGGTTTCCGCCGATGGCCACAGAGCCGAAGGGCGTCGGGCCGAGCGGCGCGGCCGCCTCCCCGTCCTGACCGCCGGCGGCGCAGCCGCCGAGCGCCAGAAATCCCGCCGTCGTGAGCGCCAGAACTAACTTCATCCACTCTCCTCCGGGGAAACCCCGAGTTGCAGGGGGAGCCTGCCAATGCGCTAGATGGCGCAGGCCTCGCGAGGCCGCTGGAAAAAGGGACGCGCCAATGGCCGACTTCTATCACGTTCGACTGGAGATGGCGCGTGCGCCGAACACGCCGGTGGGCGATCCCGGCGAGGGCTACGACATCGTCGCGCCTCTGGACGCCGAGGGCCGGCTGGACCCTGATGCATGGCGGGCCGAGCCCGAGCGGGCCTATGCCCGCCGCTTCAGCGATGGCGTGACGGAGGCGAAGGGACGGCTACGGCTGGGCCCGGGCGGCCAGTGGATCGTCGACCTGCCGGGCGACGCCGAGGACGCGGTCGGCTACCGGTTCGGCGAAGAACGGTTCGTGGTCGGCGAATATGTCAGCCTGACCCTGCCCTCAGGCGAGCAGAACACCTATCAGGTGGTGATCAGCAAGCCGCTTGAGGCCTAGAAATACTCGGCGTTGGCGGGGCACTGGGCGGCGACGCGCCGGGCGGTGATGCTGGCCGGCAGATAGGGCGTGCCGCGCGCCAGTTGGGCCCCGCCGCGGAAGGTGAAGCTCTCCGGCTGATAGGTGCCGTTCAGGCGCACATTGACCCGCCGACCCTTGCGGTCCTGGCAGGTGCCTTCGAAGCGCGCGTTGCCGGCGCCGACCTGGCGTACCGGATAGGTACACTGCCAGCGGCGGGTCGAGAGTCCGCCGAAGAAGCGGTGGATCTCGCTGGGACGGACGCATTTGGTCTCGGTGTCGCGCACGCCCACGGCGCTGGTGGTGTATTCCCAATAGCCGGGCAGGACCGTGTCCTCGCTCGACTGGGCCGTCATCGCGGCCTGCGGCGCGACGGGGGCGGCGAGGAACAGGGCGCCGGCGACGACGGGCGCGGCGGTGGCGGCGATGCGGACGAGGGCGGAGGGCTTCATGGCGGTCCCGGGGCTGAACATCAGTCTCATGGCTAAAGGGGATATATGGCGGCAATTGAACGGCGGCTGAACGGCTCCGCTGCAAGCTCCAAGTCTTGACGGGACGAGGAGTCCTCCTCTATACGCCCCCCTCTCGCGCGGGATGACCTCCCGCGCGCACCTGTTTCATGCGTCCGCTTCGTATCGCGGACCGCTCCGAAGGATAGTCAGATGTCGCGTCGTTGCGAACTCACCGGTATCGGCCCGATGGTCGGCCACAGCGTGAGCCACTCGAACATCAAGACCAAGCGCCGGTTCCTGCCGTCGCTGAAGACGGTCAAGGTCGCCTCTGAGGCCCTCGGCCAGACCTTCTCGCTGCGCATCTCCAACGCCGCGCTGCGCACCCTCGACTACAAGGGCGGTCTCGACCCGTTCATCGTCAAGGCCAAGGATGAGCAGCTGTCGGTCGCCGCCCAGCGCATCAAGCGCCAGGTCAAGGCCAAGCTGGCCGAGCAAGCCGCCGCCGCCTGATCGACGACGACAACCAGATCTGGAGAGGGCCGGCGGAGACGCCGGCCTTTTTCTTTGCGCGTCACCGGGGCAGGTTGGCGCCATGACCCGAGACGAGATGTTCGCCTACGCCCTCAGCCAGCCCGGCGCCGAGGATTCGACGCTGCATGGCGGCCGCTGCATCCGCGTGCGGGGCCACTGGATCGTCAACGCCAGTCAGGACCCGGACGCCCTGGCGCTCGCGCTCGACCACGGCACGGTGGCGTTTCTGATGGAGACCGAGCCGCAGACGTATTTCCAGACGCCGCATTTCGAAGGCTGGCCCGCCGTGCTGGTGCGGTTCGCCGCGGCCGACGACGACCGCCTGCGCGAGCAGATCGACAAGGCGTGGGCGCGGCGGGCGACGAAGGCGCAAAGGACGGCCCGCGGCTTCCCGGCTTAACAGTTGCGCGGCAGGCGACGGGCTTTAGGCTGCTGCGGTCCGTCGTCGGGAGTTGTCCGTGTCCCTGCTCGCCTGCCGCGCCGCCCTGATCGGCGTATCCCTGATCGCTCTCGCCGCCTGCACCGCCTCGGCGGCCTCGATGAACCCCGCAGCGGTCGGGCCTGAGCCGGTTCAGACCGCGCCCCGCCAGTCCACCGCCTTCACCCTGCGCAGCGACCAGCCGCGCACTCCCGAACAGCTGGCGATGCGGTTCGACAAGGCCGACCTGTCGATCCGGGTGATCCCCGATGACAGGGCCATCGACGCCGTCGCCGTGCTGGACTTCACCGCCACCGCCCCGATCAACCGTCTGGCGGTCGAGCTCGACACCCTGTTCACCGTCTCGGACGTCGCAGTCGACGGCGTGGCTGTCCCGGCCGGCCGCTGGTCCAATCCGGAAGGCCGGATGACCGTGGAACTGGCGCGGACCCTCGCCGCCGGCGACAGCGTGCAACTGCGCATCGCTTACGCCGGACAGCCGCGGGTCGCGCCGATGGCGCCGTGGGACGGCGGCTTCGTGTGGGCCACGGCTCCCGACGGTTCTCCGTGGATCGCCACGGCGGTCCAGCCCGAGGGCTGCGACCTCTTCTGGCCCTGCATCGACCACCCGCTGGCCGAGCCGGGCCGGGTCGATCTGCACATCACCGTGCCCTCGACCCTGTCCGCACCGTCGAACGGAAAATTCCTCGGCACGGTCGATCACGGCGACGGCTGGACCACGTGGAACTGGTCTGCGGCCCAGCCGAACACCTACGCCATCGCCCTCAACATCGGACCCTATGAAGAGGTCAGCGCTGACTACCAGAGCCGTTTCGGCCCCGTGATCCCGATGTCCTACTGGCATCTGCGGACGGACGATCCGGCCAAGGTGGCGGCGCTGTTCGCCCAGTTCGAGCCGATGATGGACTTCTACGAATCGACCGTGGGCCCCTACCCGTTCGGCGACGAGAAGATGGGCGTCGTCGAAACGCCCCACCTCGGCATGGAGCACCAGACGATCAACGCCTACGGCAACGCCTACAAGCTGGACGGCAAGGGCTATGACTGGCTGCTGCACCACGAACTGGCGCACGAGTGGTTCGGCAACCAGATGACCAACCGCAACTCGGACGACATGTGGCTGCACGAGGGCCTGGGCACCTATATGCAGCCGCTCTACCTGCGTTGGCTGCATGGCGAGCAGATGATGCAGGCCGAGCTGATGGATCAGCGCCGCGGGCTGATCAACCGGTTCCCGGTGGTCTCGGGCGAAGACAAGACCGGGGCCGAGGTTTACCAGGGCGGCTCCGGGCCGGGGCTCGACCTTTACAACAAGGGGTCGCTGATCGCCCACAGCCTGCGCATGCTGATCGGCGACGAGGCCTTCTTCCGCTCGGTCACGCGGCTGGTCTACGGCACGACGACGCCGCGCCCGGGCGAGTTCCGGCCCCGCACCGCCTCGACCGCCGAATTCCTCTCGATCGTCAACGAGGAGGCAGGTCAGGACCTGGCCTGGTTCTTCGACGGCTATCTGCACCAGGCCGCCCTGCCCGATCTGCGCCAGACGCGGGCGAACGGCGAGCTGGCCCTGGAATGGGTGACCGGCGACGGCGGGGTCTTCCCCATGCCCGTCGAGCTCGAGATAGACGGCCGCCGCCAGACCGTGGCCATGACCGGCGGTCGGGGCCGGATCGCGGTTCCCGACGGCGCCCACGTGCTGATCGACCCGGACAACACGGTGCTGCGCCGGCTTGAGTTCATCGAAGCCTGGAAGGCGGCCGGGGGGGCGAACTAGATCGCCTCGGCCGTCACCGACTGGCGGACCAGGGCGCAGCTGCCCTGCGTGGTCAGAAAGGCGATGTCGGCGGCGTCGCGGCCGCAGGCGATCCGCACCAGCCCCTCTACCGGCGCGAGCCCGGTCGGATCGACCAGCCACCAGCCGTTGGACAGCCAGACCTCGAAGATGGCGTGGAAGTCGGGCGGGGTCAGCTGATGCGCATAGGCGCTGACGGCCCGGGCCGGGATTCCGGACGCCCGGCACAGGGTGATGCCCATGTGGGTGAAGTCGCGACACACGCCGGCGCGGTCGATGAAGGTGCGGGCGGCGGTGGTCTCACTGTCCGAAACGCCGGGCTCGTAGTCGATCTCGGCCTTGATCCAGTCCAGAATCTTCAGCACCCGGTCGCCACCGACCGTGCCGCCGAAGGTGCGCTCGGCGAAGCGTCCGAACTGGTCTGACGGACAGTAGCGGCTGGCGTTCAGATAGGGCAGCACCTCGGCGGGCAGCTCGTTCCAGTCGTGCTGGACAGTGACGGGGGGCAGCCCCTTCAGGGTGCCGTTGTCGACGACCGCCTCATAGGTCAGCGTCACCTCGCCCGAAAGGTGGGCGCGCAACGTGCGGGCCCCGAACTCCTCGTCCTGGCTTTCAATAAACTCGACCGCGGGCAGGGTCGTCAGCCGCTCCTCGAGGATGCTTTGGCCCGGCCAGTGCGCCACCTGGATCTTGTAGATCGCGTCGGTGGGCGGGTCGAAGCGGTAGACGAGTTCGGCGCGGACACGAATTTTCATGGGGTCGGACTGGGCCGCCCCCACGATTTCGTCAATGCCTCAGGCAAAAGGACGGTCAATCGCTGTCGGAGTCGTCGTCCGAGGCGACCACCACCACGGCCGCTATGACGCCGGCGAGCGCGATGAGCCCGATGAGGGGAATGCCGGCGAACTCGCTCGAGGCTTCGGATGCGGCGCCGACCCGGTCGCCGACCCGCGCCGTGGCGTCGCCGGTGGCTGACGTCGCGGCCGCCTGGCCGGCGATCAACAGCAGTCCCGTCGTTATGGCGGCAAGCATCTTCTTCATGGCGGCTCTCCGGTTGCCGACGGTAATCGGGGGCCGGAGAGATTGTTCCCGTATCAGGGGTACTGACAGGCTGACGCCCTCGTCTCAGGGCTCCAGTTCGATGTCCCAGTAAAGGTAGTCGAGCCAGCTCTGGTGCAGGTAGTGGGGCGGAAACCGGCGGCCGAACTCCTGCAGCTGCCAGGCGCTGGGCCGGTGCGGCGCCCGACGCATGGGCATTCCGGCCTGTTGGGGGGTGCGGCCGCCCTTTCTCAGATTGCAGGGGCTGCAGGCGGCGACGATGTTTTCCCAGGTGGTCCGCCCACCCCGGCTGCGCGGGATGACGTGGTCGAAGGTCAATTCGGTCGTGGCGCTGCAGTACTGGCAGGCGAAACCGTCGCGCAGGAAGACGTTGAAGCGGGTGAAGGCGGGTTGCCGGTCCTGATCGACATAGTTCTTCAGCGCGATGACGCTGGGCAGGACGATCTCCATCGAGGGGCTGCGGACCACCTTGTCATAGGTCGAGACCACGTCGACGCGGTCCTGGTACACCGCCTTGACCACCTCCTCCCACGGCCAGATCGACAGCGGATAGTAGGACAGCGGGCGAAAGTCGGCGTTGAGCACCAGCGCGGGCCAGCCGGACGGGGGACGACTGTGGACCTGCATCAGGCCCTCGCCGTGTGGACGGGGAATATCAACGCGACCGGACTGAAGACACGTCTCCTTCCCTGGCTGTGTCCGAATCCTACGCCTGATTCGACGCCTTGGCGATGACGGCGAGGCGACGGTTTCGCAACGTCAGCCGCGCGCTGATCCGCCCGGGAAGGACGGCAGGCTCCAGCCCCAGACGAGGGCGCCGGCCCGCAGGGCGAAGCCGCACGGCGCTGCGATCAGGGCCGCTTCCAGATTGGACAGGCCGAGGGCCTTGAGAGCGACATAGGCGGTGGCCGCCAGAATGGCCGCGGTGACGGTGATCTCGCGTCGCATCAGGATGGACGGCTGTCCCGCCAGAAGGTCGCGGATGATGCCGCCGAAACAGGCGGTCAGGGCACCCATGACGATGCAGATCAGCGGTGTGGCGCCCAGGGCCTCGGCCTTGGCCGCTCCGAGGACGCCATAGGCCGCCAGGCCGATCGCGTCGAGCCACAGCAGGGCGCGAAACCGCCACTCGCGCTGGCCCAGAAACCAGACCCCGACGGCGGCGGCGAGGCAGATGGCGATGTAACGCCAGTCCTGCACCCAGAAGACCGGCGCATCGATCAGCAGATCGCGCAGCGTGCCGCCTCCGACACCGGTGATGGCGGCGAAGAAGCCAAGGGTGACCAGGTCGTGCTTCTGCCGCGCGGCCGCCAGGGCCCCGGTCGCCCCGAATACGGCCACGCCCGCGTAGTCCAGCAGGTACAGGGTCGGCAGGATCGGTTCGGACAGGGCGTCCAGGGTAGGCGGGTCGATCACAAGGGCGGCTCCTCGAGCGCGACCTCGCCGCGCTTGACCGCTCCATACCATCCCCACAGCAAATGCGCCGCCACGCTGCGGTGCGGACGCCAGATTTCGGCGCGGACGTAGGCCTCCTTCTCGCGGGGACGCAGGGCGCCGCGGTCGGCCCATCGCATCGCCTCCTGCAGGGCGATGTCGCCGGCTGGAAAGACATCGCGCCGGCCCTCGCAGAACATCAGGAACGTCTCGGCCGTCCATTTGCCGACGCCCTTGATGGCGGTCAGGCGGGCCACGGCCTCATCATCCGACAGCCGCTCGAGATGATCGAAATCGATCCGGTTCTCGACATGGGCGCGGGCGATCTCGTGGCCGTAGGTCGCCTTCTGGATAGAGAGGCCAAAGCTTCGCAGGGTCTCGATGTCCGTGGCCAGGGTGCGCTCCGGCGTCACCTCGCCGCCCAGTCCCGCCTCGACCCGGGCCCAGATGGCGGCGGCGGAAGCGAGCGAAACCTGCTGGTCCACGATCATGTGGAACAGTCCCTCGAACCCGCCCACGCGGCGGCGCCATTCGAAGGCGGGGGTCTGGGCGTGAGCGCGCGCCAGGCGCGGATCGAGTTCGACGACCGTCCGGCGCGCGGCCTCGATATCGTCATGCCAGTAGGGGGTCTGCATGTCTGGACCGTAGCGCCCGGCGGGCGGGCGGCAAGCGGCCGGATGTGATCGCGTCCGCTTGCCGCTATCCTGTCGCGATGTTCGTCACCCGCTTCGCCCCCTCTCCGACCGGCCGCCTGCACAAGGGCCACGCATTTTCGGCCCTGACGGCGTGGACTGCGGCGCGGGAGACGGACGGCCGCTTCATCCTGCGCATGGAGGACATCGACCCGACGCGCTGCCGCTCCGGGTTCGACGCGGGCATCCTCGAGGACCTGACCTGGCTGGGGCTGGACTGGGAGACGCCGGTCCGGCGCCAGTCGGACCATCTGGCGGACTACGCCTCGGTGGTGGAGACCCTCGATCGGCGCGGTCTGCTGTACCGCTGCTTCCGCACGCGAAAGGAGATCCTCGACGCCATCGGCGACGCGCCGCACGGCCCGGCGGAAGCGGCCCGTCCGGGGCCCCATCCTGCAGGGGAGGAGGCGCTGCTGCTGGCGGAGGGGCGGCCCTTCGCGTGGCGGCTGTCTCTCGACCGCGCGCGGGAGGTCCTGGGCGGGCCTGCCTGGGAGGCCCTGTCATTCCGCGAGGCGGGATCGGGGCCGGAGGGCGAGACCGGGCTGATCAGGGCGCGCCCGGAAACGGCCGGAGACGTGGTGCTCGCGCGCAAGGACGCCGGGACCGCCTATCATGTCGCTGTGACCCACGACGACGCCCTGCAGGGCGTCACCCACGTCATCCGCGGCGAGGACCTGTTCGAGGCGACCCATATCCAGGTGCTGATCCAGGCCCTGATGGGCTGGCCGACGCCGGTCTACCGGCACCACCGGCTGCTGACAGGGCCGGACGGCCGGCGCTTCGCCAAGCGGGACGGTTCGGTGACGCTGGCGCAGCTGAGGGCTGACGGGTTGAGCCCCGAGGCGTTGCGGGCGGAACTGGGTTTCTGATCAGGCGGCCAGGCGGCCACCGGCCTTCGAGGCGGGGAATACGACGTCGGGATCGGGCTTGTCGGCCGCCGCTCCGGGGCCGCCGATGGACCGCAGGATGTGTCGGATGATGTTCAGCCGGGCGGTCTTCTTGTGGTCGGTGGCGACGACCGTCCACGGCGCGGTGCGATGGTCGGTCTGGTCCAGCATGCGGTCGCGGGCGGCGCTGTAGGCGTCCCAGCGATCCTGGGCCTCCGCGTCCAGCGACGAGACCTTGAACCGCTTCAGCGGATCGGCCACCCGGGCCTCCAGCCGTTCGGCCTGTTCGGCCTTGGAGATGTCCAGCCACAGCTTGATGATGTTGACGCCGCCATCGGCCAGCATCCGCTCGAAATGCGGCGCGTCCTTGAGGAATTGGGCGTACTGCCCGGGTTCGCAGAACCCCATCACGCGCTCGACCCCGGCCCGGTTGTACCAGGAGCGGTTGAACAGCACGGTCTCGCCCTCGGCCGGCAGGTGGGGAACATAGCGCTGGAAATACCACTGGCCGGTCTCGCGTTCGGTCGGCTTGGGCAGGGCGACGACGCGGGTCTGGCGCAGGGCCATGTGTTCGGTGATGCGTTTGATGGCGCCGTCCTTGCCGGCCGAGTCCCGGCCCTCGAACACGATCACCGTCTTGACGCCCTGGTCGATGGTCCAGGCCTGGGTTTCGACCAGCAGGGTCTGCAGGCGCACCAGCTCGGCTTCATAGTCATCGGTTTTCTTGCCCATCCCGCCACCGTGCGCCCGGGGGGCCGCCACCGCAATGTTGCAGATGGATTGCGCGCATGTTGCCGGACGGCCCGCAAGCCGCCGGAAAGATGTCGCCGATCTCACGTGCAGGGCGGGGCCTGACATCATAGGCTGGCCCTCAATTCGGGAGACCCTTGATGATCGCCAGCCGCCGCACCCTGCTGACCAGCCTCGCCGCCCTGCCTTTCGTCGCCGCGCCCCGACCTGGATGGGCGCGGGCCTCTGATGCAGGGGCCGAGGCCGCCCTCGACGCCGCCTTCGCCGAGGGTCCGCCGGCCATGGCGGCTGCGATCGTGACCCGCGACGGGATGAGCTGGTCGGGCGTGCGCGGCGTGCGGCGGACGGGACATGAAGCCAGGGCGACGCTGGAGGACCGCTGGCACCTCGGCTCCAACACCAAGGCCATGACCGCAGCTGTGTTCGGACGACTGGTCGAGCAGGGGCGGGCGCGGTGGGACATGCCGCTGGCCGAAGCCCTGCCCGGGCTGACGATCGACCCGGCCTGGGCCGCGACCACCCCGGAAGACCTGATGCGCCACCGCGCGGGCCTGCTGGACGCCGGGCTGCTGGACCAGGCCTGGCTGATCGGGGCCCATGCCGATCAACGGCCCCTGCCGGAGCAGCGGGCCGAGTTCGCGGCGCGGGCGCTGGGCGCCCCGCCCGCCGGGCCAGTCGGCCAGTTCGCCTACGGCAACGGCAACTACATCGTTCTGGGCGCGGTCCTCGAGGCCCTGACCGGCCAGGCCTGGGAACGGGTGATGGCGGACGAGCTGTATGCTCCGCTGGGGCTGGCCTCGGCCGGCTTCGGGGCGCCGCAGGGCGAGGCGCCGTGGGGACATCGCGGCGGCGTCGGGGCCGATCCGGCCGGGTTCGCCGACAACCCCAAGGCCCTGGGCCCGGCGGGGACAGCGCATATGAGCCTGGCCGACTACGCACGGTTCTTGTCCGCCATGATGGGCGGAGCGCCCCACTGGCTGGCCGACGACACCCGCCGCCGCCTGCTGACCCCGGCCGCCGGGTCGCCGCCGGCGTATGCGGCCGGCTGGGGCGTCGGAACCGCGCCATGGGCCGGCGTCGGGGGGCCGGGGCCGACGATCACCCACAATGGATCCAACACCATGTGGTTCGCCACTGTGCTGGCGGCGCCGGAGCGGGGGCTGGGCTTCATCGCCCTGGCCAACGACGCCGCGGCCGGGCAGCGGGCCTGCCAGACCCTAGTCCGGGGGCTGGCTGCGCTGCAGACGCCAGCCTGATCGCGTCTTTGCGCCGGCGGCCCGGGCGGGTAAGGCTGGCCGGGCATGAAGCGCGACTTCGCCGATTTCTGGAATCTGCTGTGGGAGGCCGGGCTGGGCCTGTGCGCGGCCTTCGCCCTGCTCAACGTGTTCGCGCCGCCGCAGGACCTGCCGTGGAAGCCGCTGGACCTGAACCGGCCCGTCGGCGCCGCCACCGCCGCCAAGGTGGCCGATTTCGAGCTGGCCCGCACCGCCGCGCCAGAGGAGACCACCGCCGTCACCGAGGCCTGCATGCAGGTCCTGCGCGAGGCCGGCGTCACCGTCGAGCGGGCCCCGGACAAGGACGACGGCGGTTTCTGCGTCGTGCGCGGGGCGGTCCGCATCACCGGCGGGGCGGTCACCCCCCTGCCCGGCAATCCCGTCATGCAGTGCCCGCTGGCGGTGCGCTACGTCATCTGGGACCGCCAGGTGCTGCAGCCGGCGGCGGAGGCGACGTTCGGCAGCCGGGTGGCGCGGATGAACAGCGTCGGGACCTACAGCTGCCGCCGCATCTACGGCCAGACCGACGCCAGCGCCCGTCCCAGCGAGCATGCCCGGGCCAATGCGCTGGACCTCGGCGGCATGACGCTGGAGGACGGGCGCAGCGTCTCGGTGCTGGCCGACTGGGACGGAACCGGGCCGCGGGGGGCCGAGGGCCAGTCCTTCCTGAAGCGCATCCGCGCCGGGGCCTGCCGGGTGTTCTCGACCGTGCTGACGCCGGACTACAACGAGGCCCACCGCGACCACCTGCATCTGGACGGAGCCGAGCGGGGCCTGTGCGCCTGACGGGTCGGTCAACGGCCGGTAACCTCGTTCGCCGCCCCGGCGAATCGGTTTGCGGTTGACCGTTTCCGGCTTTTCGGGAGAGAAATGCCCCCGCAGTCCGGATATCGCGCGGCGTCCACACCCGTGCCCGCTCCTTCGCTGAATGAGCTCGTCCAGATGGGCTGTCGGGCGTCCCCCGGGGGGCGCCTGCCTGGAAAGCGCGTTCAGGAGACGCAATATGGCGACCGGCACGGTCAAGTGGTTCAACCCGACCAAGGGTTTCGGCTTCATCCAGCCCGATGGCGGCGGTCAGGACGTTTTCGTCCACATCACCGCCGTCCAGAAGGCGGGCCTGCAAGGCCTCGATGAGAACGCCAAGGTCGAATACGAGCTGGAATCCCAGCGCGGCAAGACCTCGGCGATCGATCTGAAGATCCTCTAGGTCCACGACTGACAGCATCATGAGACGGGCGCGGCGGCTTCGGCTTCCGCGCCTTTCTTTTTGAGCGACGACCACTGCGCCAGCACCACCCCGGCCAGCAGGGCCGCGGCGCCGCCCAGCTGCGCCGGCGTCATGGTCTCGGCGAACAGGGCCCAGCCGAGCATGGCGGCGACCACCGGCTGGATCAGCACCGTCACCGCCGTCAGGGCCGCCGGCAGCCGGCCCAGGGCCCAGGCCACCCCGCCCTGCCCGGCCACATGCACCAGCCCCAGCCCGGCGCAGGCCGCCCAGCCCGCCGCCGAGGCCGGGGCCAGCGGCTCGCCGAGCGCCAGCGACACGGCCAGCAGGAGCGGCGCCCCCAGGGCCGTGGTCCACAGCATGATGCGCGAGGCCGCGACCCGCCCGCGCAACACCTTCACGGTCAGGAAATAGCCGGCGTACCAGAGGGCCGTCACCGCCGCGAAAATGTCGCCCAGCCGCGGATTCTCGCCCTGCCGCCCGTCCGCCCCCGCCGACATCGTCCAGGCCCCGGCCAGGGCCAGCACCAGCGCCGCGAGAAAAAGGGCGCGCGGCCGCTCGCGGAACATCAGCCAGGCCACGGCGGTGACGATCACCGGGGTGAGGTTGGTCAGGGTGGTGGCGTTGGCCACCGAGGTGAAGCGGATCGAATAGTGCCAGAAGGCCAGGTCGAGCACGAAGAACAGCGCCGCCAGCCCCATCAGCGGCGACGGCCGACCGGGCCCGCGCTGCTCCGCCGCCTGTCCCGGCCGCAGCACCAGCAGCAGCAGCCACGGCAGGGCGAAGGCGAACCGCCAGAACCCCGCCGCCGCCGGCCCCGCATCGGCGAGGCGCACGAGGATGGGCGCGAGGCCCAGCACCGCGGCCGAGGCGAGGAGGATCAGCAGGGCGGCGGTGCGAGTCGTCATCGCCCACTCTGACCCTGTCATTCGAAAATCGCCAAACCCTGTCATCCCGACACTCCCGGACCCTCGTCATCGTCCATGCGGGGGCCGATGTCGGCGTATTCGGGAGGCAGGGGGCGGCCGGCGGCGAGGTCCTCGGCGAGGCGCAGGGCGCGCTCGCGCAGCCAGCGGCGGGCCAGCAGCTGGCCCGCCTCGAACTCGCGTTCCTGCTCGGCCGGATCGTATTCGACCCATTCGAACAGGGCGTCGAGGCGGGCGATCTCATTGGCGGCCCGGGCCAGGCGCAGGGCCGTCAGGCCGCGCCCGCCCTTCACCGCCTCGGCGGCGGCGGCGAGGGTGCGCCGGGCCAGGTCGCCCGGGCGGATCTGGATCGGGGCCGACCAGGCGGCGACCACATCGTCCTCGGTCAGGGGGACGTCGGGATCGGGCGGCAGGCCGGGCGCGGCGAGCACGCCGGCGGGGCCGGACGGCGGCGTCCGGCCCAGCGGCCACGGCGTCGAGCGCGCGGCGAAGTCGCGCTTGGTCCAGCCCTCGCGCCGGGCCCGGCGGCGCAGGGCGGTCTCGGACACGCCGAAGCGGGCGGCGACGGTCGGCGCCGACAGGCCCGACAGATAGGCCCCGCGGATCAGGCTCCAGGTATCGGCGCTGGCGGTGACGTAGCGGGTGGTCGGCAGGCGGTTGCGGGCGTTCATGTGCGAGTCCCCTCCTCCATGTTGAAGCGGATTGTAGGGGATCGGCCCGTCAGAATCGGACGTAGAGCGGTCGGGATGGTCGGTTGGCGACCGGGTTTGGCCGGGTTGGCAGGGTAGGGGTTGGCAGGGTTGATCCCTCTCCCATTGGGAGAGGGCTTGAGCGCACGGCGGCGTAGCCGTCGTCCTGCGCTCAAGGGTGAGGGTCGACCGCCGGGGGGCGGCTTCGCCGCTCCACCAGCCGACCCTCATCCGGCGGGGCTCCGCCCCGCCACCTTCTCCCATCGGGAGAAGGATCATGAAACGCGCCGGTACCGCCCGCGCCCGCCAAACGCCAGCCACCCCCGGTCCCTCAGCACCTGCAGTTGCTGCCTGATCTTGGCCCGCACATTCCGGTTCCCCGGATACAGCGCCGCCAGCCGCCCCTCCTGGGCATAGACCTCGGCCAGGGCGAACTCGGGCCGTCCCACCGCCTCCACCGCCCCCATGACTGCCAGCCAGCCGCGAGCCTCCGGCCGGGTCTGGCGCAGGAACAGGGTCGCCCCCCACGCGGCCCGGACCTCGGCCTTCGGCGCGGCCTGTCCGGCGCGGATCAGGGCGATGCGCCCCGCCGCCGGGACCCGGCCGATCAGGATGTTGCACCCGATCCACGGGTTGCTGCGCCCCTTCGGGTGGGTCGGGTTCTTCTTCTCGATCAGGTCGGCCGTGAAGAAATGGCGCGGCACGACGAACAGGTCGGTCACCCGCGCGGCGGGGGCGTCGTAGCGCATCACGAACAGACTGGGATTCCCGGCCGACGCCAGCCGGGCAGTCATCGCGCCATAGGCCCCGGCGACGATGGAGCGGCCCACCGCGCCGCGCTGGGCCTTGAGCTCGTACTCCTCGCCGCAGGCGGCGCAGCGGAAGTCGCCGACCGGCGCATTGTTCGGCAGCGCCGGCAGCCGCTCCGCGCCGCAGGCCGGACAGAAGGCGTGCCGCGCCATCCAGCCCTCGGTCAGATGCCGCGCCGTCTGGCGCGGGCTGGTGTAGACGGCGGTCGGCTCGGCGAAGCCGAGACTGCACCACGAGTTGGTATCGTCCCCCATCCACCCACCGTAGCGGGTGGTTCATCCCCCACCAAACCGCTTATCCCAGCGAAAGCGGGGACCCAGTGCTTTGGGTGATGTGACGGTTCCGGTTCAGACCCGACGCCGGTCCGGAAGCGCCGGCGTCAAGCTGGACAGGACTGGGTCCCTGCCTTCGCGGGAATGAGCGGAAGAGGGGGCCGGTGGTTCAGCCCTTGCCGCGCGAGTAGGTCTCGATCTCCTCGCCGTCGGCGTCGAGGGCCACGACATGGCGGGCGTCGAACTCGACCACGCCCTGCTCTTTCCATTTGATCGAGGGGTCGCCGTCATAGGCTAGGTCGACGGCCTCCTCGAGGGAGTCGGCTTCGACCTCGGTGGTGTAGTCGACGTAGGCATCGACACGGGAGAGGATGGTGAACTTTGGCATGGCGCGCTCCTTTCGGGAGGAGGATGCCGGATGCCCGAATCAGCCGCTACCAACCGGGGATTGGTAAAAAGAGGGCTTGAGCCGTCTGAATCTCCGCCGTTGAAGACGACGCCCTGCTTGGCCCCCAAGCAACCACTCCCGGTTGATCATTTTTCCGTCCGCTCTAAGGTGCGGAGAGGGAGGGCTCATCAATGTATAAAATCGCGCTTGTGAACATGAAAGGCGGAGTGGGGAAAACCACACTGGCTGTAAACTTGGCCGACGCGCTTGCTCGGCGAGAAGACAAGCGCGTATTGCTGGTCGATTTAGACCCACAGTTCAATGCAACGCAGTGTCTGCTTTCAGGTGATGAGTACGTTGCAAGGCGCGCTGCAGGTGGCGATACCATAGTGTCTATATTCGTCGAGAGTGAACATCAAGTTGTCAGCGCGGTTACCGGCGCAAAGACAGCTACAGCGAAGAAACTGGAAGACATAGAAGCTTGGTACATTAAGCCAAACTTAGACCTTATCCCAGGTGATCTTGAGCTGCATCGCCTCGACATGGGCGGGGGACAGGGGCGCGAACTGCGGCTTAAGCGGTACCTCCAAAAGGTGAAGGACCGGTATGACTACGTGATCATAGACACACCCCCGACACCATCGCACTGGATGACGAGCGCCCTATTGGCATCGGATTGGTACCTCGTCCCGGTCAAGCCAGAGCCGCTGTCCCGAGTAGGCATCGACCTGTTGCGTGGCGTCGTTGACCGCATATCAGAAAACCATGGCCACGATATTGAATGCCTCGGCGTCGTGATAACCCTTGCAGATCGGCGAACGCGCGTATTTTCGGAAGCGAAAGAGTTTCTGGATAAGAACAAGGTCTGGAAGGCTAAGCGATTCAAAGCCGATATGCCGCATCGAACGCAGATTGCCCGTGAGGTTGGCAACCAGAATCTGATACTAGATACGCAGGAAACGGACTCTATGCGGGCGCTGGTCGCCATCGTCGCAGAGGTGGAAGAGAGACTCGGTGATGGCTGATCCAGAAACACCAAAAGGCAAACGGCCACCCAAGCCCACGAGAAGAGGCGACTCGCGAACGCTGACGAAATTCGTCGAAGAACTCTCTTGGCTTATGTCGTCTTACGAGGACTTGGATTTCCGGGCTCTTGGTGAGCTCGCCTCGGACCTTCGCCGTACGGACCGCGCAGCTTTGACGCTTCATGAGCGTGTCTCATCCAAGAGAATGCCCGCTGCGAACTTCCTCGTTGGTGTCCTGCCAAAGCTATTTACCGACGTGAAGCTGTTTCCCACGAATGAGGATATCGTCGAGTTTGCCCAGAGCATCTTGACGATCAATCTCACCCGTTGGGAGAAAAAGTCGCGCTATGAGTTGATCGGCCTAATCGTTTGCCAAACAGAGAAATCGACCGAGCACAAAATCGACCTTTTGATCCAGGCTCTAGCAGCGATGGTTGACGAGCGAAGCTCCGCAAGGAGCGCTGTCGCGAACCAACGTCGCGCAGGCGCTTCTTGGAACGAAGTTATTCAGCGACTGATCTCTGAATCGTGAAGCCTTCAGTCGACATAGCCGAGCTGGTTGACTTCATTGATAAGTATCAACCTGGACACTCGTTAAGCCAGACCGAACAACGAGATATATTCAAAAGACCTTACAAGCAGTACTATGCTGTTCTGGTATGGGGCCTACTATCGACCAAATTACTAAAACCTGGCACGGACGAGGAAACCTATTTTCGCGAAGCCGTGTCTGATCTTGCTCACGGTATATTATTGACGCTGTTCAATTTCTATAAGCCTGCACGAATGTCCTTGCGGAGCGCATGCGAAAACTACTGCCGATTTATATATATGAGTCACGGCACATCGCCCAATAATGAAAAATCGACCTACGAAGTCATCGCATCTGCTCAGGCAACCTCTGACGCCTTCCCCAACATGAGACTTGAGGTCGACAAGATCGCTGATGCATACGGCGAGCTTTGCCTTACTGTTCATTCCGCGACAGTAGATTATATGGCGCTCAAGATTCCATTTGCCGAGCTTTCACAGTTCGATCCTGCCTTGTTCGGGTCGAATTTAAGAATGTGCCTTAGAGTTGCCTCCTCAATCAACAGCTCTCTGTTCGGGCTCTGGCACCAAGAACTTCACCGGCTAGACCACGGCGCTAATGACTTCATTCGCGATAGCTTGCCTCCGTCCTTTAAGAAGAAATTCTACACCTAACTCCCGCATAGCATCGTATAGACTCTAAACCTGCCGGCTTCGCACTTGATCTGGCCACGCCACAGTGTGCCTGCGTGGGCAATCCTCTCCCTCACCGCCCCTTCCTGAACGCCTCCGCCTTCTCCGCCGCCGCATCGGCCCGCCAGCGCTTCGGCGCGCTCCTGTCCACCTGCTCCCCCTCGGCGGTCAGCACCTCATTGGCGAACTCCAGGTCCATCCGCTTCATGCGCTTGATCGCGTCGCACAGACGGGCGGCCCCCTCGCCCTCGGGGTTGGCCGCGGCCTCGCATATGACCAGGCCCGCCGGCTGTGGTAAGCTTCACCGTGACGGGGACCACGACGGAGACGGCGGCATGACCGGTTGGGGCGTTATGGCGGGGGGCGCGGCGGCGCTGGGGCTGGCCCTGGCGGCGACGGGGGCGGCGGCGCAGGATCGGGAGCGATGGGTCGAGGAGATCCGCTATGTCACCTGCGACGGCTCGGAATGGAGCGCGACCCTCGACGACGAGTGGTTCTGGCATTTCCCGAGGGACCCGGACACCCAGGCCGAGCGCCACCAGTCGCGCAACATTCGCTACCGGACCTGGGGCGGCGGTTGCTGGAACGCCACCTGGGACGCCGGGCGCCGGGTCTTCCTGCATACGCCGGCCGCCGGCGGGTCGGGGCATCCGGACACCATCCTGAACTATGAGGACTGGCGCGGCGTGCGCTGGACCGCCCGGCGGCGGGGCGACGACTGGATCGTGCGGCGGCCCTAGGGTCGCGCCGCGGCCCTACAGCCTCGACTTGCGGAACGCCTCCGCCTTCTCCGCCGCCGCGTCGGCCCGCCAGCGCTTCGGCGCGGCCTTGTCGACCGTCTCGCCCTCGGCGGTCAGGACCTCATTGGCGAACTCCAGGTCCATCAGCTTCATGCGCTTGATCTCGTCGCGCAGGCGGGCGGCCTCCTCGAACTCGAGGTTGGCGGCGGCGTTGCGCATGCGGCCTTCGAGGTCCTTGAGGGCGGCCTGGAAGTTGGAGCCGGTGAAGGGGCGGGACTCCTCCTTCACGCCCGGGGCCGTCAGCCGGTCGAGGGCGCGGGACTCATAGGGGCTGGCCATGATCTCGCGGATGTCGCGCTTGACCGACTCCGGGGTGATGCCGTGTTCGGCGTTGTACGCCTCCTGCTTCTCGCGGCGGCGGTTGGTCTCCGCGATGGCGCGCTCCATCGAGCCGGTCATGCGGTCGGCGTAGAGGATGACGCGGCCGTCGACGTTGCGGGCGGCGCGGCCGATGGTCTGGATCAGCGACGTCTCGGAGCGCAGGAAGCCCTCCTTGTCGGCGTCGAGGATGGCGACCAGGCCGCACTCGGGGATGTCGAGGCCCTCGCGCAGCAGGTTGATGCCGATCAGCACGTCGAAGGCGCCGAGGCGCAGGTCGCGCAGGATCTCGATCCGCTCGAGGGTGTCGACGTCGGAGTGCATGTAGCGGACGCGGACGCCCTGTTCGTGCATGTATTCCGTCAGGTCCTCGGCCATCTTCTTGGTCAGGACGGTGACCAGGGAGCGGTAGCCGTTGCGGGCGACCTGTTTGACCTCGTCGATGACGTCATCGACCTGGTTGCGGGTGTCGCCGCTGACCGGGCGGATCTCGACCGGGGGGTCGATCAGGCCGGTGGGGCGGATGACCTGTTCGGTGAAGACGCCGCCGGTCTTCTCCATCTCCCACGGACCGGGGGTGGCGCTGACGAAGACGGTCTGGGGGCGCATGGCGTCCCATTCGTCGAACTTCAGCGGGCGGTTGTCGATGGCGCTGGGCAGGCGGAAGCCGTATTCGGCCAGGGTCGATTTGCGGCGGTAGTCGCCGCGGTACATGGCGCTGATCTGGCCGACGGTGACGTGGCTCTCGTCGACGAACAGCAGGGCGTTGTCGGGGATGTATTCGAAGAAGGTGGGCGGCGGCTCGCCC
>Ga0164290_1000842_pt1 | contig 73488 bp, 68 predicted proteins | sample Micstemetagenome_FD_108782 | JGI IMG/M metagenome (GOLD analysis project Ga0164290, IMG submission 108782) | Contaminated culture microbial community from soil near Moab, Utah, USA - Microcoleus steenstrupii SON62 (Illumina Assembly) | ecosystem: Environmental > Terrestrial > Soil > Soil crust...
ACCAAAATGACTGCGGAGTTCGCAGCTTTTTTAAAACAGGTGCTTGGCTGATACCGCCATTGCCACCGCCACCCTGGCCCGCATCTTTGGCCTCGATGCAAAGAAACTCCAGCGCCACTACCGTAATCATTTCTCCGACTACCAGCAGTTCAAAGAGCAACATCAGGGCAAGGACCACCTGCTCTTCCCCCACAACCTGGGCGGAGAGCTGAGCATCGATGAAACGGCGCTCTCCGGTGGCGAACTCCATACCATCGTCACTTCCAAAAAAGCTACTATCGTCAGCCGCGAATTGCAGACGGTCATTCCGGGGGTAGAGTTCAACCGCAAGGCCCTCTTCAAAAACGGCGATACTGTTTATGCCGGCTCCATCAACGGCCTGTATACGATGCAGGCAAGGAACATCCTCCGGCTGATCGAAGAAAATCAACCCGATATCAAAGAAGCGCCCCGGGCACGCATACCGGTCATCGCGGCGCTCACCGCCCTGCTGCTGGGCGCCCTCCTCATCGTGTGGGTGCGCTATCATCGTAAGCTGCGGGCGGCCGAAAGCATCATCGAAATCATGCAGCTGCCGGTTGATCCGCCTGCCGGCACGCCCGCGCAACCCGAAAGTCTCAGCCGCGAGAAGATCGAAACCTTTGTGCGCAACAACCTGCCCAATGCCAGCATCAAGACCATCATGGATGAATTCAAGATCAGCGCCCAGCAGCTCTATGGCGTTCTGAAGCCCGACCGTCCCGGATCCATGATCCAGCAGCTGCGGCTAGACACGGTGCGCCTGATGCGCGAGCAGGGAAAGAGTACGGCGGAAATCGGGGTGGCAACCGGGTTGAGTATTTCTTACCTGAGAAAAATAAAAACAGGAGCCGTAGCGCAGGGATAAGCCCCGTTTGACAGAAGAAAGACAAACGCGGATCACTGAAAGGATCCGCGTTGATACGATTTAACCGCAGAAATGATCCATCAGGGTACCAATACCGAATCTACACCGCTCACCTTATAGATATGGCAGGCATCGGCGCCGATACGGTAGGGCTGATCCACCACAACCTGGCCGCCTTTCCAGCCAACAAAGCGGAAGTTATCCTGCGTATGCTGCAGGCGCGGCTGGTAGCGGTCGTCGAGCACCACCACACCCATGCCGGACAAGCTCTGTTCGGGATAGAACTTTTCACCTGTAGAAATACGGAGCGTGTAAGCCGAATCCAGTGTCGCCTGCTGGTTGCTGGCCGTGCGCACGTGCAGGGTTATCATCCGGAACTCCTGGGTGCAAATGATGCCATCACCGGAGCTTTTCTTCGTGCAGGACAGCACCAGCGCCGTAAGGAGCAAAAAGAGAAGGGTATTTTTCATCGTGCCTGATTTTGTATCCCTGACCACCGGCAGCAAGGAAACGTTGCATGGTGCCAACGTGTAGGGAGCACCCGCCGTCCGGACAGCGGCCGTGGTACGGTGCGGGGTTGATGCGGCGCGGCGCCACGGAGGGCCCGCTTCGCTCCCGGCTCCACGCTGTTGTATCGACACATTTTCCGTGCCGCAGGGCCCGAACGCACGATCACGGCCAGCGGCAGCGCCCTTTCCGTGGCATCGTTTTTTCTCCCAATGGTTCAGATGCCCAACCGGATCCTTTTGCTCCTGCTTACCGCCTGCCTGTGCGCCCTGCCCGAAGCCGGAGCGCAGCCGGCTCCGCCCATGGTACACTTCGCTACCGATGCGTTCGAACGCACGCGCCTCCACCGCTGGCTCTTCGGCCGCAACTGGCGCCGTGAGTGGGCCGCGGCCGTGGAAGTGCCTTCGGTGCGCCTCGATACCCTGCTGGGCGGACTCACCCCTTACCAGCGCAGCGGCAGCGGGGAAAGCCGCTCCTTAAGGCTGCGCTCAGCAAAAGGGCACGAATGGGTGCTACGCTCGGTACAGAAATGGCGGAGCGACCGCCTGCCGCCCCTGCTGCGCAACAGTGCCTATGGCAGCCTGGTGCAGGACGGCGTTTCGCAATCGCATCCCTATGCGGCCCTGGCCCTTCCGGGCATGCTGCAGGCCGCCGGCATCCTGCATTCGCGTCCGCGCCTCGTGCACCTGCCGCAGCAGGCCGCCCTCGACTCCTTCAACGCCACCTACGCCGGCCAGGTATACCTGCTGGAGGAGCGCCCCGCCGGCAACTGGAGCAGCGCAGCGCACCTGGGCGGCTTCCCCCGCTACCTGTCGACCCCCGAAGTGCAGGAGCATCTGCGCCGCAACAGCCGCCTTAAACCCGACCAGCATGCCTTTATCCGCGCCCGCCTCTTCGACGTGCTCATCTCCGACGTCGACCGCCATGAGGGCAACTGGCGCTGGGGCCTGCGCGACAGCGGTACCCTCCGCTACCACCCGCTGCCCGTAGACCGCGACCAGGCTTTTTATTACCACGATGGCCTGCTGACCCCGCTATCGGTTTACGCCACCCGCCGGCGCCGCCTCCAGCGCTTCGGCTACCGCGTGCGCAAGGTGGTGTCGCTCACCAGCCACGACAGCCGCCTCGACCGCTTCTTCAGCAATGAGCTGACCGCCGCCGACTGGCAGGAAGCCGCCCGCTCACTACAGACCGCCCTGACCGACTCCGTCATCCGCACCTCGGTGCAGGAGCTGCCGCCGCCCGTATTTGCCCTTTCGGGCGAGGAGATCATCCGCCGCCTGCAGCAGCGCCGCGACCAGCTGCCCCGGCTGGCGGCCCGCTTTTACGCCGCACTGGCCCGACGCGTGGAGGTCTCCGGATCGGCAGAGGCCGAGCGCTTTGCGGTGGAGCCCCTTCCCGACGGCTCGGTGCGGGTAACGGTGACCCCGCTCGATGGCAAGGGGACCGCAGCCGTATACCAGCGGGTGTTCCGTCCGAAAGAAACCCGGCGCATCTCCCTGCGGGGCGGTGGCGGCGCCGACGTGTTCGAAGGAAGGGGCAAGGTGGGGGGCATACGGGTAAAAAGTAGGTTTTTTTAACGCAGAGGGCACGGAGCGTTTCGCAGAGGACGTGGTTAACGCAGAGAACACGGAGCTGGTTCGCAGAGAGCACCAAGCAGGTGCGCGGCAAACGTTAGAAACCGATAATGATAACGAAGAATAAGCTCTGTGTCCTCTGCGAAAACACTTCGCGCCCGCTGCGTTGAATATGCCCTCTGCGGTAAAACCCTCCACCGGAAAAACCCAGAAAACCCTGGTGTTTTTCACATGGAATTTGTTTCGAGCATCAAGACGTTTGTGCGATGACAAAAGAAGCACTCAATCGCATAGGCGCCGCCATCCTCGACGCGGCTATTTATGTACACCGCAAGCTCGGTCCCGGGCTGCTGGAGTCGGCCTATCAGAAAGCGCTGAAAATCGTGCTGGAGCAACGGGGCTTCTCGGTGCGGGAGCAAGTGCCTATTTCCTATGTATTTGAAGGTGTGGATCTGGGAGCCGTCTTTGTCATGGACCTCCTGGTGGAAGGGGAAGTGATCATTGAATTGAAGTCGGTAAAGGACCTTGCCCCGGTGCATGAAGCCCAGTTGCTGACCTACCTGCGCCTGGCAGACAAAAAACTCGGCTACCTGATCAACTTCAACGTGCCCTTGCTGAAAGAGGGATTTCATCGGTATGTGCGGGGATGGTAGGGAGGTTTTTTAACGCAGAGAACCCGGAGCGGGTTCGCAGAGGACGTGTTTAACGCAGAGAACACGGAGCGGGTTCGCAGAGATCACGAAGCAGGTACGCGGCAAACGTTGGAATGCCTTAATGATAACGAAGAACATGCTCTGTGTCCTCTGCGAAAACACTCTGCGCCCTCTGCGTTAAACATGCGCCCCGCCTTCATAGCGCTGCTTCCCGGGTATCACCCCCCTCACCCCGCCGCGCGGATCTTCCACATCGCCGGCATAGCGCGGAATGATGTGCACATGCGTATGAAAGATGGTTTGTCCGCCCGCTGGGAGCACGTTGAAGCCTATATTAAAACCGTCTGGCTGGTAGCGTTCGCGGATCAGCGCCGTCACTTCCTCCACCAGCTGCCAGAGGTCCTGCTTTTCGGCGGCGGTCATGTCGAAGTAGTGGGTAGAGTGGCGCTGCGGGATCACCAGGGCGTGACCGGGGGAGACGGGGTAGCCATCCCAGATGGCGAAGCACCACTGTGAGCGGGCAATGACTTCCTGGGGCTGTTATCGACTTTTGTTTTACAAAGAAAAAGGGCGCCAATGCTATTTTAAGGCGATGTGAATCGCATAAATGACTACCAGTCTCCATCAGGGACCCGAATAAAAGGGGCTGTCTCTTAGTTTTGAGACACCCCCTATACTTTATCTCTTGAAAACAGACCTATCTATTAATGCGGTGGTTGAACTGTAAAGCTCATGTAATGGAAACTCTATTTCATTTAGAGAACATAGGTTTATCAGTTGTTTGACATCAGAAACCGCATCTGACACCCAGTTATTTAAATCCTCTTCGTCAATTTCTGCTGTAGAGTTCACATTCTCATTTGTTTCACGATATGCCCATACTTTATCTTCAATCTTCTTCCTAAAAATTCTACCCTCTGGCGAATCAAAGTAGTTCGCTTTTGTATAGAAAATGCAATCTGTACTATGATCTTGCATGATCCTCAAAAAAAGCCTTGTATAACCCAGCCATTTTTTAGGATCCGTATCTTTTATATCGGGAATCTGAGATTTTAGCCGAACAAGAATATTAACTAGTGCTTCTTTACCGATTGAATTAAGTGCAGAACTTAGTTTTTCCGTGGCTTCTTTAATACTTGCTATAGCCTTAAACTCTTTAAGATAGGCTATTGTCATCATTAATCCACATTGAAAAGCTTTTGTACGAATCGTTTCATATGCTTGTGTAATATCTTGCGACGCTATCTCGGTAAACTTTGAATGAAGTCTTTTCTGAAACTCATCTTTTATCTCTTGAATTGCTTTGAGGTAGGTTTTAAACTCTTCATTCTGAGTTTTTTTTGAAACGCTATCAAACGTGTAAAACAAGCCTTCTCCACCCTTAAAAACTTTCTCCCAAACCTTTTTTTGTGAGGTATTCATTCCGTCTATATACCAACTATCAATCTCATTGGTAACATCAATGTGAACCCGATACAAGACAAATGAATCAAACAACTTATAGAAAGATTCTGCTAGCCCCGAGCTTACATACTCAAGATAAAAATCACTCTTTCTATCGATGTCTTTTATCACATATTTCTCAGAATCGTCATCCCACAACTTTCTCGACTCCACACCATCGAATGAAAGGTACTTTTCGAAGAACTGAATTTGTGTTTTGTAGCGCTTATCACTACTTACGCTGTACTTCGAAAGATCATGAAGCTGCGCTCTCGTTCCCAAAAAGAACCAAGACATGAAATAATAGACAATTTGCGGGTTGGTGAGTATTAATGGATTATTAAATGCAGAGTCTAAATCAGTATTTAAATCGAATCCAGAATGTACCAACGAGAAGCTGCTTGTCGTAAATCTCTCTGAATTTTTACTTGTAATGAAATTGTAAAAGAACTTGGTCAGCAAACTAGCAATTTCGTAATCATCAAGCAAGATCGTTCTTGATTCACTTACCGACTTAGCGGAGTTATTAACGTCAACAAATAACTTTCGTGCAACTAAAGTCGGGTCAACAGTATTTGCATCACTCTGAGAGTCAAACCAAATCAAGGTTACTGGCAAGTCTGAGGAAAATGTCTCAGGCTTCATAACATTCTTATAAAAAGATGCATAAATATCTTCTTTCCCAAACTCTCCAGAGACAAAGCGAAATGCGTTAGAGCGATGCTGACCATCGATAACGATAATATCAGTCTTATCTAGATGAATAGTCATCTGGCCGAGATTTAACACTTCGGGGCCTACCTTATACTTTTTTCCTTGCCAAAAATCCCCATAAGAAGACTTTTCAGAGCTGCGTGCCTCTAGGTTGCGGGGATATACCTTATTCTGACCACCTTTAATCAAATACCCTTTAGGTAACAATACCGCTAACACAGACGGGAAGAAAGCAATGTTTGTCGTCTTCCCGGTGATATAAGGAATCAAACTTGTCGCAATCCTATAATCATCAAGATCTCTCTGCAAAATAGAATCTAAATTGTCAAGCTCTTCAGCGGGAACAATTTCTCTAAGAGGGCGCAATTCTCGAAGCAATTCTCTCGAATTAGGCTCATTATTCCCTGCAATAGTTGAAAAGAAGTTCACCGCGATTGAGTTTGGCTTCTCGGGCAAACTAAAAAAACCAAATTGGCCTTTCAATTCAATCTTCTTTGGGTTTGATGTTGTTACACCTTCTAATTCGTCCATATATTATCTTTTTCCGTAAATCGGGGTGAATGTATGATTTAGTATCTTTTCAATATTCAGTAAACTTTTTCGATCATAAACACCGTCAATTTCAACAGTCCTCACAAACAAATAACTTAGCCTAGACTGGCCTGCGCCTTTCATTACATTTGCTATTCGCGCACCGAAATACCTTGATTCCAAATCGCTATCCAAGTTATCATCATTGGAATTAAAGTCAACTTTATTGGGCTTGCTTGTTAAACCCAAATGCAAAGCAGTTCGTAGACAATGTAAGTGGGTGTTCAATCTGCGATTCAAATTCTTTGAAATACCAATATAAATCGGAGGGCAAAATGATTCCGTTGCAAATTGTAACAAAGTATGGTCAACATCAGTTTGCTCAGAGATATAATCTGATTGCTGGCTTTTCAATTTACCTTTAAATAGCTCTCCTAAGGAACCTTTAGTTAAAGTATCGAATGTCTTTTGTTTGAAAATTGAATGATATGATTCAACTGATGTAGGCTCTTGGTAAAGAAAATACCATGAGTATAAACCATTTTTCGCGGGGACAACATCAAGTTCGGTTATCTGATATGTTCTAGTAATCAAGTTGCTCATATAAAACATGCCGCGCAGCCAACACCTTCCTCGTCATCGAAGAGATCAATCAAATATCGATTTCGTTTATTTGTGTTTGCTGCTTTCTTGATAAAATCACTTTTAATTTGCTGAATACGGGTAGGAGAAATCAGGTCTGCCAAGCTTTCTTCCTGAGTCCAAGTGTACCCCTCCTTCTCGTACTCCATCGCCTTCATGTATAGCTCCGGATGCTGCTCATACAACCAAACCCACTCTATCTTCTGCTGAAAAAAGCAAAAGAAGCAGCCGGAGCGACTCCGGGCATACTCACCCTTCTTTCCGTTCACGTCAAACTCTGTCTTGTTGTAATAGGCCGGCACACCTACACCACTTTCCTCAAGCAGTTTGAAAATGTCATCCCGAACGAGAACATCTTCATTATCCAATAACGGAAAGTCACTCTCGTGCGCAAGCGGATAAGCCGTTGACTTCAAAAACTGAAAGATAAGCCGGTTGGTTTCAGCCGTACCGAGGTCAAGAAGCTGCGTAAACTTTGTCGTGTAATTAAATGCGCCGGACAACGGTTTTGCTAGCAAGTCAACAAACCGATCCTTCCGCCGTCCCAGATCGACGATCTCGCTGGAGGCGATTGCCGAAGCGATGTTGGCATTAGACAGAAACTTCATCACCACATCCTCACTCCATATGTTCCTGCGGAAAGGAAAGATGGACTGAATATTGGTCTTCTGCGAAATATAGCCTTCGCGATCCTCATCACCCCGAATGCCTACATAGGAGACAACCAGGGCGGACCCTACGTACTTCTCGAACGGCTCCAACTTCAGTTTCTTGGTACACCAACGCGCATTGGAAGAGGGCAAGTAGCCGCTATACAGCGAAAGGAAGTGATCAAAGGGCGGAAGGTGGCTACCTTCTGCCGCCTTCAACAAAGTAATCTTCTTACCGAGAAACACTTCCAGGCGCTCTATCAACTGATAGGTTTCATCCAGTTCCTTACCCGTATCGCAGGTATAATAATCAATGTCCAGATGCGGATACTTGGTCTTTAGATAAATGGCGAGGGCGGCACTGTCCTTGCCGCCGGAGATGCCCAACACATGTCTTACCTTACTCATTATTCACCATTTCTTTCAACAATTTAGCCAATGCGGCAATATTGAGCAACCGATCTTTTGAAAGCTTTCCACTAAGCTCCTTTTTCACTCGCTCCACTTCCTTCTCTTGTGTTTTGGGAACGCGTATCAAGCTTTTCTTTACTCCATCCACAAAAGAGTCAAATTGTACACCGAGTACCTCTTCCTGGCTTTCGTCAATATCTGCCGCTGACAACTGGGTCAAGTTATCCAATGACAGGAACATTCCTTTCAATTTCTCATAGAGCAGTACCTCATCCTCATCTCGAAGATCTTCCAAGGTTTTACCGATGGTTGCTTGTGTAAGCGAACTTAACCAGGGCTTCTTGTCATCAATGACCGAATACAATCGCTGGACAAAGATTCGCTGACTAGGAAGTAGCAAATGCTTCTTCAACTTCTGATACCTTTCCTGCAGTTGCCCTTTATAATCTTCGAAGTCTAACTGTTGGTAAACAATCTCGGACCTTATGAAATCTTCCAGCCGCTCAATCAATTTGTCATAAGCAGTCCGCAGCTCCCGAATAGCATTCTGTAAGGTTTCAATGTAACCCTGTAGATCGCCGCCTTTCGATTTCAGACGGTCGATGGAAGTACCTAAAGCTGCGGGGAAGTCTTCAAAAAAGGTCTTTTCGGGATCAACGGCTGTTGAGACCGCGGTTCTGATATCCAATGCTTCTTTCGAAAGCCGCTGTGTATGCTTTGAGTACTGAGGAAGCTTCTTATAGAACGTAATGAAGGGCTTGATGGTCTCAATAAACGTTTTATTGAAAACACTCTCCTCCTTCTCCTGGCTGAGGAAATGACGGTAAGAATTGAAGATATCTAACTTGACACCTTCAACATCGATCGCTTTTACCCAGAAATTCTGTGGATTCCGGCTGAGCAAATCCATGATATCGCTGTTGATTTCCGGGATGAAGCCATGTTCACTAAAGAGGCTGAGGTCATTACGCTTGATGAATAGGAAGATAGGTACCCAAAAATCAATCAGACCTTGTTTCAGCTTAAAGGGCGCAGCCTGCAGTGACTCCACAAGTTGCCGCACTGATTTCCGCTCACCCTTGCTGCGGTCCAGGAAGCGCAGGCTTTCCTGCCACACACTTCCGATGGCAGATTTCGACACACCCTTAAAGTCAAGGTTTTCCCCAGAGAACGTATCGAGCTTGTTTCCTTTCAAAAGTGTCAGGTAGATCATCTTCTCTGGAGGAAACTTACCCTTCTCAAACCCTAGATCCTCTTTGTCCCAATCATCACTAATAGCCTTGAAAAGATTCTTCTTCGCAACGCTGATCGGGGTTGACAGTTTATTCTTGTTTACAAGTTCGTTCTTGAAAACGGGTGTTTTTGAATATACTGTTCTACAAACTTCGGAAAGGAGATTATTAAACGCTCGCTTCGAGGGCACCTTCCACTCCGTACCGCCCCAATGCCATACAACTTCGCGTCCCTTTCCAACAAGGTTATTTAAAATATAATGGTTGAGTAGATTTCGCTTATGAAGAATAATATTCTCCAACTCTTTCCGGGCCACACGGTCATCTAGGTTTTCCTCTAACACCTTTTGCGTCTTCTCGATTTCAAAAAGAAGACTTTTTATTTCTCTGCTATTCCGGTAGTAAACGTAAATGATGGCTTCTTTCTGCGCAGCCGAAGCTTCCGCAACCGACTTCAGGGTTAAGAGCTTATCGCTGAAGATGAGATTGATAAAACCATCGATCTCTCCCTGCGGCACCTGCTGAATGGGCTCTTCGGAGATAATGTACTGAAAGTAGCGAGGTGTACCTGTTTCATAGGAATACTCCTTAGCCAACACAGGCGGGAGGTTGTAATAGCGCTGCAGGAGCGTCTTGACATACGTAATATCACTAACCTTATTCGCCGCCTCGATTAGCGCCGACTGAATATTCAGGTCCGTGCCCTCAAAGAGAACATAGCGGGTGTTATACTCCCGGTAAAGAATGATCTTTTTAGCTTCTAGCTGCTGCAGGATAGCCTCTGCATTCTTAACACCAAGGCACGACTCTGCATAGTTGACAACAATCTCCTTAGTAAGCCGCGCACCCGAAGAACCGAAGGCGTTGAGCAAGCCGATCGTCTTGAGCAGTTTAGTAATTGCACCTAAGTTGGCGCTAAACGCGGCCTCTGCCCTTTCGATGGAAGTCTTGATCGATGACCAAGATCCGAAATCAGGGTTATAGGGCGAATTCAGAAAGTTGTAGAAGTTGAAGCTGAGATAGTCATAGACATTAGCGAGGTTGTAGAATTTCGATTCGTGCGGAATGAATCGGGACAGACTTGTATGGTCAGTGCCTTCCAGGAAGGAAAACAACGAGCGCTCGTTTTGGCCGTATCGCTGTAAAGCCAAGGTAAGCGTGTAAGCCGCAAAGAGATCCAGCGGAAAAAGCTTGGTAGCGATTGCCTCTACATAGGCTTCGCTAAATGTGAATGCACGGGATTCCTTGAAAAGATGAAAAAGATGTTTATACTCCTTCTCCGACACCCCTTTCTTGTCTACGTTCTCGCCGATAAACTCAGACGCCAGAAACAGTAACTGTTCAACAGGCTCGTTAAATGTAATCTCTCGAAATCGGCCTTTGACTTTTGACCACTCCTGACGTAATGCACCCGACAAACCGAAGCCATAGCTTTCAAAGCTCTGGTGGATGGTGGTAATCAGAATGATGTTATACTTCGGATTATTGACAAACTCGGCAAGTTGCTGAATAAAGTACAACTCCTTTTCGGGATTATTTGTTGCAGCGTACTCAAGAAACTTACCGAATTCATCCAAACTGATGATCAACAGACGCGACTTTTTCCCAAGCGCATGATAGCGGTTATATATTTCAGAAAAAATGCGCTCTTCAAGGAACATTTCTGTATCCTCGATCTCCAAGGTTTGTTTGAATGTCTCAATCAGGCTCCGGTAACTACCAACGATCTTTAGTGTATCAAACTTTGCATCCTGTACAAAGTTGACATCAAAGTAGGGCTTTACCTTTCGAAGGCTATGTTCGAGGGCAAGTAGAAAAGAAGACTTGCCGGTACCATATGTGCCGATGATATTGAACGAGCGAATACCTTTCTTGAAATCGTCAACCAATTGATTGACGACTTTTTTCGCATTGGGAGTAGGCAGGTAGTGAAAGTCCTGCTCGCTATCCCGAATGATATTTACCGAAGGGCTGTAATTAGTTCTCATAATAATTGGATAGCATGTCGAAGGGAGTAACCTTTCTCTTGAACTGAAGTTCTTTTATGCCCGCTTGATCGGTGTAAACAATGTACTTGTATTTATCGGTTGCTTCTTTGATCTTATCCAGAAGCCCTGCTTTACTGAGCCCAAAAACAGCGCCAGGACTATTATTAGAAAAAAGAAGCGCATTTAAACTAATAGAGGAACCAAACTGGGGATTGTTCAGAATGGCATATAGAACAATTTCACAAGGCAAGCTTTGACGTTCTCCATCTTCAATGAACAAGCGTTCTTCCTTTCCTCGTCCAATGGATTGAACCAAGTGTAAGTCAGTCAGCAAGCCAGAGAAATTATCTTCTAGACTTGCTTTTCCATCTTCCGCACCTGAAACATACATCTTCCGAAAAACATCAAAATCATCACCCACGGTTTTGATATTGAAATTCAAAATGCCCTCTAATTTCCTTTTTAAAAACCCAACATAGTTATCCCGATTAAATTCGATGTTCTCCTTTCTCAGCTCATTGAAGATGAGCGAATAAGTAGACGCGACACCTTCATTCACCAAATGATAATGAAGCAGCCATAGCGTTGCATCATCTTCCAAGTAGGGATCATAACCTTCACTTCCAAACAAGCTCGTACCTAATTCGGTTGGTTGCTCTATTTGGTCAACTATTTTGAATGCACGCATCCAAAAGCGTATTGACGCAACCATATTCTTACCAACGCCCAATTCTAGCATCGCTTCACTGCTCGCAAAACTGTGACCGGCAGCGATGAAATCGAATCCTTTCTTTAACCAAAGGTCCCGGCACTGGAAGGATTCGTGACCGGAGAAGGATAGCTTTATAGCTTGGCCACTCTCCGAAATATGCTCTTTCACCTCTCGTTTTGCCATTGCTAAAAATTATAGTATAAAGTTAAAGGTACGGTACTTAAGTACTACAAATACATTTCCACAAAGACCCCTTGGGGGAGAATAATAAATACGTAACTAACTGCTTTTCCATAATTTATAAACACATAAACATTTAAACATAACCGTTCTTAAGTACTTATTGTATTCTTCCTCGTAGCCGGCCACATCCGCCCCTGGAGCCTCGACCCATCCAACCGCCTCAACCCCTGCAACGGCATCGCCATCAACGCCCTCCACGACAAAGCTTTCGAACGCGGCCTCCTCACCATCACCCCCGACTACATCATCCGCATCTCACCCCTCCTCCTGAAACAGGAACAACAAACCACCCAACAGTTCTTCAGCCCCTACGAGGGCCAGCCCATGCACCTCCCCACCCGCTCGCGCCCCGACCCGGACTTCCTCGCCTACCACAACCAGGAGCGCTTCCAGCCCTGAGCGCCGGCGCGGCGGCACACACCGCAGCCGGCTGTCGCTATGCCCGGTACGGGCCCGCCGATCGCCCCTTCGGCCCGCGGTTATGCCTGCTCCGCAGCCGGATCATGCTTGCCGGCCCACCGCCAACCCATCCCGGCTACCGGCTAAGCCGGCCCGGCGCCTGGTTATGGCATCCCGGTGTTTGGTTATTTCATCGCGGCGCCCGGATAAACGATCGGGGCACACGGATATTCCAGCTCCGTGCTCCGTTATGGCCTCTCAGCACCCGGATATTTGCTCTCGGTGTTCGGATATTTAATCCCGGTATCCGGATATCTGATCCCGGTGCCCGGATATGCCATCCCGCTGCTCCGTTATTCGATCGCGGGGTTCGGATAAGCCGGCTCCGGGCCCGGTTAACTGATCGGGGGGCCTGGATATTTCAGGTTCGTATCCGGAGCTGCCAGCCCGGTGCCCGGAGCTGCGATTTCCATGTGCGGATAACCTTGCGTGTCCTCCGCTTTAACCGCCGCCCCTCCGGGGTCGCCCGCACCGGGGTGTGGGGTTGCAACCTGGCGGGGTCAGGGGGTCCGGGAGCCGGGAAACCGGCCGGCCCGCCGTCAAAAATTGAATACTTTCTCTTATTGACAGCCCCCTCCCCGGTTTTTTAAATTAGAGGCACTAAATCAATACTCATGACACAAGAGCAACAAAATGTCTTTGACATGGTGGGGGATATCAAAACCCACTTCGAAGCACAGCCCGACACCTGGAACACCTGCGCCCCCGTTTCGGAAAGTCTTCAGAACATCCTCAGCCTCCACCGCGAAATCAGGCTGAGCGCGCTGGTAAAAGCCGACGGCACCTCGGGTTCTACCCAGGCCAAGGAGCTGGCCCGCGAGCTGAGTTGCGAAAAGGCCTATGTGATGGGCCGGCGCCTCCTCAGCTGGGCCCTGCGCGGCAAACGCGCCGAAGTGATCGCCGCCGTCGATCAAAGCCGCACCGACCTGTCGCGCGGCACCGAAGAAGAACAATACCAACGCCACAGCCTGATCCTCAGTTACGCCAAACAACACCGCGCCGAACTGAGCGCCTATAAAGTCAACGAAGCATCCATCGAAGAACTCGAAACCGCCATCAACACCTTCGACAGCCTCCGGGGCAACCGCAGGGAAGCCGAAAGCCGCCGCATCTTCAGCACGGCCAACATCGCCGCCCTCATCAAAAAGGTGCGCGAAGAACTCACCATCCTCGACTCCGCGGTCGAAGGCCTCATCGACAACCCCGAATTCATCAAAACCTACTTCATCGCCCGACGCATCACCGACCGCCGCGCCACCAAAGCAAAGGCGGAACAGAACGGGCAGATGCAGGGGGTGTGATGCAAGCTGTGTCGACGATCAAAAACGGCCGGGATATTGCTCCCGGCTTTTTTGTGTAGTGCACGCTCCTTGCGGTCTTACCGCGTCCCGTAATGTTTACTTTTCGCTCCCGACGCAACACAACCGGCCGCTACCCCTACCTTGCAGGCGCAACACCGTGCCATGAAAAAATATCCTGCACTGCTATGTGCGCTATCCCTCTGCTGCTCCTGCGCCAGTAACCCCTCGCTCGAAGAACGGTTCCTGTCATTCGCCAAAGACACGATGGTGCCCCGCGAGGGCATTCCTGCCGCCTCCTACCGGGTGGTCTCCGTGCGTATCGACACCGTGCGCGGACAAGACATCGACCGCATGCGCCTGACCGACTACCGCATGACCCTCGAAGACGCCGAAAAACGCCGGACCAGCTACCTCCGCAACAACGACACCGCTTCCGCCACCTGGCAAGGCACCCTGCAACAGATCCGGGCGGCCCGCGTCGGACTCGATTCCCTTGCCCACTATCCCGCTGCTCCCGACTCCATTGCCTTCATCCGTGCCTCTATCGAATACCGCGCAAAAGATGATGCCGGCAAGATCCTCTGGGGTTTCATCAACCTGAAGTTTACACCCGCTACCGGACAGATATCGGATAAAGACCTGAGGGGTCGCTGATTGCATCCGGCCTCACAGCAGGATTGAAAGTGCCTCTTGCAGCCCACTACCAAATGCCGATAGTCGGGGGGAGACTTTCGTGCGCCTTCTCTCCCGAAAGCACATCCGTCCTCCCGTACCGGCGGGCGGCGGGGCGTACTCCAGAACGCCTACCCGGCCTGCTTCCTCAGTTCCCCCAGCGAATAAAAGGTATCCCGCCAGTAAATGCCGCCCTGCCGTACGGTCTTCCAGGTCGAACGGAGAATGATATACACCATCACGGCGCCGGCAAAGGGAAGCAGCAGCGCATGCCACCAGCGGGCCACGATCCCACGCTTACCTGCGATCAACAGCGTTTGCAGCGCAACGAGGGCTGCTCCATAGTAGAAATACGGTATGCCCGATAACAACAGCAGGGGCGCGGGCAGCACCAGCATCACAAAGGTCGCAAGCGCCGTAGCCAGCGCGGGCGCCATCTGGTAGTTGTACACCGAGTACATGTTCTTCATCAGTCCGTTTACAAACGCACCCAGGCTGGGATACCATTCGAGCCAGAGCACGCCCAGGCCATACAGCACCTCCTGCCGCCCGCCCGAGGCCTTGATCCGCGCACCCAGCTTCAGGTCGTCGTCGGGACGCAAGGAGATGGTGAGGTGCGTTCCCGCCTTCTCATAGGCGCCGCGCTGCACGAGGTTAAAGGCGCCCACGCCGAAGGAAGCTTCTTCTTTGGGATCGCTCACCTTCCAGGGCTGCAGCTTCACGTCGAGCATCAGCGCGAAGGTGTTCATCACCCCACGGAAGAGTGCCGACCGCGAGGTCACCTGGGGTAATACGGTCAGGTGCTGCAGGTTCTTTTTGCGCACGTAGTGCATGGCCTGCCGCAGGGCATCGGGTGCAAACTGCACATCACCGTCCGTAAACAGCAGCCATGCTTCATCGGTAGCACAGTAGCCCCGGTAGAGCGCGTGGTTCTTCCCCAGCCAGCCGGCCGGCAGCGTGTCGATGTTGATGACCGTGAGCCGGCGCTCCTTCCGCGCCATGCGTTCGAGGATGGCGGCCGTGCCATCGGCGGAGCGGTCGTTGACCACCACGATGCGGAGGCTGGAATAGCGGAGCGCACAGACGCTTTGCAGGGCCTGTTCCAGTTCGGCCTCTTCGTCCTTGACGGCAATGATGATCGCCACGGGCGGCTCATCGGCGGAAGGAAGGACGGGCTGGTCGCGGAGAAAGGCAATCTTGCGGGTGCCGCTCAGCAACAGGACGCTGATGGCCAGCCAGAGCAGCAGCATCCCTATGGCGAAGGAAGTAAGGATCATGCGGCAAAGCTAGCGCGCCGTTGGGGAGCGGGAATTGATGTACGATCAAGAAATAGGGCTTCCGTCCGGCCCCAATGCCATCACATCCCTGCCCGTATCCGGCTCAGGGTCTCCGGCGTCACCCCCAGGTGCGAGGCGATGTATTTCAGCGGAACGCGCTGCAGTGCCTGGGGGTAGTGGGCAAGGAGGTTGGCATAGCGCTCGGGCGCTGTTTTGAAGCGCTGGTCGATGATGTTCTGTTGCAGGGTTACCAGCGCATGCGTGAGGAGGCGGTTGCCGAGGCGCATCATATCAGGATAGCGATCGCTGAGTGCATCGAGCTGCGCGCGGGTGAGCACCAGCACGTCGCAGGGCTCCAGTGCTTCGATGGATTGGGCACTGGGCTGCTGTCCAAAGAAGGCGAGGATCGAGCAGAAGAACATGTGCTCGAACACGAACCAGTCGGTGTATTCCTTATCGTCGTGTGTGTAGCAGGCGCGCACCGCTCCTTTAACCAGGAAAAAAAGTTTGTCGGAGGGTGCACCGGCCTGCACCAGCACGGCGCCCCTGGGGTAGTGCGCTCCGGCAAGACAACGGTCGATGGCCGCCCGGGTATCGGCGCCCAGCGGCGAAAGGGCGTTCAGGACCTCGAAGAAATGCTCCTTCATGAGGGGAAGGTACGGCGCATGGCGTTCAGAGGTGGAAATCGGTTGATCGGCACTGCAGACCATCTTTCCTAGTTCTGCAGCTCCCTTACCGCTTCCTCTGTTGTTCTATTCAGTCTGTATCGTAAAAGAACCAGTGCTACCCCACCCCCTGCCCAAACGTCAGCAGGTTATGATCCGGGTCCAGCAGTGCAAACTCCTTTTGTCCCCAGGGTTTGGTGGCCAGCGGACCGTTGGGATGAATGGGCACCTGCCTGTCCAGCAATTCCTGGTATAGTTGTTCGATGTTGTTGGTACGGATATACACGCCGCCGTAGTTCTCACCGGGCTTCAGGTCGCGGAACAGGAAAAAATGCAGCTCCACCTGGTCTTTGCGCACCATCAGGTAGTCTTCATAATTGCCGATTTGCTGAAAGCCCAGCCGGTTCACGTAATAGTCGCGGGTAACGGCTTTGTCGCGCATGGGCAGCTTGGGGTGGATGGCGGTGAGCATGGTGTATCCTTTTTTGGATGAGGAACGGGTGTAAGATAAGCCGTCGGCCGGCTAGCCCCGGGTTCTCTGATCAAAATCGATCATCCACTCAATACCGAATTTATCGCGGAACATGCCGAAGTAAGAGCCCCAGGGACTGTCCATGATCGGCATCTCCACTTCTCCGCCGGCTGAAAGTCCGTGAAACAACCGGTCGGCTTCTTCCTTGCTTTCGGCCGTGATGGAAATCTTGCTGCGGGTTTCTTTTTCATTATGACGGCCCAGTTGCTCGGGTGTGTCACTACCCATCAGCAAGGAGTGCGTACCGATCGGCAGGGCAATGTGCAGGATCTTCTCCGCTTCGTGTTCCTGGCTGATGGAGCCTTCGAACTGCAGGTCTTTGAAACGGGATACGTGGGTAAACGCGCCGCCGAAGACCGATCGATAAAAGGTAAAGGCTTCTTCGGCATTGCCGTTGAAATGGAGGTAGGGGTTGATGGAGGGCATCCTGGTGGTTTTTGCTGGTCAAGATAGTATTTTTATTGCCTTGTATTTTTACGATACCGGCCTCAAAAATTTGTTGCATCTTCAGGGCCTTATCCGCCGCTCATGCCTACTGTTTCCATCTATCTCAATTTTGCCGGTAACGCCGAGGAAGCGTTTCGGTTTTACAAAGAAGTATTCGGCACCGAATTCACCAACCCCTTCATGTATCTGCGCGACGTGCCCGGCATGCCGCCGTTGCCCGAACACGAGCAGCACGCCGTGATGCACGTGGCCCTGCCCATCCTGGGCGGGGTGCAGATCATGGGCACCGATATGCTGGAATCGATGGGCCATAAACTGGTGGTGGGCAACAACACCACCATCAACCTCGAAACCGAAGACCGCGCCGAAACCGAGCGGTTGTTTGCGGCCCTTTCGGAAGGCGGCTCCGATATCGCGCCGCTGGCAGACCAGTTCTGGGGCGCCTACTGGGGCTGCTGCCTGGACCGGTTTGGGATTCGGTGGATGTTTAATTGTGTGGAGAAGAAGGCGTGATCACCATCGAGGGGGAAGTGTTGCTGTGCCCTGTACAGGATCATTTTTAACGCAGAGGCCACGAAGGGTTTTCGCAGAGCACACAAAGCCCGAACGCGGTGAAAAGATCATTTGAGGTTGTTTTTGTGCAGCGCAAGGTTTTTAGTTTGAATTCCCGTCCCGTCTTGTACCAGCGTGCGCATCGCTAATGGAGTACCAGGTTGCATGAACGAAACGGCCATTTAAGCGAAGGGCTTGCTCCTCGACAACCCCTTTAACGACGAGCGTGTGTCGAACCTGCGCCTCCTGCAGTTTGCGCAGAACGCCCGCGAAGCCCTCCGCGACTCCTACCCCGACCTCTCCACCCTGGTGGGCAGCAAGGCCGAACGCTTTGTGGGCAGCTTGGGCGGCATTGAAAAGGCCCGCGCCGAAGGCAAGAGCAGCAGCAAGGCCCTCCACGACTACAAGGCACGGCTCCATGCCTTCCTGAAGCAGCACAACGACGCCTTCAGCGTGGCCCTCGGCGGCCGCGAGTCGATGGCCTTCCTCTCCTTCTTCCCCGAAGGCCTCCGCGCCTATGCGCGTCTCACCCATACCGAGGCGCCCGCCGTGCTCGACCGCCTGCAGAAGTCGTTTGCCGAATACGGCGGCCAGCTCCCCGAAGCGATCCGCAACAGCCTCCAACCCCTCCTTGCGGAATGGACGCAGCTCCGCTCCAGCCAGCAATACCTACTGGAAACCATCGACAGCAAACGCGTGGACCGCAGCACCGAGCGCGTGGAGCTGGAATTGGCGCTGCTCAAGGCCGTGCATACCGTGGCTTTGGATCACCTGGGCGACGCGGAAAAGGCCAGGGCGTATTTTAAAGTGGGGATGTTGGAGGGAAGGAGGAGGAAGAAGGAGGCGAATGGATAGAAGAAAACCCGCCGGATGGCGGGTCTTCTTCCCTTAAAATTGGTTCTAAGTGATATCGTTGACTTTGAGGTTGTATTTATCTAACAAAAAAGACTCACGAAGGCCCTCGTTCATATTCAAAAAATCTATTTTTTCCTCTATTGTCATCTTAGGTATTGTAAATCCCTTTAAATACAACTTTGCCAATGAGAAGTAGCCAGATGAATATGGCTTGCTAGTTGTTTTTATGTAATAAAGAAAAACTCTAGATTCAAGGATATACTTTAAAACCTTCAAATCTCTATCATTAGATGAAAGAATTGCCTCCCCGTTATAAAAAAGCAATTGTGAATCCGAAGAAATTATGAAGCTAGGTTTTTTGGCAATGTGAGGTAGAAACAACTTCATGCCAAAATTTCTCATACCTTGGCTTCGACCAAAGGCAAACCATGGAACAACTTCCTTTCCATTATCTCTTTTTTTAAGGACATTCATTCGTGTTTTCAGGTATGCCCACGCGCAAGGGAAATTCCGCTTGAAATGATTCGGTTCGAAAGCAACATAACGTGACGCTTCTTTGTCCCACTGATAGGGAAAAATAATTTGGGTATCGCTGGAATCAACATCCTCTTCACTTTTTATCCTATTTGCGTTAATTACTTTTCTACATATAGCCTTCTCAATCTCGTACTCCTTTCTGTCTTGGTCAATAAAAGAAAAGCGGTCTCCATCACTTCGCACAGGTGAAAATATGTATACATCATTTTTTAAAGTGGCAATTCCTGTACTAAATCCGAACAGATCAAATATTTTGTCTCCCGCATTCTCAATCTTTTCAATTACCTTCTCTTTGTTTAGACCAATTAGTAAGTTCCATCCGTTTGCATCGTCCAAAGAATCATATGGAAATCTTTTGAAGGATTTGGCAGTCAGTTTCTGTAAGTCAGAGCTACGACAGTAAGTGTATTCAAGAAATCCTGAAGATTTCTTTGATATATAAAAAAGGCATGTATAAGTATTTCTCTTCTTGAACAGTTGCTCGTCTTTGAAATCGATAATTTGAATCTGGTAACCTGCCCTACTTAGATAGTCTCTGAGTGCTCGCCCATTGACACTCTTGAAAAATGTATTGACTGTAATATAGCCTAGCACACCTTCTTTCTTCAAACTCTCGATTCCAATTTGAAAAAAAGGGATGTAAAGGTCGGGATGCCCTGACTTTACCACCTTCCACTTACTTAATAGACTTTTCGATTCCAAATCAATGTTTCGGTAACACACGTATGGAGGATTGCCAACAACACAGTCGAATCCACCATTCGCAAGGATTTTAGGGCTAACCTGAAACCAATCAAAATTCAATGCATTCCCGACCTTTAAGTTGTCCATTTTGACCTCAACATCTTCACCTTTTAAAATGGCCAATAAAGAAAGGATGATTTTACTCCTTTCAATGCTGTAGGGTGCTATGTCCAAGCCGTGGATATTTTCCTCAATAATTTCCTGGTAAGACTTTCCTGTTGAATGATTAATCGCTATTGCTGCCGATACCAAAAAACTGGCACAACCGCACGCTGGATCACATACAATTGCCTCTTTTAAATTTTTGAGTTTGTCAAACGTTTTTGAAATAATGTAAGAGCGAATATATTCTGGTGTATATACAGCCCCAGTCACGATTTTTTCAGCTGGAGAAATTACATATTCAAAAACTTGAATTAACTCATCAAGATTTTGAATGGGAGCATCATTCTTAAACTTGACTACTAGCTCGTAAGCTCTATCATTACGCTTGATACGATACGAGTTTACTAAAGAATTTGATACTTTACCTATACCCACTGATTCTAAAAAAACTGAGACAAGAAACTGATTTACAAATTCAACATTCTTGTTTTGTAGTACATCAAGATACACTTTGGACTGGCTCTTCATTGAGAATCATTCATTTTCCACGAATATGCTGTCATATAGCTCGTCTAGAGCAACTAATATTGGATAATGCACATCCATCAAATCCCTCTTTAATGTTTCATCACCAACTGAACTAATTGCATTTTTAACTCGGTCGCTTAAGTTCTTTATTCTCTCAAGCTTCCACATTCTCTGGTGAATCGGCTTCCAGAGTTTTAACTCATCAATTATATGAGCGGCCAATGAATTTTGAGGGTTTGCAGGAATTATCTTGCCCTCGCCATCCCTTGTAAATAGAGTCGTATACTCCTCTTCCGCCGGATCTATGAACCCGATCCGGCCATCGTTGGGCTGCATAGGGTCATTAGTCGGCCATTTATTAGTTTTAGCCGAGTTACAATAGCGACAAGCATAAACTAAATTGTAATAATAGTTCGGAGCAATAGTGTGTTTAAAACCAGATGGATTCTGAGGTATAAAGTGATCAATTGTGAAACTTCTTATTCTAAACCTGTTTGAATCGTCGCAATAGCCACATCTAGAATTGAAATCCTCGCAAAGCGTATCATGATAAGAAGTATAGTTTTTGCATTCTGCACGCCCTACTCTCCGGGCAGGTGTAGTACTTCGAAACATATTACTCACTTTTATCGTCTAATTTTCTCAATAGAGATTCTGTTTTTTCAATAAGATCGTCTAAACGTTTATTTGTGTCAACTGAATAGAACGACCTTGATAAGTGGCCTTTTGCAACAATCGTCTTATCGAGAAAACTATTTAATTGTACGTATCGATCTTCTTCATTCGGCAGTAGACCTCCCTTGAATCTCTTTTCCTCTAATGTTTTCAATTCGATTTCAGCCTCAGCAATCTTTTTCTTATAGTCACCAGCAATTTTCGAAACTTTATGCTTAAGGATAAGTAGCTTCTCATCTCCCATATCAAGCAAGTCCTTCCCATTTACGACGTGCGCATCAGATAAATGATCTAAAGCATCTGTTTCGTGAGATGTCAAAACAATTAATGGATAATACAGGTTTCTTTCTTGTATTTTGTCCATTATTTGATCAGCATTAAAATCAACTAGGCCGGTTTCATCAAGGCGAAAGTCTAAAACTAGTATATCGATTGCGCTGTCAAATATTTGAGTGACAAGGGTATCTAGCTCCGTTTCTTCATTTACCTCAAAAAGCTTCACATCAAACTCTGATTTAAAATTCTGGTAGAAGGTATTTAACCACCCTTTGTCTTCATCGATATAACCTACCCGATACATATTAATTTTGTTTTCGTTTAGCAAAAGTTACAGCTATAGAGAATCCTTGTTTCGTTGGTCGCAAGCTGAGCCCAGAATCATTATAATCTGACATTACTAATGAAACAATATATAATCCCATCCCAGTGCCGATCTTATTTCCAACTCTATCACGCTTTGATGACTCATTGTATTCGAAAATCCTATCTGGGTCTTTGTGATACTCTTTGGCCAACCCTGCCCCATTATCAGAAAATATGATCTCAATGTATTCATCAGTTGAGTGCCAATTGATTTCAACAATTCGTTGATAAATTCCTTTGCGTTCTTTGAAGGCACTTAATGAGTTACTTAAGAGATTATTAAATACAGCATCCAAATCAACCTCAAAGGCTCTAATTACATTCTTTGGGTCTTTAGTTCCATTCAGGATGACAGAGACCTTCCGTTGCTCCAGAGCTTTACTCCATGTATTCGAGAACCTTTCAAAGTACTCGCCAATATTAATATTTTGTCTTGTTCTTTTATCCCTCTTCAAACTGCTTAAAGAATATTCAAGCCAGTGTTTCAATTTCACATCTTCCTGCTGAATTAAATCAAGCATGTAAAATGGATTATCCTCTTTACTCACTTTTGAGAGAGTTGCATCGCTGATATATCTATGAAGCTCCTTTTTCAAAAATTCTGTCCTTGGTGTTAGTCTAGCCCTAAGTCCCTTCAATTCATGTGCAAAAGATGTGATTATTAGGCCAACACTGGCCAAACCTCTCAGTAATTTAATTTCTTCATTCTTGTCACTAATTTCTTGCTCGTATATCCTAGCCGCCTTTGCTAGCAGGATTTCTGCTTGTGATGGATGGCTTCCATCTTTAGGGCTCGTCTGCTTCCTCCTTTCTTCTTCTTCCTTCAAAATTCGATCAGCCTCCGCCTTGGCTCGCCGTTTCTCTTCTTCATCTTTAAACCTAGCTTTAGCTAGCTCAGAAAGCGAGTACATTACGACATTTCTGTCCCGCTCGAAGAGAGAAATAATTTCTAACAACAGGTTTTTGAACAAATCAAAAACTTCATTCTCCTGGATCCCTTCTCGTCCAGATTTGTCTTGGAAATGTGGGTTTGCTATTCTTGATATGCTTACGGTCCCTGCTATCTGATTCGGACCAATTCGATATCCTCCAAGCTTCTGGCCTGGTCCGCCGGGGCTTTTTGCTTGACGGTCACCTAAACCAAGCCAATCTTGCCCATTTTCGCCATACGGCCTAATTCGAAAATCGTCGCGAAACATTTTGATGCCGCCAAACTTTTTCAACCAAGCTTTGCGATTAGCACTTGAAAAGTATTTATAAGGATACTTTTTCCGTACTTCCCCATCCCCTCTATCATCCTGAAGTGTATTTTTAAGGAAGTAAAATGTAAATTCGAAGTCACCAATCTTCTTTAATAAATCGTTTTCTATGGTGGCGAATCCGCTGAGCTCTCTAACAGGTTTCTTTATTGTGAATGATTGTTCTTTAAAAAAGTCGATCGTGTAAGGATGTTTCGACATTAAATCGCTCGCAAAAATCTCATTGTACGTTGACTCTAATTCATCTACTTTTAATTCATTTCGCGTAATCGTTACACTTAATATTTCCTCCTCATTGTTATACTTTGAATAAACCTTGTAGTCAAAATCGTCATAAAATGCACTATTAACTTCACCAAACTCATTTTCTTCGATCGTAGAGAATAGATGGATTTTAAATTCGGGTTGTTCTTTTGGAGGTATTAGGACTTCAAGATTATTATAAAGACTTTTTATTGCGTCGGTTTCCCATCGATCCTTTAATGGAGAGATTTCTAACAAAGTTCCGGACCCAACTTCTATTTGATCGATTGTGTTCTTTATTTGGGGAATTTCAGAGAACAGATTGTACAGTATTTGTTTCAAATCGATTGAATCATCACTGGTGAGCTCTGCACTTACTTCGTCTATTGCAAGACCTACTTGATCAAAGTCACTCCACCTAACTTCCCATATTGAACCTTCTTTAGGATTATTAGACAACGTGAACATTTTTGAACATAGTCCAAGACGATCCAATGCGAAACGTCCGATGCCTTTAGCGCCAGTCTTTACCCTACCTTGAGTTGATTCGAAATTTTGCACCTTGTCGTCAGTACCAATTTGCATCCACTTCGTGCGAATGACTTCATTTGTCATCCCCACGCCGTTATCAAGTATGTACAAAACCGGCGCTTGCGATGATTTATTCGAAAATATAATAATACAATTCTTTGCATCAGCATCATAACAATTTTTAACGAGTTCAACTATTGCGCCTTCTGAGGTTGCAAAGTTCTCTTGTACGATCAATTTTGCTGTTCGGGCAGAAACTGTAAATGAAACTTTTCCCATAATCAATTCCAATGATAGTTCATTCCTAACAAAATGACATTAACTTAATCTCCTTGCCTTGAGGTTCTATTAAGATATGGTTTCGTGATGAATTCATCTAAAATCCCTACTCCTCCCCAACTCGTTCCCCTTCCTTTGATCCTCCACAGTCCCCTTCTGCGGCCGCTGTAGCCCCGTAGAAGGCCCACCCTCATCCGCCCTTGACAACGCCGGCAGCTTCGGCGTCTCTTCCTCCGGCGCCAGCCTTGCCAGCAGCCGGCTCACATCCCAGGCCCTGCGCACGATCACATGCACCACCTCGCGCTCGATCTGCAGGGTGCCTTCGGCCATGAACACCCGCGCGGCGAGGATCTGCTTGCGGAACTGCGCCGCCACCTGCGGAAAGAGCACCAGGTTGCTGGTGCCGCTTTCGTCTTCCAGCGTCATGAACCACACGCCCTTGGCCGTGCCCGGCCGCTGCCGTACCAGCACCAGTCCGGCCACGCGCACCAGCTGTCCGTTGCGACCGCGGATCAGATCCTTTGAGTGCCACACATTGGCCTTGTCGAGGTCGGGCCGCATGAACTGCACGGGGTGCGCCTTCAGCGAAAGCGACAGCGATGCATAGTCGTGCAGCACATGCTCTGCCTCCAGCAGCAACGGCAGCTGCACATACTCGCCCACGGCATCGGGCGCGGACTGCCCGGCAAAAAGCTCCTGCGGCCGGTCTTTGGTGCTTACTTCCCACAGCGCCTGGCGGCGGTCGAGCCCCAACGAGCGAAAGGCATCGGCATCGGCCAGCCGCTCCAGCGTGGCATCGGAGATCCCCGCGTCGCGGAGGTCGTTGATGGAGGTGTAAGGGCGCCTGCGTTTTTCGAGGAGCAGGCGGATGTCGTCTTCGCGGATACCGGAGATGAGGCGGAAGCCCAACCTCAACCCCAGAAATCCACCCCCCAACGACCCATCCCCTAACCCCTTCCCAAGGGGAAGGGGAACTGCTCCCCCTCCCTTTGGGAGGGGGCCGGGGGGTGGGTTTGTGAGCCCATGATCCCACGCACTCGCATTCACATCCACCTCCAGCACCTCCACCCCATGATTCCTTGCATCGATCACCAGCTGCGCGGGCTGGTAGAAGCCCATGGGCAGACTGTTCAGGATGGCGCAGGCAAACACGTCGGGGAGGTGGCATTTGAGCCAGCTGCTCACGTACACGAGCAGGGCGAAAGAGGCGGCATGGCTCTCGGGGAAGCCATAGGAGCCGAAGCCTTCGAGCTGCTTGAACACGCGCTCGGCGTACTCGAGCGTGTAGCCGTTGCGCAGCATGCCCTGAATCAGTTTATCGCGCCACTCACTTACCACCCCCTTGAACTTGAAGGTGGCCATGGAGCGGCGCAGGCCGTCGGCTTCGGCGGGGGTGAAGCCCGCCGCCACGATGGCGATCTTCATGGCCTGCTCCTGGAACAGCGGCACGCCGAGGGTGCGGTGCAGGATGTCTTTGAGTTCCTGCGAGGGATAGGTGACGGGCTCCTCGCCATTGCGGCGCCGGAGGTAGGGATGCACCATATCGCCCTGGATGGGCCCCGGCCGCACGATGGCTACTTCGATGACAAGATCATAAAACTCTTTCGGGCGCAGCCGGGGCAGCATGCTTTGCTGGGCGCGGCTCTCGATCTGGAACACACCGATGGTGTCGGCGCGGCTCACCATCTCGTACACCGCCGGGTCATCCTGCGGGATGTTGGCCAGGGTGAGGTCCATGCCGTAATGCTTGCGGGCAATGTCGAAGGCCTTCCGGATGCAGGTGAGCATGCCCAGGGCCAGCACGTCGATCTTGAGAAAGCCCAGGGTTTCGATATCGTCTTTGTTCCATTCGATGCAGGTGCGGCCGGGCATGCGGGCTTTCAGCACCGGGCATAATTCGGTGAGCTTGCCCCGTGTGATGACAAAGCCGCCGGTGTGCTGTCCGAGCTGCCGCGGAAAGCCCATGTACTGCTGCGCCAGCTCAAGGGTGAGTTTGAGATGCGGATCATCGGGATTCATGCCCAGCTCACGAGCATCTTCGGGGGTGATGGCATCCGTACTGAAATGATGCACGCAGGCGGCGAGTTTGCCCACCACGTCGAGCGAGAGGCCCATCACTTTGCCCACGTCGCGGATGGCGGTCTTGCCATGCACCTGCGTCACGGTGGCCACGATGGCGGCGCGGTCGCGGCCGTATTTCCCGTAGATATACTGGATCACCTCCTCGCGGCGCTCGTGTTCGAAGTCGACGTCGATATCGGGGGGCTCGTTGCGGGCGGCCGAAATGAAGCGTTCGAAGAGCAGGTCGAATTTGTCGGGGTTCACGGAGGTGATGCCCAGGCAGAAGCAGACGGTGCTGTTAGCCGCCGATCCGCGTCCCTGGCAGAGGATGCCACGCTCGCGGGCAAAGCGTACGATATCATACACCGTCAGAAAATAGGGAGCGTAATTGACTTTTTCGATAAAGGCCAGTTCATAGTTGATGTTGTGGATGATCTTCGGCGGCAGGGTTTCGCCGAAGATTGCATGCGCGCCCTTCCAGGCGAGGTATTCGAGTTCCTGCTGTGGACTGCGGCCTCCGGAGGTGATCTCTTCGGGGTATTCGTATTGGAGTTCATCCAACGAAAAGCGGCAGGCCTGCGCTACAGCTACGGCGCGTGCAACCGCCTCGGGATAATGCAGGAAGAGGCGCTTCATCTCGGATGCCGGCTTCAGGTAGCGCTCGGCATTAGGCAGCAGGCGATAGCCGGCACTGCGGATGCTGCATTTTTCGCGAATGCAGGTGAGCACATCCTGCAGGAGGCGGCGCTGCGGTTCGTGGTAGTGCACATCGTTGGTGGCCACGAGGGAGATATTGTATTTATACGATAGCTCCTGGAGGCGGTGCAGCTGCTTGGCGTCGTCGCCGTTGTAGCGGCGCGTGGCGGCTAAGGACAGCTTCTCGCCAAAGACTTTTTGGTAGTGGGACAAAGAAGACTCAAAGGACATGGGAAAGCGGAAGTCGGCATCGAGGGCCTCAGGAGGCAGCACAATGAATTGCAGATTTCCCGCGCGGGCGAACACGTCTTCCTTGTATAAATAACAGAGCCCCTTTTCGGCGCGCAGGTTTCCTTCGGAGAGCAAGGCGCACAGATCGGCCCAACCCCGGATGTTCTCCGGCAGCGCGAGCAGGCTGGGGCCATCGAGCAGATCGAGGCGGCAACCGGGGATGACGCGGATGTTGTGCCTGCGTGCCGCCGCATGGGCCCGCACCACGCCGGCCAGCGTATTGCGGTCGGTGATGGCGATTTCAGTATAGCCCAGCGTGGCTGCATATGCCACGAGCTCCTCCGGGTGGGAGGCGCCGCGGAGGAAGGAGAAGTTGGTGGTGGTGTGGAGTTCGGTGTAGACCTCACCCCTGACCCCTCTCCGAAACGGAGAGAGGTGCCCCTGTGCATCATTTCCTATTGTAGCAACCTGTTTGCTGTTCATAAATCTTTTCAGAATCAAAATGCAAAAGCATTTTGATTCTTATCAATCCTGATCTAAGTAATGCTTGCCCTTTCTAAAGCCTATTACGCAGAGGTACCCCTTCTCTTAAGGTGATGTCATTAAGTTAAGCACCTCCCTAGCTGCATTCCGCACCCGATCTTCCCTCACCCCTAACCCCTCTCCCAACGGGCGAGGGGAACGTGTTCTAATGATCGGGCTTCTCACCCCTCTCCCTTTGGGAGAGGGGCCGGGGGTGAGGGAAGGAAACGAGGCAGAACAGGGTTCTTTGTCCTTAACTTAAGCACATTAGCCCCTGGGAGTGGGGGCAGTGGGAAGAGTAAGGTCACCCAAACACCCCATGCAAATACCACGTCATCCTTCCCTCCTCATAATGCCCCTCGCGAAACACCCAATACCTCCGGCCCTGCTCGTCTTCCACGCAGTAATAATCGCGGTGCGGACCAGCGCGGATCCACCACTCAGGCTCGATGCGCTCGGGACCGTCGGCGCGGACGATCTTGTGCAGCTGCCCGCGGTAGCGGAAGTGGAGCGGCGGATAGTCGGGCACCGGCGCCGCCACCTCGATACGCTCGGGCGGATGCAACAGTTGCAGCGGACGCGGACGATCGAGCTTCCAGGTAGCACCAGGGGCTTCGTTGAGCTGTGCAGCCACCCGAAAGGCGCGCTCGGGCCAGTAGTGCTCGGCAGGCAGGTAACGCCGTACGGCAGTGGCTCCGAGCCTCCCGGCCAGCCGGTCGATCAGCTCCGACAGCTGGGGGTCTTCGAGTCCGCCGGCCTGCTTTTCCCAGAGCTGCTCCTGCACCGGGTCGCGGTCTTCCACGCTGCCGGCTTCGATCACAAAGAGCTCGATACCCTCCGCCGGCGCGATGGTCTCCAGCTTCAGGCTGAAGAGGTGAAAGAGGTGCTCCGTCTGCGCCGTGGGCCGGCTGGTGGCGATCTCGATACCCTGCACATTGCCATCAATACGGTAACCCCGGAAGTGGGCCGTGCGCAGTCCTTTCCCTTCGCGTTGCAATCTTGCGCAGAGCATCTCCAATAATCGCTGCAAAGCGATCTCGATGCCGGTACGCGTCACGATCGGCTCGATGCAGGGCAGCCGCTCCTGCCAGGGCGCTTCGGGCAGAATGCCGGTGAAGGGTTCTTCCTCCTCACCCAAAGCCTGCCGCAATCTTTTCAACAGGTCCTCACCAAAGCGACGCCGCAACGAAGGCCGCGGCAAGGCAAGGATATCTTTCACCCGGCGCAATCCGAGCTTGTGCAGGCGTTCAGCCGTATCCGTATTTATACGGAGCGCCGACACCGGCAGCGGCAGCAGGGCCCGGCGTTGCTGCCCCCTTTCGGCAAGGGCCTGCTTACCATATCGGGCCAGGGCCCAGGCTGCGCCCACCGTATCGGCCATAGCCGCACGCGCCGTATAACCACGGGCGTTGAAGCGATCTACAATATCCTTGAGATAATGTTCTTCGCCACCCCACAGGTGGGCGCAGCCGCTGGCGTCGAGGACAATACCGTCGGTGCCATCGGGCGCGGCCACGGGCGTAAAGCGGATGCACCATTCGGCGATGCGTTCGAGCAGCTGTTCGCGCAGCCCGGGCTTATCGTCGCGGTCGCGCAGCGAAGGCAGCAGTGCCCGGGCATCGGCGAGCGCCATGCCGCTGCAGAGGCCACCTTTCTCGGCGAGCGGACAAGCCGCCGTAACGACCATGCGATTGTGCACCGGCGCCTTGAGCACAAGAGGCTGGGCGCGCAGCTCCGGCTGCCTGCGGCCATGCCAGTCGGTAGCGAGGTAAGGAAGCCATATAGATACAAAACGCCGGCCCATTATCAACCTGTTTTCGTTTGTGCCTGCACGTATGTCTCCTCTTCGAGGGTCCGGAAGCGGCCGCCTTTCCATTCCACATTCCAGCTGCCCGGACGGCCGTTCCGCACTTTGAGCAGGCGCACCTGCCAGCGCGGGTGACCGAGGCCGGGAAGTCCGTCGCCGGTATCGCTCTGCAGGGGCTGCACTTCCCAGCGTGTTACGGCGGCCGTGGCACCCGACTGCGTATTGGGCCGCAGCACGAAGCAGGGCACGCCGCTGCCTTCGATGGCCAGCTGCAGGCGGCGGCTGGCCATGAAGTCGAGTCCGCGCAGCTCGCCCACCACAGCGCTGAGGGCACTGCAGCGCAGGGCTTCTTCAAGGGCCCATACCGCTTCCTTTTCTTTCTGCACATACAGAAAAAGCACCTGCTCGGGGCGGATGCCATAGGTGCGCAGGGCCGGCGGGTAGATGCGCTGCCGCTGCCCAATCCAGAGCGCTGCGCCGCGCTGCCGCATCAGCGCCGCCATAATACCCGAGATGAAGGCGCCCGAAGCTGCCGCGCCTTCCGGCGACCCGCACACGAATTCATGCAGGGCCGCCCTGGGGAACACGCCATTCGGAAAGGCCGCGTTGATGCGGCCCAGGCCGAGGGCATCGATCCCCGGCAGAGCCGGCGCAGGAAAGCCTTGCAGGGAGAGCATTTCCTGGCGCAGGCGGGCGAATATGTCGGCTTTCTCGGGCATGGGCGGACTGCAATTTTACTAAAATATTTAGCAAAACAGCGGCCAGAGATATCAACATTTCCGGCAAGGGCGCACGAAGCCTGCAGTCTACTGCCTGATTATCAGCTTTCTGGCTAGTTTATCAACAGGCATCCGGTGGCTTCCGGGTCCGAAGGGTCATCAACCTGTTGCGCAACCGCGGTTGCTCATGCCGAAGAAAACTCCAGGCATTGTAAGGAATGCTCCGGGCTACCGTCATACCGGGAAAAACCGATGCCTGCCTTACGTTCCCACCTTGTATCCTGGCTGCTGCGACTGATCGCCGCCGGACTGCTGCTGCAAACCCTTTTCTTCAAGTTCAGTGCCGCCGCAGAGTCGGTCTACATCTTCGGGCAGTTGGGTGTAGAACCCTGGGGGCGTATTGCCACGGGCGTGCTGGAATTGGCTGCGTCCCTTTTGCTGCTGCTACCCCGCACTACGGTGCTGGGTGCTTTGCTGGCATCCGCACTGATGGCCGGCGCACTGCTGGCGCATTTTTTCGTGCTGGGCATTTCCGTGCAGAACGACGGAGGGCAGTTGTTTGCCTATGCCCTCATCATACTGGCCGCCGCATTGATGCTCTTCTGGATCCACCGCTACGGGCTCGGGCGCTTTATTCCTGCACGCTTTCTGCCTTCCTTTCTGCAGCACACCTAAAACCCTGTCTTCATGCACTTTTATGAACACCTTTCCGTGCTCAGCCGACAGCTGGAAGATTTCCTCCGCTCCCTGAACGATGAGCAATACGGAACGCCCCTGCCCGAGATGCAGGCGAGCTCCATCGGCCAGCACACGCGGCATATCCTGGAGTTTTTCACGGAGCTCATAAGCGGTTACCACAGCGGCCATGTAGATTATGACGGACGCCGCCGCGACAGGGCACTGGAAACCGACCGCTTCCGCGCCCTCGAAACATTGCACGACCTGCAGCAACGTATCCGGCGTCCCGATAAAGTGCTGGTGTTGCTGGTCAGCTATGGACCGGCGGGCGCGCCATCGGGTGCCGTTGCCACAACCTATCACCGTGAGCTCAGTTATGCTATTGACCACATGGTACACCATATGGCTTTGCTGCGTATCGCCGCACTGTTTGTTTCGGCACCCGTGCTTCCGGCTTCTTTTGGCCTGGCTGCCGCCACCCAACGCTATCAGCAACTATGTGCACGGTAACTTTCCTGCCGGCAGGTGATGCGGTTTATCTCACCTCCAGCCGTGATGAACATCCGCAACGTCCGGCGGCAACGCCACCGCTTCCGCTTCATCATGCGGGCGCTGCGCTGCTGGCCCCCCGCGATGGCGCGGCAGGCGGCACCTGGATCGCCGTAAACAGCCGTGGCCAGGCCGGTGTGCTGCTCAACGGGGCGCTAACGGCACACCGGCCTGCACCGCCCTACCGGCACAGCCGCGGCCTGGTGCTGCCCGCACTTCTGGCTGCCGAAGACCCGATTACAGCATTCAGCAACTACCCTGCAGACGGACTCGAACCATTTACACTGGTATTGTACGCCACCCCGTATTTATACGAATGCCGCTGGAATGGCCTGAAAAAATCACTGCGCGCCCTTCCGGCCGACCAGCCGCATATCTGGTCCTCGGCCACGCTGTACGATCCCGCAGTGGCGGACCTGCGGAGCAATTGGTTTGCGCAGTGGCAAGCCTCCCACCCTGTGCCTGCATGGACCGACATCCGCCGTTTTCACCAGGAGGCGGGCGATGGCGACGAAACCTGTAGCCTGGTGATGAAACGCGGCACCCATATCCGCACCGTCAGTATCTGCAGCCTGAAGCTACAGAGAACGGAAGCCTCGATTCATTACCAGGATCTTGCCGAAGGAAAAAGCTACCGGGCACACAGCTCCCTGTTGCGGAGGCCGGCACAGGAAAGCCGCCTGCGGCGCGCCCTTATCCGGCTGCGCCACTGGGAGTACTGGCCTTTTCACGTATTGTATGCACCCATCTATCCTTACTGGTTATGGCTCTGCCTCAAAGCCCGCTCCTTCTTCTTTTTCAATACGGCGAATCCAACGATCCGCAACGGCGGCTTCCTGATGGAAAGCAAGAAAGAAATTTATGACCTGCTGCCCAAGGGAAGCTATCCTGCCACCCTGATGGTACAGAAAGAAAAATTACCGGAGGCCGCACTTCTCCGGCTGACAGAAGGACGCTGCTTTCCGCTCATTGCAAAGCCCGATATCGGCATGCGGGGCATGAGCGTGCAGTTACTGCGTTCTACCGGAGAACTGCTGGACTACCATCGCAGAAGCCGGGTCGACTACCTCCTGCAGGATTATATCCCGTATGAAAACGAGCTGGGTATATTTTATTGCCGGATGCCCGGATCGGCGCAGGGAACCATAACCGGCATCGTAGCGAAGGAGCTCGTAACGGTAACCGGCGACGGCGTACATACGATAGAAGAACTGCTGCTGCAGGATGACCGTTATGTGTTGCAGCTCCCCGCCCTGCGCCGGCATGCTCCGGCAACCTTGTGCGAAGTGCCGGCAGCCGGAGCTAAGCGGGTGCTGGTACCCTATGGCAATCACAGCCGGGGGGCGCGTTTTCTCGATTACACCGCCCGCTGCACACCGCAGCTGCTGCAGGTTATCGATAACCTGTGCCGGCAAATACCGGGCTTCCATTTCGGCCGCCTGGATATCCGCTATCGTAGTTGGGAAGAACTGTGCGCCGGTCTTCATTTCAGCATCATCGAACTCAATGGAGCCGGTAGCGAGCCGGCCCATATCTACGATCCCAGGCATTCCATCTTCTTTGGATGGAAGGAGATCATCCGTCACCTCAACCTGCTTTACGCGGTGAGCAGGGAGGGAAGAAAGCAAACACAGCAACAACCGATGTCGCTACGCGAAGGTCTTCGGATGCTGAAAGAAAACAGCGCCTACATCAAAAAGATCTCCTAGCAAGACAGGCGAATGGTGCCGGCAGGTACGAAGCCCGCGTCAGCGGCCGGCCTGCATCACTTCTTTCAGCATCCGTTCCTTTTCTGCTGCCGGTAAGCCCGCTGTCTGCTGCGCTGCCTGCTGCATGGCCTGGATGATGAGATGGTTCTGGTCGGCGAAACGCCGGCAGAGCGGACAATCTTCCAGGTGACGCCAGAGGGCAAATTGCTGGCCTTTTGTCAACAGCCGCTCTTCATCTTTCGAAAGGAAGTCGACGGCCTGCTTACAGGTGATGGGATGTTCCATGGTTTTCATTTTATAGCCAGTTTTTTTCCAGGCAGGCGCGCAGTTGCACCTTGGCCCGGTGGATGAGTACCCAATAGTTGGCCGGAGAAATTCCGAGCGCGCGGCAGATTTCCCCGCTGTCGAGGCCATCGACATACTTCATAACAAAAACGGAATGCTGCGCCTCCTTCATCTTTTCACTGCAGGAACGAAACACCTGCTGAAACTCCTTTGCCTCTACAGGGCTCGAAAAGTCGACGGTCCAGGACTGCGGGTAGCATCTCTCCCGCCAGTGGTCCTCTTCGTCAAAAAAGTGCCGGTCTTCAACAGCCCGGTCGACACTTCCGGCAACATAACGGCTATGCGCTTTCCGGTAATGGTCGGTGATCTTGTTTTTCAGCAGCACAAACAGCCAGTTCTTCACCGACGCCTCTCCCCGGTAATCAGCCATCCCCTTCCAGGCGGCGAGAAAGGTTTCCTGCACCAGGTCTTTGGCCAGGTCTTCATCGCGCACACGTGCCCGGGCAAACTGAAACAAATGGTCGGCATGGGTTTCCATCCAGGTACGAAACTGTTGCTCTTGCGTCGGATAATGTGTTTCCATGTATGTGGAGCAAATAGTTTGAGGCGTTCAAAATAGAACAATCAAAAGAACTTTCCGGCCGTTCCGCTTAGATGCAGCCCCTGAAAAATCAACCTTCCCGGCGAATGGCCGGCCAGTTGCCGTCGGCCTTCAGGATGTAGTTGCCGCGGTCTTTATCCCAGGTGCTTTTCACCTTGCGACTGTAATTGAAATAGAGCTTTCCATCGAGCACGGTCCAGGTATCTGCCTGTGTGGGCGCCTTGTAGCCACCTGCCATTCCGTAGGCGCACCAGCCCCCATACTGGGGCGCATAGCGGCCCGGGTTCACGGCAAAGCTATCGCGGTGCGCAGCCGTGGCAAAATGCCACGCGGCATCGTTCCAGACCAGGGTGTAGGTGCTGCTTCCTTTCACCGCGGCTGCATCGGTGAAGAAGGCCACCACGTCGTAGCCGGCAATTGCGGCGCCGTCTTTCTGGTATATTTCGGGCTGTTGGGCGGCCGCTTTCAGACCAGAGAGCAGCAAAACAAAAAAGATTGCTTTCATGATGTTGTATTTGTTGAAGTGAGGATAAACAGTTTAGGGAAACACATTCCGCCAACTCGCATCGGCTTTCTGTTTTAACCGGGCCTCGTCTTTATTCCAGGATTTGAGCGTATTGTTGAAGAAGCTTTTGTAAAACAGATACAGCTTGCCATCAAGGATCTTGTAGTTCTCCGGGTCAACGCTTACTTTTTCGCCGGTGGCGCCCATGGCGTAGGCACACCAGCCGCCGTATTGCGGCTCATATCTTGCAGGCGAAGCCAGAAACACCGCCTTGTTCTGTGGGTTGGCGAAGTAGTAGGTAACCCCATCAAATACGACAGTATGCGCGGATTTTCCGGGAAGGGGCTTTCCGGAGAAATAAGCTACCGGATCGTAGCCCTGGATGGCCACCTGGTTTTTTTCAAGATTGAAGGCAGCCTGGCGGCGGGCGGTTTGAGCGCTGGCACCCCAACCTGCAAGTGCCGCAAATACCAGCAAAATCAATGCTTTCATGATGTTGTTTTGAAGTATAGTCGAAGCGGCAGCGCTTTCCTTACACTTCTTCTTTCAACCAACACAACACCCCGGCATGATGAACGGAGATACAAGAACAGGCAACGGGAATCAAGAACATAAAAAAAGCCCCTCCGAAGAAGGGCTTTGCAAAAAGTATCGCAACCTTAGAAACGGCTTCTGTTGGAAGAAGGTCGGTTTTCCTTGGCAATAGCTTCCTTGATGGTAATGGAGCGTCCGTTTACGTCGGTTCCGTCCATTTCGCTCATGGCGGTGCGGGCGGCGGCATCATCCGTCATTTCCACAAAGCCAAAGCCACGTGAGCGGCCGGTCATTTTGTCGGTGATGACATTGCCGGAAAGAACTTCGCCATAAGGCGTAAACAGGTCCTGGAGTTCCTGATTTCCCATATTGAAATCAAGATTCGAAACGTAAATTTTCATACGTATAAATTGAAGAGATCAGTAATTATCTGAGGAAGGCAAGGAGTAGAGGGGAACTAAAGTGCGAAAGCAGGTTAAGTGCGGAGGCAGCGTAATTAGCCGGTACTGAATGCGAGGCTCAAATGGTATCCGGTGTAAGGTACACCTATTAGCTGGCATGGCCGGTTTTATTTTTCAGCATCCTCTTTCCCTTGCCGCTCCGGCTCAGGCATGCGTCTCTTCTTCCGGGGCCGCCACGGGTGCGGCAAGACTGCGTATCGACAGTTCGTAGCGACCGCTGAGGCTGATCTCGTAGTCGCAGCGGGTGAGCAGGGCTGCCACCATGCCGTCTTCCAGGAGCACCTGGGCCAGGCTGGAGGCCAGCGGATGATCGATGATGACTTCGGCCAGCTTTCCCTGCTCGAGGCGGATGTTGAACTTATAGCCCGATTTGCGGGTAAGGCCGATGCGCTCGAAGTCGGGAGCATTCAGCTTCAGCACCTGGTCGCCGGAAACCGCCCGCTTCAATACGATGCGGATGACGGGCAGGTACTTGTTCCAGACAATCTCGTAGTTATAGTGTTTCATATGATGTGTTTACAAATAAGAACGTAATAAAGAAGCATTGCTGCGCTGGCTGAGTGCCCGCAGGGCCCTGTCTTTGAGCTGGCGGATCCGCTCGGTGGTCATCCCCATCGCTTCCGCAATTTCCTGCAGCGTTTGCGATGCGGCTTCCCCGATCCCGAAGTAGGCACACAGAATGAGCCGGTCGCGCTCCTTGAGTCCGGCAAGGCTTCGCGTCAGTTCAATCTGCAGCGATTGCGTATGCGCCACCGAATGATCGGCCGCGGCATTCCGGTCGCTCTGGGCCAGCTCATCGCGGAGGGTGGCGTCTTCCCGCCCGGGCAGCGGCGCGTCGCGGCTATCCGGACGATCATAGGCCGACTGTGCAATAAGCACGTCCCCGGTGTCCATATTCATGGCGGCGGCCAGTTCTTCTGTCGAAGGTGTCCGCTCATATTCCTGCTCCAGCAGGCCCTGCATTTCCTGCAGGCGCGAGCCGGCAGCGACGCGGTTGGAGGGCATGCGCACCAGCCGGCCCTGGTCGGAAAGGGCCTGCGCGATGCTTTGCCGGATCCACCAGACGGCATAGGAGATGAATTTGAAACCCCGGCTCTCGTCGAAGCGGCGGGCCGCCTTGATCAGTCCCACATTTCCTTCATTGATCAGGTCCGAAAGCGCCAGTCCGCGGTTCTGGTATTGCTTGGCCACCGTAATCACAAAGCGGAGGTTGGCCTGCACCAGCCGCTGCAGCGCTACTTCATCGCCGTATTGGATGCGCCGGGCCAGTCCTGCTTCTTCTTCCGGAGCTACCAGGGGCAAACGGCTGACCTCAGACAGATAACTCTCCAGCCGGTCGGCTTTTCGAGGCGTGAGCAGGGATTGAACAACAAAGGGACGCATGCGCTGTTTGAATTTAATGGAGGAGCGAGCCGTCAGCGCAAGTCGTAAGGGAAGAGAAAGAAATAAGATGCGGCTCAATGCTAGCGGACAATGAAGGTAGGACTATTTTAACGGGCCGGAAGTTAAATCCTCCGCAGAAGGTTCAGCAGGCAATGTGAACGCGGCGCAATTTTGGTGCCCGGCCCCTGCAAAAAAGTATATGGCGAATGAGCAGTCGCAGGCCGCTGGTCCTGCTGATCCCAAAGAAAAATACCCGAAGCCACCCTTCCAGGAACAACCGCAGCCATGGCCCGGGCTGGCCTGCCGCATGGATCCGCGACCCGATCATGGCGAGCAGAGCTACAAAGGCTCGGGCCGTCTGGCCGGACGGCGTGCGCTCATCACCGGCGGCGACTCGGGCATGGGCCGCGCGGCGGCCATCGCCTTTGCCCGCGAAGGGGCCGATGTGGCCATCAATTATCATCCCGAAGAACAGGAAGACGCCAACGAGGTGATCGAACTGATCCGCGCCGAAGGGCGCAAGGGCCTTGCCCTTCCCGGCGACCTTCGGGAGGAAGGTTTTTGCCGGCTGCTGGTAGAAACCACCGTGCAGGAACTCGGCGGACTCGATATTCTCGTAAGCAATGCCGCCTACCAGCAAACACAGGCATCGATCGAAGACATCAGCACGGAGCAGTTCGACCGTACGATGAAGACAAATATCTACGCGCCGTTCTGGCTCATGAAGGCTGCCTTGCCTTACCTCCTGCCCGGCTCCGCCATCATCGTCACCACTTCCGAGCAGGCCTTGCAGCCTTCGGGCGAACTGTTCGACTATGCGATGACCAAGGCCGCCAACAGCAACTCGGTCTATTCTCTGGCCAAACTGCTCGCCGCCCGGGGCATCCGCGTCAACGGGGTGGCGCCCGGGCCGGTATGGACACCGCTACAGGTGTGCGGGGGCACCCGTATGGATAAGCTGAAGGACTTTGGCGGCACTACGCCCATGGGCCGTCCGGGCCAGCCGGCCGAGCTGGCGGGCATCTACGTGCTCCTGGCCGAGCATGGCTCGAGCTATACCACCGGGCATATCTATGGCGAGATGGGCGGCGGCGGACTTCCGTAAGGCAATTCAAAAGGCATAAGTAAAAATTCAAAAAGCCCCTACGCAGCAGAGAAGCCATGAACCTTTCGTGCCGCGCACCTGTTTTTCACTTTTGAGTTTTTACTTTTGACGTATTCCATGCATCCCGCCCTTCAGCAAATGTTGTTCTCCCTGCTTCCGCACAGCGGCGAGGCGTGGAGTGACTTCTCGGCTATTTTTACCGAAAGTCATTTGCGGCGCGGTGATTATTTCGCTTTAGAAGGCCGTGTGGAAATGCGTTTTGGCTTTCTGCTCCAAGGAGTAATGCGGGCCTTTTACCGCAATCAGGAAGGGGTTGAATACAACAAGACCTTTTTCACGGCTCATGATTTTTTCGGCGCCTATGCTTCCCTGGTCACCGGCAAACCGAATCGCATTCACGTGCAGGCACTCACCGATTGCACGCTGCTGTCGGCGAGCTACCGCGATCTTACCGCACTTTTTCCGCGGCACCGGTCTTTGGAAACACTGGCACGCCTGATTGCGGAACGATTTTATATCGAGAAAGAACAACGAGAGATCGAGCTGGTGCTATTGCAAGCCGATGAACGCTACCGGATTTTCAGGGACAATTATCCCGGTTTGGAGAATGATATCCCGCAATACCATATCGCCTCCTACCTGGGCATCACACCCACACAGTTAAGCCGCATCCGGGCAAGGTTCCGGAAGCCACCGCAATCTTTACCTATGTAAATGTTTCCCGGGTTCTCCGTGTTCAGCTTTGCTGAAAACGGAAACAATGCGCATAAGCTTATTTGTTCTTGCCCTGCTGGCGTTTCGGGCCGCAGGAGCACAAACCCTCAACGATCCTGTATACCTTCAATACAGCCATCAGCCCCGGGTAACGGGACCAGGTAGCCGTCTTTCGCTTCGGGGCGGCTTTCTCGAAGCCGGAGCCGCCGTGCCCCCACTGCGGCTGGGCCGGCGTATACAGCTTGTCCATACGCTGTATTACCGGAACACAATGATCGATCAGAACGCTGCGCACCCGGCGGCCCCAATCCCTTCCAGCCTGCACGATGTGCGTTACACCACTATCATCCGCACCAAACTCAGCGAACGCTGGGAGCTGACCACCATTCCGAGGTTGATGCTGCGGAGCGATCTGAAGCAAAGACTTTCCGGCAAAGACCTGTTTCCTCAGGTGGTGGTTCTTGGCAACTACGCGGTGCGTGGCAATCCGAACTTCCGCATCGGACTTGGAATCGCTGAACAACGATTTCGAATACAACGCGCTGGTTCCGATCGGTTCGCTTTATTACGATTCCAGGAAAATCCGGATCGAAGTGATATACCCCAATGCACAAATCCTCTATAAGCACTCCGCATCCCTTGAATATGGCCTGTTCACGAGTGTAGACGGAGCCATTTCGCATATGCGTCCCGAAGGGAACGCGCATTACCTCCGCAGCTTTCAGCTGCTGCTGGCGCCAGCCCTGAGCTTCCGCATCCACCGGCAGTTCTTCGGTCACCTGAAGGCAGGCATAACGCCTGTCCGAAACCTGGAGTGGCTCGACGCGCAACACCGCGCCCTTCCCGAAAGCCGCACCGAACTGGAAGCCGGCCTGTTTGTACGCGCCGGTATCAGCCTGCGCATCCCCAATCGCTGAACCCTTCAAGAAACATCCATGCGGTTACATAACAACAAAATACTCATCACAGGTGCCACCGAAGGCATCGGTCATGCGCTGACACTGAAAATGCTGTCCCTCAACAACACCATCATTGCCGTCGGGCGCAACGAAGAACGGCTCCGCCTGCTGGGCCTTTCCAGCACGCGCATTATTCCCTTCCGCTGCGACCTTGCGCGGCTGGCCGACCTGGAGCAGCTCACCCACTTCATTGAACAGCAACACCCCGATCTCAACATCCTTATCAACAATGCGGGTGTACAGTATAATTACGGGTTTGACACTGAGCCGCACCTGCTGGCGCGTATCGACCACGAGGTACAGGTAAACCTGCTGGCGCCCCTGCGGCTGACCGCACTGCTGCTGCCGGTATTAAAGGCGAACGACAATGCCGCTATCGTCCATGTGTCGTCGGGGCTGGCACTGGCACCGAAACGCCAGGCGCCGGTCTATTGCGCCACGAAAGCGGCACTTCACAGCTTCTCGCAGGCCCTGCGTTACCAATTGCAACAGGTACGTGTTTTCGAGATCCTGCCTCCGCTGGTCGACACTGCTATGACCGAAGGCCGGGGCAAGGGAAAAATCGCTCCTGAAAAGGTGGCCGAAGCATTTGTGAAAGGCTTTGCCCGTAATCGCTACGAGATCGCCGTAGGCAAAGTGCGCCTGCTGCAATTGCTGCTGCGGGTAGCACCCCGCCTCGCGCGGCGCATCATGCAGAACGGACGTTGATTCTTGAACCGTATAAATACAACCCATGAAACATCTGCTCTTACTCTTTGGATTACTGGCGGCCACCGCAGCGATGGCACAACCGAAAAAAGTTCTCTTCGTTATGAGCGCAGCCCGCGAACTCCCGCTCGGAAAAGGAAAAACCTACACGGAAACCGGGGTTTTCCTGAGTGAGTTCTACCTAGCCTGGAAGGCGCTTGCCGACAGTGGCTATGTGCTCCACATCGCCACGCCTAATGGCCTAGTTGCTACCATCGATAAAGAGAGTTACAAACCGAAATACTGGAAGGGAAAAACCTATCTGATCGAAGAAGGCGGCCGTTTCGTGCAGCAGGACGAGCGGTTTCTACATCCGATGACGTTGGAGCAGGCGCTGGCCCGAACCGATGACTATGCCGGCATCGTCGTTCCGGGCGGGCAAGGACTGATGGTGGACCTGGTGCGGGACACCCTGATGACCCGCCTGCTCCAGCGCTTCGCGGCCGACGGCAGATGCATCGGGCTTATTTGTCATGCCCCGGCCTTGCTGCTCAGCCTGCCCAAAGACGCCCATCCCTTCAAAGGCTACCGCGTCAACAGCGTCACCGCCACGGAAGAATGGTTCATTGAGCGCTTCATCATGAAGGGAAAGCCTGCCCTGCGTAAAATTGGCAAGCGGCTGCGAGAGCACGGACTGGTCTACACCAAACGCGGGCCGGCCCGGAACTTCGCCGTACGCGACCGTAACCTGGTAAGCAGCCAGAATCCCTACTCCAACGAGGCCTTCAACAGGGCCTTCGGCGCCGCCCTGCGCGAAACGCTCCTCCTGCGTCCCTGAAGATCATCCGAAACTTATCTCCGGATGATGCGTCCGCTTCCCTGGATGGAGGTCTGGTATTGAGGCGGGTTGCCCCATACATGGATATCGCCGCTGCCGTGGATGGCTCCATCGAAGCTGCGGGTGGCACGCACATGCACGCGGCCGCTGCCGTGGATGCGCACGAGGGCGTCGGCGCATTCGAGGCCATGGCCATCGATGTTACCGCTGCCATGGATGCTGTAATGCGCGGCGCCATAAATATTGTTCTGAAGTAAGATGTTGCCGCTGCCATGAATGGTGGCACTGAAGTCCTGGCTTTGCGCAATGAAGCCGCTGATGTCGATGTTACCGCTGCCATGCACTTTTGCCGAGTTGATCCGGGGAAGGATGATGCGGGCATGCATCCGGTCGTTCTTAACCCGGTGGTAGCGCGCATCGTAGCGTAGCCTCAGTACGCCGTTATCGACGGTAGGTTGCAGTGCATCGAGCAGGTTTTCATAACCCGACATAACCACTACCGGAACAGGTCCGTAGGTGATCTGGGCAGAAATGCCATGGTGGGTTTCGATGGCGGTAAACGCCGGAAGGTTCAGGGTGCGGGTGCCGGTGTCGCCACGGCCGGTCAGCACGTCTTTTTTGCAGGAGGCAAAGACGGCGCACAAGGCGAGCAGCAAAAGGGGAAGGATGTTTTTCATGGTTTTCGTTTGGTCAAAAGTATCCGGATACGAAAAGCCGCTTCACCACATAAGTATGTGAATCTGGAACGATAGCGGGGCGGGTTCCATCTCTAAAGGGGCGCAAACAGCCGGAGCGGGAAAAAATGCGACCCCGGGAAAAATCCCGGTATCAGTATTCAACTTCCTGTAAGAACTTGCCGGCGGCCGTGCCCGGAAGTAAAGCAGGCGGGATGGCTGATTTCCTGCAACCAAAACAAGTGTGTTATGCCCGATCCGATTCTACCCGACTCTGCCGGAATGCCGGTGCTGAAGCCTGTTTCCGATGCTGTTGCATTCGAGGGTGTTCAGGCTTTCGTTCAACGCGCCAGCGGTTCGGCGTTCGACAGCAACCTGGGACTGCTGTTTGACCCGCACGGCTTGAAGCGGTACCTGAGCGATATCATGCCGGGCATCATCGCGCGTCACGAAGAACATATGCGCAGTGGCGGAGTGGAGAAGCCCACGGGTGCCCTCTGGGGTTTATCTTTTGCCTACAAATACGGCCTGGCGGATCACAGGGAAGGGCTGGGTTTTTACGTGGTGCCCATGCTGTATGTTCCCGGTGAAGCGGTTTTTGATTACTTTAAACAGGAAAATGATCCCTATTACTACCGGCCGGCTTCCGGGCAGTCCGCGAATGTTTACAATGAGGGGCAAGTCTGGCCATGAGTACACTTTTTAACCCGGCCGTTTGTGCCGAAATCGTAGCGCTGCTTGCGGGACTCTGGCTCCTGCGGAAGGAACATACCCGTGCCTGGCGCCCTTTTATCTACTTCCTGTTATTTACCGTGTTGATCGAGGTCAGCGGCTTCGCCCTCCGTATCCGGAGCATCCGCAACATACCGCTCTACAGCCTGCTGATGCTGGTGCAGGCAGGATTCTTCGGCTGGGTTTTCCATAGTTTCCTCACCGGGAAGAAGGCGCGGGTGGTGCTTTATGGTTGCCTGTCGCTCTTTCTGCTCCTGTTTATCTGGCAGCTGGCAACAGTGCCCATCACCACCTACTACAGGAATGCCCGCCTGGGCCTGTCTGCAGCCGTGGTCATCTGCAGCAGTCTTTTTTACCTGCAGCTGCTGCGCAGCGACAGCATCGACTCGCCCCTGCGCTTTCCGCCCTTCTGGATCATTACCGGTTTGTTTTTTTACTATTTTGGCACAGCCAGTCTTTTTGCTTTTTATGAGAAGGTGGCACAGATCCGGCTTTCGGGCAATACGGGCTTTTTCACGCTGGTTACGGGCGGTCTGAGCTGTGTTCTTTACGGCAGCTGGATCATCGGCTTCATATGGAAAAATCGGAATCCTTTGTCCAGACCCTCCTGATCCTCACCGCTTTGTTTTCAGTGGTGGCACTTTTTGTCATCGTGTATGTGCTTTACTTCAACCGGCGTAAGCGTCGTCTGCTGATTGAACAAAACCAGATGCGGCAGGGCTATGAGCGCGCATTGCTGCAGTCGCAGATCGAAGTGCAGGAAGCGACCTTCAACAGCCTGGCGCAGGAGCTGCACGATAATGTGGGCCAGCTGCTGGGCACCACGCGTATGCTGCTGGGCATCACCGAACGCAGCCTGCAAACTGCGCCCGATACCTTGCTCACGGCCAATGAAACGCTGGGACAAGCCATCCAGGAATTACGAACCCTTTCGAAAAGCCTGAGCCGCGAGTGGCTCGGACAGTTCGACCTCATTGAAAACCTGCGTACGGAGCTAAGACGGCTCAACACCGGCGAAGGATTGCAGGCCAGCCTTGAAGTTCCCTCCCAGCTGCACATTGACGCCGGAAGACAAATTCTGCTGTTCCGTGTGCTGCAGGAAGCCATTCAGAACACGGTGCGTCATGCGGGCGCCCGGCAACTGCGCCTTTCGATCCAGGAAGAGAAAGCGCAGCTGGCATTGTGGGTGGAAGATGACGGCTGTGGCATTCCGGAAGCCAAACAGGAAAGTCTGGGCCTCCGGAACATGCGGCAGCGCGTACAACTGCTGGGCGGAACGATCGCCTGGACACCGGCAGCGGGGGGCGGCACCCGTGTTTCCATTGTCATTCCGGTCACGAGTGCTGTTGGGGGCGGTTGAAGCAGGCAGGAGTTGCGGCTTTTGCCTATTTTTCCGGCCCGGCAGCGTCTTTTTTTCAGTGCAGGCGCCCGGAACACCATAACAGAAAGCCCATGAAAATACGTGTCGGCCTTGTAGACGATCACCAACTTTTCATCAAGTCGCTAGCCTTGCTCGTAGAGAGCCTGGGGAGCTACGAGGTGACACTGGAAGCCCTCAACGGCCGCATGTTGCAGGAAAAGGTCGCGCAGATGGCGCCGGAGCGACTGCCCCAACTGATGCTGATCGATGTAAACATGCCCGTTATGGACGGGCCCGACACGGCCGTGTGGCTGCGCAAAGAGTTTCCGTCGATGCACCTGGTTGCGCTTTCGATGAACGACCGGGAGCAGTCGGTCATTGCCATGATCCGCGCCGGCTGCTGCGCCTATCTGCTGAAAGACACACATCCCAACGACCTGGAAAAGGCCCTGGCGGAAATAGCTGCCCAGGGCTATTACAACGGCGACCAGCGGCATCTCAACTACCGCCGCCTGCTGGCGGCTGAGCTGGAAGAAGCAAAGTACCGGCTGACACCCCGCGAGCAGGCCTTTCTGCAGCAGGTATGCAGCGACCGCACGTATAAACAGATCGCGCAGGAAATGGGCGTAACCGAACGCACCATCGACGGCTACCGGGAGGCCCTCTTCGAAAAGTTCAATGTCGGCAGCCGTGTAGGACTCTGCATGGAAGCGGTGCGACGCGGGCTCGTGCAACTATAGGCAGCAGCCTCTGTCTTCGCCTGCTACAGGCAGCTGGCAACCCGTCAGGCCCGGCTCCCGGCAGGGAGCATCCAGCGCAGTGGCGGTTGAAAAAGAAAAGGGTAGGGATGGTGGTGTTGTTTCTGAAAGGCCGAGCAACGGCGTAAATGCGGTGGTTCTGTTGTAAAGACCGGCCCCGGATTGATTTCGTTGTCGCGCTTTTCTTAAAAGCTTGCTAAAGTGCCCTGTGCTGAGCCGGCCTTGCAGGCGGCCAGCCAGGGCCGGGAACTGGCAGGCTGCTGATGCCTGCCTGTAGGTAAGCCATGCTGCAGCCGCCGGAACCCCTATATTTGCCGAACGGCGCCACTTTCGCTATCGGAAGGATGCCTCCGTTAAACAGCCTGAGATGAATCGCTATCCCTGCACTTTTACCCTGAACGACGGAACCTCTGTTGAAGTAAATCTCGTACTCGACGGGAAGGCATTTATGTTCCACCTCACCAGCGCCGAAAAAGACGCGGAATCTTTTGTTTGGACGCCTCCGGGCGTAGGGCCGGCTCAATTCAATTACGAGTCTGAGCTTTCCACCAACGAGATGGAGGCGCTCCAGGCGTTCCTGAAGATGCAGCGGGGCTAGGATCAGCTTGCTGCTTCCATTTCCTTTTTCAACGCAGTAATTACGCCGTCGACGCCTGTCCGGATTTTTTCGATGGCCGCCTTTTGTACGGTGCGGGGCATCACCGCGCTTCCGGACTGCTCCAGGCCAATGACTGCCTCGAAAGCAGCGGTCATAGCCAGCATCTGAAGCGGTGCCTTTATTTTGTGCGCGCAGGCAGCGACCTCCGCGACATTGCCGGCTTCACATGCCGATTCCAGCGCCGCCAGGTCGGCCGGCATTTCGCGGATGAACACCCCGAGAATGAGCTGCAGCTGCTGCCGGTCGCCATTGAGCAATTCGAGCAACGGCTGCAGATCGTATTCCTTGCCGGAAGGCAAAGGTGCCTGGCTGGCAGGCGCTTCATCCCGGAAACCGGCATGCAGGGCGCGCAGCAGGTCGGCTTCCCGGAAAGGCTTGCTGACATAGCCGTTCATGCCCGCCTGCAGGCAGCGCTCCTGTTCTCCTTTCACCGCATTGGCCGTGAGTGCCACGATGGGTACATCGAGACGCAGTTCCTGGCGGATACGGGCCGTCGCTTCCAATCCGTCCATCACCGGCATATGAAGATCCATGAGCACCAGGTCGAAGCTGCGTTGTCGTAACTGATCGAGCGCTTCGCCGCCGTGCACGGCCGGCGTCACCTCGATACCCAAAGGTTGCAGCACGGAAAGCGCCACCAGCCGGTTCACTTCATTGTCTTCTACCAGCAACACGTGTTTGCCCGCCAGCAGGCGATGATCGGTGGGCACCACTTCCGATACGGGAAGATCAGTGTCTGCGCCAATCCGGAAGGGAAGGCTTACCTGCACCTCTGTGCCCATACCCTTGCTGCTGCGCACCTCAATGGAGCCGTTCATCAGCTCCACCAGGTCGCGTGTGATGGCCATGCCCAGCCCGGTGCCGCCGTATTTGCGTGCGATGGCCTTGTCTTCCTGCTGAAATTTGTCGAAGAGTTTATCCAGGAAGGCCGGGTCAATGCCTATCCCGGTATCGGTTATCGAGATTAAAAGCTGCTGCGTGCCGGCATCATGGTCTGCGAGCCGGCAGCTGACATGTACCCAGCCTTTCTCGGTGAATTGTATGGCGTTGGAAAGCAGGTTCAGCAGCACCTGGTGCAGGCGGTAGGGATCGCCGAGAAGAACAGGAGCCAGGCGGGGATCCAGGTTGAGCTCCAGGCGCAACCCCTTTTCATCGGCGCGGTGCTGCATCACGTCGATGGTATGGCGCAGCACCTCCTGCGGACGGAAGCCAATCGTCTCCAGCTGCAGATGGCCGGCTTCGATCCTGGCCATGTCGAGTATTTCGTTGATGACTACCAGCAGGTGGTCGGCCGACCGGAGCATGGTATCGAGATAGAAACGTTGCTGCTGGTTCAGGTCCGAACGGCGCAGTTGCTCACCCATGCCCAGGACGGCATTGAGCGGCGTGCGCATTTCGTGGCTCATATTGGCGAGGAAGAGGTCTTTGACCCGCACGGACTCGCGGGCGAGCTGAAGGGCTTCGTGTTCTGCCGTGATGTCGCGCGCATAGATGTTGATGAACCCTGCTTCCCGCAGCACGCGGCAGGTAAATACATAGCGCCGTCCGTCGGCCATGGCTTCGAAAGCGGCATCGCCACCGGTGTCGAGGATGTGCGGCAGCTGGTGCTTCCAGAATGCGGTGGTCGTGAACGTGCCTTCCTCCGTCTGGTAATTCTGCAGCCCCTCCGCCGCTGGGTTCAGCGTCAGGATATTTCCTTTCAGATCGATCCGCACGAGCGGAAAAGGATTGTACAAGGGAAACAAGGCCAGTTCCTGTGCCTGTTTACCGGCTTCGCGGAGCTGCTTCTGCTGTTCCTGTAGGGTTCCGAGCATTTCGCGGATGTCGCTGTTGGCCACCTGCTGCAATTGCAGTACATGCAGCAGGTCGATCATCGAATCGTGCAGCGCGAAGTCGTTGATGGTAAGGGCGTGTGCGCGCAGTGCTTCCACACCCGGAAACCAGGGCGTGCCCGCAAAGAGCCATTGATTCGTTTCATCCAGCGGCTCGAACTGCCCGCGCATCACGATGGCGGGTGCGTTCAGCGACTCCAGCACCACCAGCTGATCGAAAAGCGCGGCGATGTGCTGACCGGCTTCGAAGGGGGCATGCGGGCGCTTCAGACGAAAGTGATCCTGGATACGGCCGTTGGCGCAGGCCGGGAAGATTTTCTTGAGGGATGGGCCGATCGAAAGCACTTCGAGTTGCTCATCGAAAAGTATGTAGAAAGGAAAAAAACGGCTCAGCCGCTTTTCGGATAAGTAAATCGTAGGGTTGTTCATGCGCTCCAGCTAACGTGAAAAATTTCATGCGAGGCGCCGCTGTCGCGGCTTTGCAGGACCTGCACGGTAACCGGGGTGTCGTAGAGTTTGCCGATTCCCTGCAGCAGCCCGCGCACGAATTCGAGGAGACCCTGCCGTTCCGAGAAATAATGCACCTGCAGGTCGGTGGCGCCGATATCGGTGATCTGAAATTCAGGGGGCACCAGGCTCGGGTAAAGCAGCATGACCCGGTTATGGAACTGGGGAAGGTTGATGAGGAAGGACTTGAGGTTGGTACCGCCGGCCTCCATCAGCGCGCCATAACGTTTCTTTCCCGTATGAAGCACCCACCATTCGCCAAAAGCCACGAGCAGTTCGGCGGCCGGCATTCCCGTTTCCGCTACGGCCGCCTCCACGAGCCGGTAGGTTACCGCATCTTCGTAGGGCTCATTGCTGATGAAAAAATCGAGCGTCAGTCCTGCTCTGTCTTTAACCCGCTCCCAGCGATCTGTTCCAAAGCGGTCGACGATCAATTCACCGATCGCCCGGTTTACGATACCATACATGTCTGTTCTGTTTGAGGCAGAGTACGAAAGTACAGTCGCGGCGGGCTTCACATCCTGAATATTACGGTGCAGGTGTTCCATTGATCGGTGAATCGGGCAAAAGAACCGAAAATACAGCTCCGGCACCCGGCTGCGATGTGGCAGATATGGCGCCGTGATGATTGGTGACCACTTTCTTGCACAAGGCCAGCCCTATACCCGTTCCCGCATACTCCTGCCGGCCGTGCAGGCGCTGAAAGATGTGGAAGATCTGTGCCGCATAACGCGGATCGAAGCCGATGCCGTTATCACGTACTTCGATCAGCCAGTAAGCGGATGCCAGCAGATGCGGATAGAGTGCGTGTTCCTCGGTGGTGGCAAGGCGCGCCCGAACGGAAACCTGCGGTGCAACACCCGGCCGTGCGAATTTGAGCGCATTGCCGAGCAGGTTATAAAAAAGCTGGTGCATCTGAACGGGAATGGCCTGCAGCACGGGCAGGCTCCCGATCTCTACGCGTGCTTCCTGTTGCTCAATCATCAGTTCGAAGTCGGTTACGACCCTGGTCACGATATCGTTCAGGTCAACGGGTACGAATTGTTCTTCGCGGCTCAGTTGTGTAAAGCGGAGCAGCTCCCGGAGCAGCGTGTTCATCCGCAAGGCCGTGTTGCTGATCTTGTTCAGGTAATTCAGCGGTGCCGGTTCTAGCGGGCCCAGTTGATCGCGGAGCAATTCACTGAAAAGACGGATCTTCCGCAGGGGCTCCTGCAGGTCATGGCTCGTAACGTAAACGAACTGCTCCAGTTCGCCATTGCTCCGCTCGAGCTCGTAGGTGCGCTCGCCTACACGCCTTTCCAGCTCCTCCGCAAAGGCCTTTTGTTCGTGGATATCGGTGTTGGTGCCCACCCACAATTCGATTTTTCCGGCTTCGTCTTTCCGGGGCACGCCCCGAACCAGGTGCCAGCGGTAGGCGCCATCGTGCCGCCGGATTCTTTGTTCGAACTCAAAGTCGGTTCCGGTATCGATGGAATGCTGCCACGCCGCCCGGTTGCGTACCGCATCTTCGGGATGGATGGTATTCAGCCAGCCCCAGCCCTGCAATTCATCCGGACCGAGACCGGTATACGATACCCAGTGCTGGTTGAAGAATACGAGTTCACCTTGCTCGTTGGCCGTCCATACTTTCTGCGGCATGGCCTCCGCCATAAACCGGAACAGAGCTTCCCGTTCGGCCAGCGCCGCCTCCCGCAGGTGCCGCTCCGTAACATCATTGACCAGGGCCAGGTGCTGCACCTGTCCGCTTTCTCCCTGTGCTTCCGAAAGGTGCAGCTCCAGGATGTGCCTGCCCACACGAAGGGCGCGGCCTTCCTGCCCGGCCCTCAGCTGCGAAAGACTGAGACCGGGAAAAAGGTCCTGCACCGTATAACTACGGTTGGTGGCCGTGCCGAACAGCTCGGCTGCCCTTTCATTGAGGCCCAGGACATGACCGCTGTCATCGAGTAGTAAGGCACCTACGGGCGCTTTCTCCAGGAACGTGCTGAAGTTTTGCACCCGCAGCGTCTGCGAGGCCAGGCTGGTGAGTGCCGGACCTGTTTTGCTGATGCGGCTGAAACTGCGGCGCTGCCTGGTGCGGAGCGCTGCCTGGCGGAGGGCAGTGGCCAGGTCAAACTGCGGATTCCAGGCAATCACCTGGTGGTTTTTACCGATAAAGGGCGCGAAGAGCAGGGCCTGCCTCACCCGCGCCAGATGAGCGGGCTCGGTAAGCACAACGATGGATAGCCAGGAATCCCGCGCTGTAATTTCCTGGATGCGCCGCACCAGTTCCTCACCGGTCAGGCCGAGCAGAAACACATCCGAAGGGGGCAGGGCCGCGCCGGGTAGGGCTTGCTGCAAATCGAACTCGGAGGCAGGAAGTTGCTCCCTGATTTCCGCTTCCAGGGGGCCAAGACCGCTATGCAGTAGCAGCGTCAGGGTCGATATCGTTTCTTGTTGCAGCAAGGCCGGCGGGTTTACGGACAATCATCCGTGTTTACTAATCGGACAAAATCGGCTGGTCGAGCAATACCCTTCCCAGCCAGGTATAGAGGATATCGGTCGTTGGCGCCATTACATGAGCAGCGCGGGCATCACGCAGATACATGCCCAGCAAACCGTTTTCGCGGTAACCGATGCCACCTGCCAGCGTCATGGCTTCGTTGACGACATTCACCGCCGTGTTGGCCACTTCTGCCTTTGCTGCCAGTATGTGTGGCAATGCATCCGAACTACCGGCATCTCCGGTTTGCGCCCCCTGGTAGATCAGGCGTCTTGTACGCTCCACATGGGCCCAAAGCTGTCCGAGCCGGTGCTGCAACAGCGAAACCTGCGCCAGGCTGGTTCCATTGTGCAGGTAGCTGCGGCGGAGCAGGGTGTTGCGGGCTTCCTGCAGGGCTGCTTCTGCAATGCCCAGGTAGGTGCCGGCCATGGCCATCAGGAAGTAGGGCGCCACCACGTGGAACACATACCAGAGCTGGTCGCCTTTGGCGCCGAGTATCCGGTTTCCGGGCAAACGGATATCCTGCAGCGCCACTGCCCGCGAAGAATTTCCCCGCATCCCCAGGCCATTCCATGGGGCACCCCAGCTCATGCCTTCATCGGCAGCATCCAGCACCACGCATGAAAACTGATCGGGGGCGGCGTCTTCGCTGGCGCCCAGAGTGGACACTACATAAGAGTCGGCATGCCCCCCATTGGTGACGAACGTCTTTGCACCGCTCACCAGGAACATGTCGGCCGACAGAGGCAGCAGCGAAGTCTGCGGAAAGTAAAAATGGGCGCCGGTGCCCGGTTCACTCAGGGCCAGCGTGGTGATGTGTTCACCCCGTGCAATCGGTTCGAGGTAGGCCTGCTGTTGCCAGTCGGTAGCCTTGGCGGCAATCACGGCAGCACCCACGCAGTGCATGCCGAAGCAAAGTCCGGCCGATGAATACGCCTTGCCCAGCTCCTCGCACAAACGCACCAGTGCAAAAAGTCCCTGGCCTTGTCCGCCCAGGTGTGCCGGCACCACCAGCCCGGTCAGCCGGCTGTCTTTCAGGGCTTGCATGGTATTGTTGATCCACCTGCCCTCGCGATCGGCCAACCGGGCTTCAGGTGCGGCGGTTTCACGGGCTATGGCTGATGCCGTATTGATCAGGTCTTCCAGTTGCATCATGACGTTGCTTTCAGAATTTACGGCCGGTCAGGCTGCCCGGCGGCAGATCTGTGCCAGCTCACCGGCAATCCGCACCAGGTCGGGAAAGTAGTCGGGCTTCACGCGCCAGGCATAGGCGCCCTGGTGCAGGCATTCCTGCATATACACCGGGTTGGAGGAAGTACTGAGTATAATCTTCGGAATTCCGCGGAAGCGGCTGTCGGGCATCAGTTCTCGGATGACCTGTGCACCGTTCAGCTCGGGCATGTTGTAATCGAGCACGATCATGCAGGGCAGGTCGTCATCGGCTGCCTGCCGGAGGTAATCCAGTGCTTCCCGCCCATCTACGACCACCTCCAGATGTAGCGCAGGATCGGCTTTGGCAAATGCCGTAGCAATCAGTTCCCGGTCGTCGGGATCGTCCTCCGCTATCAGAATGGTGTGCCTGGATGTTTGCATCATGGGTAAGGGTTGACGGTGAAAGTACATCCTTTTGGTGAAGCATTACGCTAAGGTTCTGTTGTATTTGTACTGCCGGGCTTGCTGATATCCAATCATTATCCACCGCGAAGGACAGAAGCGCATCGGTGGCAATTTAAGGGCCCTGCCGAGAAAACCGCCAGCCACAGGTACAGGCCAGCCTGAGGGAGCCCCACGCAACAACCAGACGAAAGCCGCCTGCACGAAAAAAGGCCATCTGGTGCAGATGGCCTTCAGAGGATTTCTTTCTTTATTACTTACTGCTGCTGACCGCGCGTATCGATCAGGGGCAGAATGGCGTTGTGCAGGAAGGTGCCTTTGAAGATACCGAACATCACACCGCGGGTAGTGGCAATCGACTGGATCGCGAGGATCTCAGTAAGGCCGGCGGGCACATTCAGGTTGCCATTGAACTCAGCAGTTACAACCTGCTCAAAGTTGGCTACTTCGAAGATATGGCTGACCACCAGGGCTCCCAGCACATGCTGCTGGTCTTCGGAGCGCACTTCTACCTGCACAATCATTACAAGCAGTTTCTGGGCGGCGTCGGCCTTCGTATCGAGGTTGATGTTGAAATGAAAGTTTCCGATGTTGATGTTGGGTTCCTGGGGAACGCTGATCGAGCTGTGCAGCACTTCAAGTGCCTTCAGTTGCAGCTGGGCGGTAGTTTCTTGTGACATAGGGCGAAGATAGGAAACGAAGAAACACCATCCGCGGAGGGCCGTTACCACCGCAGGTTTCACCTGAAAATAGATCCGCGCGGTTTTCCTCCCCCCTTTCCCTTAAAAACCCAACTTCGATATTCGTTATGCCCTCCCTCACCCATTTCCCACCCGCTGCACTTCCGTTTCTGCGGCGTTCCGGGTGCGGCGGTTCTGGCGGAAGTTCTGCCCGAAGCGCCACTGGAAGTTAAGGGTGGCGATGCGCGTGTCGCGGGTAAGCTTGAACCACTCTTCTACACCACGGAAGTAGGTGGTGCCCTTCATCCATTGGGTATAGAACAGGTCGCGACTGGTAAGGCGCAGGGTGCCTCGCCCTTTAAGCAGCGTTTTCGAAACTCCCAGGGCTACCTGGCCGGCCGGATCCACGATCTCCTGGATATCTTGCTGGCTGCGGCTCGTATACTGACCCGACAGCTCGGCGCTCCAGCCCTTGCCGAAGCGGAAGTTGTTGGTAAGGTTCGCGGTAGCCTGCGTAATCCGGGCGGTATAGAGGCGTTCTACAAAACCTTCCTGCAATTTATGCTGCAGCAGCAGGTTACCATTAAGGTTCCACCAGCGTAGGGGCGCTTTCTGCACCCCGACACTGAGGCTCCATACTTCCAGGCAACCCAGGTTTCCTTCGGTATATACCACGAGGCCTCCGGGGTCGACCGGGAAAAGCTGCGCGAAGTAGTCCGTAGTTCTACTGTAACCGGCCGTAGTGTGGAGCCATCCTTTGTAGTCATGAGCGATCTCGGCGTTCCAGCTGTATTGCGGCCGGAAGAAGGGATTGCCCCGCTGCACGGTGTATTTGTTGATGAAAACGGAAAAAGGATTCAGCTTCTGGAAAGGAGGGCGGTCGATGCGGCGGCCGGCGCTGAAGCTGAGGGTATGACTGCTGTCGATACGCCAGGTGGCCAGCAGGGTCGGAAAAAGACTGGCATAGCTACGGCTGAAGGAAGAATCTTTTACGATGGCATTGCCCAGCTGGCGGGCATCATAGCGGGTGCCTTCGAAGCGGAGACCGCCCTGCAGGGTCCATTGCCCCGCCCTGGTTTCCGCACTGCCATAGGCGGCGCCGATCCGCTCGTGATACACAAAATGATTGCTGCGTCCCAGGTCTTCACTCCAGCTCTGTCCATCGCCCGCCTCGCTCCGTACCTCATTGCCGGTGCGGGTGTCGGCCCACCGGACGCCAGTTTCGAAGTTCCATCGCCGCAGGCGCAAACTGTAATCGGCGCGGGCCGACAGGATGCGGAGCTTTCCGGGCAAAGAGGCCCGTACGCCTTCGGTATAGGGCGTGGGTTGCAGGGCGCTGTTGAGAAACAGCTGGTCGCCGGAGAAGCGGTACCACTGTGCATCGGCATCGAAAGAGAGCTGTCGTTGCGCGGTAATGTTGTGGCGCAGGTTCAGTCCGACACCGCCATTATTCCAGCGCGTGCCGGTGCGGCTGTTGGTGAGCAGCAGCGAATCGAAACGACCCAGGGCGTCTTTCCACAGGGCCTCATTGTGGCCACTGCCCTTGCGGTCGAGAAGCAGAGCATTGAAGCTGAAGCCGGCACTGGTACGTTTGCCGAGCGTATAATCGGCGCTGCCACGCAGGTTGTGTGTGTGGTTCCGGTTCTTCATCAGGCTGGGCTGAGCCAGCAGCGAAGCCGTGCTTCTTCCGTCGGGACCGAAATAGGTGCGCAGGGCCTCGATACGGGTAAAGCCCCTTGCCGCATTGACCGAATAACCGGCCGAGAGGTTCCAGCGGTCGCGGCGCAACGCCACCTGCACCGAGTTGTTGGTTTTGGGGTAGACGCCCTGGCTGAGGGCTGCAGAAATACTGCCATTAAACCCCCGCTGTCTTTCTTTTTTAGTGATGATGTTGATGGCGCCCGCACCACCCGCCGCATCGTAGCGCGCAGGCGGCAGGTCCATCAGCTCTATCTGGCTGATGCCCGCGGCACTCATGCCCTGCAGGAGCGTCGCCAGCTCGGCGCCACTCAGGTTGGTGGGTTTGCCGTCGATGAAAACAGCGACGCCGGGCCTTCCTTTCAGGGCGAGGTTGCCATCGCGGTCGAGGCTGACGCCGGGCAGTCGCTCCAGTGCTTCGGCCACGGTGCTGCCTACCAGGGTAATGGCCGCCTCCAGGTTTACTACCGTCTTTCCGGGCCTCTGCTCCACAAAGGGCTTCCTTGCCGTCACGGTAACGCCGCTAAGGGTGCCTTTCTGCTCCAGCTGCAGCGAAGGCAACTGCCGCTGCTCACCCGCCGTGAGTGTAAAGGACGGAAGCAGTACGGTAGTATAACCGCTATGGCTCACGCGCAGGCGGTAACTGCGCGGTGCCAGGTTCCGGAAGAACACGGATCCATTGCTGTCGGCCACCGCAATCTTCACCAGCAGGGAGTCGCTTAGTAGTTCTACGGTGGCTGCGGCAAGCGGCTGCCGGCCATCGGTGACGTTCAGCGACAGGGAAGCGCCCTCTTGTGCATATAGGCTCTGTGAAAGGCTGGCGGCACTGAGCGCAAGCAGGGAGGGGACGGAAAAGGAAAACATGGTCCAAAATAAGAAAGCCCATTCAGGGGTCAGGTCGGGCTTATGCAAATGGTCGAATGCAATGGTGAAAGCGCGCACAGGCATTTCTCCGGCTCCTGGCTGTTGTCCGAAAAATACCAATGCCGGATGAGAAAAACACCGGTGGCTCCGCAGTGGTGCGCTGTACCTTTGGTGGCCCATGCAACTCACCGCCGAACAGCAAGCCATCATCGCCACCAGCGGCAACTGCAAGATCAACGCCGTGGCCGGCTCCGGAAAAACGAGCACGCTGCTTCAGTATGCCGCCACCCGCCCCGGCGGCGCACGCATCCTTTACCTCGCCTTCAACCGCACCGTGCGCGAAGAGGCCATTCGCCGCTTTACTACTGCCGGACTTTCGCAGGTGCGCATCGAAACCGCTCACTCGCTGGCCTACCGGCACGTAGTGCCCCAATATGGCTACCAGGTGCGTGCAAAAGGCTACCTCACCCGCGAAATTGCCGAACTGCTCGGACTCAGTGTAGCAGGTGAGAAGCACGGCGCCTACATCCTGGCCAACCATATCGGCAAGTTCGTATCGTTGTTCTGCAACAGCAGCGCGGAAAAAGTAACCGAGCTCGATTACACCGAAACAGTGCGCGACGAAAAGGCGCGCGGCTTTGTACGCACGCATTATGAGCAGATCGTTCAGGGAACGCGCATGCTGCTGGGAAAGATGGATAAAGGGCAGATCGAATGCACCCATGATTTCTACCTCAAAAAGTTCCAGCTGCTGGCTCCGCAACTGCCCTTCGACTACATTCTGTTCGACGAGGGACAGGACGCGTCGCCGGCTATGCTCAACGTATTTCTACGGCAGCCGGCCATCAAGGTAATTGTGGGCGATACGCACCAGCAGATCTACGGATGGCGGCATGCGGTAAATGCCCTGGAAAGTGTACCCTTCCCGGCACTGCCGCTCTCGGCTTCGTTCCGCTTCGGCCCGGCCATCGCCCGGCTGGCTACACAGGTGTTGCAGTGGAAGGGGCATCTGGGCGACCAGCCGCTCATCGATATCAAGGGGAAGGGAAGTCCTTCCGAAGACCAGAGCACGGCCACCATTGCGCGCAGCAACCTGGGACTGCTGCTGGCCGCCATCCGCTACATTACCGACAACCGGCAGGTGCAGCGCATCTATTTCGAAGGAAACATCAACTCCTACACCTATGCCGATGACGGGGCTTCCCTTTACGATGTGTGGTACCTGTGCAACGGTGATACCGGCAAAGTGCGCGATCCGCTGCTACGTTCCCTCGGCGGCGAAACCGAACTCGAGGAATACATCGAAAAGACAGAAGACGCTCAGCTCGGCACCCTGCTCGATATCGTCCGGGAATATGGTAATGAGATTTTCGACCTGCTGCGCCGCCTGAAAACGCTCCATATCGGAGACGATCGCCGGCATGAGGCGGAAATGATCTTCTCGACCGTGCACCGGTCCAAGGGAATGGAATACGGTACGGTTCATCTTGCTTCCGACTTCCTGAGCGAGAGCCGTCTCGAGCGCCTGCTCGCTACAAAGAAGGAGGAGTTGGCTACCCCGCGCCTGAACGAGGAGATCAACCTGCTGTATGTGGCGCTCACGCGTGCCCGGCGCCTGCTGTATATGCCAGAGGCCCTGCTGCCCAAAGACCACCGCCCATCGGTAGAAATACGGGTAGTGCGCGCGCTGCCCGAGGTGCAGGAAGCGGCCGAAAGCCCCGGCGGAAGCAGGGACAAACGAGGATCATCAGGAACACGCGCGGCGCGTGAGCGAACGAAAACGCCTTTTCAGGAAATCAGAAGGGCGCACAAGAATGCCTATGAAGCCTGGAGCGCGGAAAGCGATGCCGAGCTCCGCCAGCTCTTTCACCGGGGAGTGCCCCTCAGCGAGCTGGCCGGCCACTTTGGCCGCAACAAGGGAGCGATTTTGGCGCGACTGAGGAAGCTGGGGTGTTTTGGGGAATCGTGAGTCGTGAGTCGTGAACGGCTGACGCCCATAGAAAGAACGGATGCCACAGTCATCCGTTCTTTTGTTGCCGCGCCTGGCGAACTCACGATTCACGACTCACGACTCACGTACGCCTCCAGGTCTTTAAGCGCCTGCTCCCATCCCTCTCTGTGCGGCTGCACTGCTTCGTGGCCTTCGAACTCGAGCTGGCGCACCTGTAGTCGGGTACCTTCACCTCTGGGTTCAAAATAGATGTCGAGCACGAAGTCGCCTTCATGCTCCGGGCCACCCGCCACATCCCAGTTCCAGCTATACACCAGGTGTCGTCCTTCCTGCACGATCTTGTAGTTGCCGTGGATTGTAAAGGCATGTTCGCCTTCATTCGTTTCGAATACGTATTCCACGCGGCCGCCGGGTTTCAGCTCTTGGGTGAGGCGCAGCAGCCGGTTTCCCATCGGGCGCCACCATTGGCGCAATTGGTCTTCTTCTGTCCAGGCCCGGTAAAGCACTTCCGGCGCCACGCTGAAATCGAAGCTCAGTTCGAGATCCGCCTGTTGCTGAGATGAGTTTGCCATTTCTTTTTTCCGTCATGGGCCGCAAGGAACGTGCCCGGGGAGCGTTGTAGAAGATTATCCGGAGCAGGGGATGGGAATCTTCCGCAGCCGGCATACCGGGAAAAATCCCGGTATGGACACCCGGGAAAATCGGGGAATCAGGCACCAAGGGGTTTCCCGTACTTTGACTCATCGCCGAAAAAGCCGGCAATAGTCGTCACAAACCAACTACTGAACCAAACCAGCCCATTCTGCCCGAACCGCCGGCAGAATGGGTCCGGAAAGGGCGCTCAAGCATACTTCTTTTTTGTTTGGCACAAGCCGGGTACCGCCGTTAACGGGCAGGCGGCCCGGCTATTTTTTGGGCGGTTGGAAAGCTCAGGTAAAAAGGAGAACTTGCCCACGGCTACAAAAAACGAACTGCTATGACAGATCTCCGGGTATTGGAGCGGACCCTCTGGACCGCGGCCGACAAGCTGCGCAACAATATGGATGCTGCCGAATACAAACACATTGTGCTCGGACTCATTTTCCTGAAATACATTTCCGATGCCTTCCAGGACCATTACCAGAAGTTGGTGGCCGGCGAGGGCGAGTTTGCCGGCGCCGACCCCGAAGACCGCGACGAATACCTGGCCCACAATGTCTTTTTCGTTCCCGAAACCGCCCGCTGGCCCTACCTGCAGGCCCGGGCCAAACAGCCCGAGATCGGGCTGCTGATTGACCAGGCCATGGACGCCATCGAACAAGTGAACGAACGCCTGCGCGGCATTCTGCCCCGCAATTATGCCGACCCCGATCTCGACAAGCAGCGCCTGGGCGAGCTGCTCGACCTCATCGGCAATATCGGCTTTGGCGGCGAGGGCCACCGCGGCCGCGACCTGCTGGGGCAGGTATACGAGTACTTTCTCGGCATGTTTGCCGACGCCGAAGGCAAAAACGGCGGCCAGTTCTACACCCCCGCCTGTATCGTGAAGCTGCTGGTGGAAATGCTGGAGCCCTACAAAGGGCGCATCTACGACGGCTGCTGCGGCTCGGGCGGCATGTTTGTGCAAAGCGAAAAGTTCGTGGAAGAGCACCAGGGCCGCATCGGCGATATTTCCATCTACGGCCAGGAAAGCAACCCCACCACCGTGAAACTGGCCAAGATGAACCTGGCTATCCGCGGCATCGATGCCAATATCAAGTTTGGCGATACCCTCGCCAACGACCAGCACAAAGACCTGAAGGCCGACTATATCCTGGCCAACCCTCCTTTTAATATCTCCGACTGGAAGGGCGAGCAGTTGCGCGACGATGCCCGCTGGAAGTGGGGCGTGCCCCCGCTGGGCAACGCCAACTATGCCTGGCTGCAGCACTTTGTAGGCAAGCTCTCGCCTTCGGGCACGGCCGGCATCGTGCTGGCCAATGGCTCCATGAACTCCAACACCGGCGGTGAGGGCGAGATCCGGAAAAACATGATCGAGGCCGGCCTTATCGACTGCATGGTGGCCCTGCCGGCGCAGCTGTTTTATAATACCATGATCCCGGCCTGCCTTTGGTTTTTAGCCCGCAACCGCACCAATGGGAGGTTCCGCAACCGGTCGGGTGAGGTTCTTTTCATTGATGCGCGGAAACTGGGCACCATGGTGAGCCGCCGCAACCGCGAGCTTACCGATACCGATATCCGCCGGATCAGCAATACCTACCACCAATGGCGAAACCCCGACGGGTCCTACGAAGACGTACCTGGATTTTGCCGATCCGCTCCGCTTGAAGAAGTCCGCGCCAACGGCTACGTGCTGATGCCCGGCCGCTACGTGGGCACCGAAGCCGAAGAAGGCGACGGCATCCCCTTCGAGGAGAAGATGGGCGGCCTGGCCAGGCAGCTGGCGGAGCAGTTTAAAAGAGGGGCAGAGCTGGAACAGGAGATCCGGAGGAACCTGAAAGAGCTAGGATTCGAATTGGAATAACATGTATACGAAACCGGCGTTTTGTATACATGAGCGCGTACACGTGTATACGAAAACGGGTTTTTGAATAGGATCAAGATAAAAATCGGCCCGGCCATTACGTTAAAAAGGAATAAGGTAAAAACCGGCCGTTTTTAGCAATGAACCACCCAACGCAACAGGTTGGTTTCGGTAAGCGTCTTGAAAGGGAACGCTTGCGAAAAAGGAGGTAACTATGAATTATGATATCAAACTGATCCGAAAATCAGGCCAGAGCGGGGTAGATTTTGATCAACTTGAGCACCTGGCGCACAGCACCAGGCAAATCGCCCAACGCGCATTGATGCTGAAGGTGTTTGGTTATAGCGGTGTGTCGCTGCCTGCCTATTGTAAGGATGCAGTGCGTATCCGACTGGAATCGGTAACCGGAAACGCATCGGAAGGAATTCGCTTTCTCCTGGATGCGGATCCCTTTGCCGGCAAACTGGGCACGCTCCAGGTCGATGTCTTCCGTCCCCAATTAGCAGAAGAACTGCGGGCATTGACGCCCATGGCATTGGTCATTCAGACCTTCCGTGCGGCGTTGTTGCCTGACGCGGAGAAGAACGATCTCGACAAGCCGCTGCTCAAATCGCTCCTGTCCTTTAAAAAGAGCTTCATTAGTGGGGAAGAAACTTTTTTCTTCTCCAATCGCGGCACTGTACCGGAAGTTTCCGTCACCCTGGACGACTTTAAACGGATCGAGCTGCTGAACGACGACACACCCGAGCCCCGCAAGACAATCGTGATGGGTAAACTCGACGAAATGAAATACAGCAAGTCGCGCTTTGTACTGCTAACCCGCGAAGGCCCTGTGAATGTTCTGGTGCGTCAGCAGGCAGATGAAATGGTTGCGCTCAAGGACTTCTTTGGCGAAGACGTGACCATCGAAGGCGAGGCGCATTTTCGCCCCGGTGGCCTGCTTTCCTTTATCGAACTGCACACATTTGCCGCACCCGGAAAGACCGACACGCAATTTTCCCGCATTCCGAGTGCTCTGAGCGCGCGCCAGCAGGTGCTCTTCAAAATCAAAAAAGGAAAGAGCCTCAACCCCCTTGCCAGCCTGCTGGGCCAATGGCCCGGCGACGAAACGGATGAAGAGTACGAGCAACTTCTAAAAGACATGGGTAAATGAACCTCGTTGTATTGGATACCTCGATCATCATCGACGTGCTGCGCAGCCGCCAGGCCGGCCGTGCTGCAATTGCGTGGCTGCAGCAACAGGAAGAAGAGCCCCGGCAAGTCATCTCATCCGTAACACGGGGCGAACTGGAGTCGCTGAAGGTGCAACAAAGCTGGGCCGCTTCCCGAACCCAAAGCCTTAATGCCTTCCTGGCAAACACAACTGCAGTGGACATACTCGAAGCGAACAACGAACTGATGGACGCCTATGCCCGTATTGACGCCTACAGCCTGGGCAAAGGCTTCGACCAAAACGGTGCCCGCAAGCCCGGGAGCGCCATCACCATGGGCAAGAACGACCTCTGGATTGCAGCTACCGCCTGCCTGCTCGAAGCTCCACTGATTACCTGCGACCGCGACTTCGACCACCTGAATGGAAGTTTTTTGGAGGTGCATCGCTTTTAGCGCTGAGAAAAGACTAAGTAGACAGGCTTGTAAGGATCTCGCCGTTTTCCTGACAAAGCCCGAGCCCAATACCAAACAAAACGGCTTTTTTGACCAGAACGAAAACAACCAGACTGCTATGGGCGCCGAGGTGTGGAAGACAGATAGATTAGGCAACTTCATTACATTGAAAAGAGGGTACGATTTGCCAAAGCAAGATCGAAAGGAAGGCTATGTTCCTATTTATTCATCCGCAGGATTGTCGGGCTATCATAATGAAGCAAAAATCAAAGGACCTGGTGTCATTACCGGACGATATGGAACTCTAGGGGAAGTGTTCTATTCCGAAAATGATTATTGGCCTCACAATACTGCGCTCTATGTGAAAGATTTTAAAGGTAATGACCCGAAATTCATTTTCTATTTCCTTCAAACACTGGGATTTGAGCGAAACAATGACAAAACAAGCGTCCCGGGAGTGAATAGGAATGATCTACACGAAATGCAGGTCAGAATACCCGACCTCCCCACCCAAAAACGCATCGCCTCCATCCTCTCCGCCTTCGACGACAAGATCGAAAACAACCGCCAGACCGCCCGCACGCTGGAGGCCATGGCCCAGGCCCTCTTTCAGGAATGGTTTGTGGATTCCCGCTTTCCAGGGGCTACGGGGGAAATGGAAGAGACGGAGTTGGGCTGGGTGCCGAAGGGGTGGCGGGTAGGAACTCTCGGAGAACTGGCAACTTCAGTTAGCGAAAGTGTTGACCCAGCCTCGATCAACCCTGATACTCCCTATGTTGGATTAGAACATATTCAACGAAAGAACTTGAGCATCGCCGCATGGGGAAGTGCCGCTGATGTGGGAAGTCAAAAACGACGCTTCCGAAACGGCGACATTCTATTTGGAAAGCTGCGGCCATACTTTCATAAGGTAGGATTGCCGGCCAAAAGTGGCATATGTTCAACCGATATTTTAGTGATCCGCCCTAAGGTGGAAAGGTATTATTGCTACGTCACCAACATTGTCTTCCAAGATGCATTCGTTGAATACGCCAGTAGGATTGCTGACGGCACCCGAATGCCACGAACAGAGTGGAAGCAGCTTGCCAAATATGAAATAGCAATCCCAAACTCAGACACCTTAGAACGTTTCGATTCCTCCGTCTTACCATATTATCAAATGCTCATTGATTTGGAAAAGGAGTGTGCTTCTTTGAAAGAAGCAAGAACAGATGTACTTTCCTCATTGTTTCATTAAACCTAAACTAATATGGATCAAGAATTCTGGTCAAAGCAACACAAGCTAAAGCTAAACACAGAGGTAGTATCTAGTAATGATATGCCTGACGCGATCGAGCACCGGAAGAAAATAGAACCTTGGCTTAGTGCCATTTTCCAAAGTGAACACCTATCTCTCTTGATTGGTGCGGGCATGTCAACAGGACTTAGTTACATGGCAGGTATTCAAGCACAAGGTATGGGGAGGTTGAACATCCCGGCGCCGTTCGGCGATTTGATAAGACGAAGTGCGGACCGATCTGCTTCTGCAATGGAACGCGGCGAGGCAAATCTCGAGGATGATGTGCGAATAGCGTTGGAACTAATTCGAGGTTACCAAATTCTTGATGATGAAGATAATTTCAATAGGCTAGTCGGCCATTTGAATGAAAGTTTGAGCGTGTTCATCAGAAGCGTACTGGCTACGGAGCATTCTTTTGTTCAAAAACTCTCTTCTGCAAACGAGGCAGAGCAGTCTCAAGCACAACTAGCGCTGCGATATCTAAATTCGTTTTTACTTAGCTTCTCTAGCAGAGCTGCCTCACGCGAACGACTGAATATCTTTACAACGAACTACGACCGTTTCATAGAATTTGGTTGTGATGAGTCCGGAATCATCTTGCTGGACCGATTCAAAGGAAAATTACAGCCGATCTTCAGAAACACCCGACTTGAATTAGATTATCACTATAATCCGCCAGGAATTCGTGGTGAGCCGCGCTATGTTGAAGGTGTAGCCCGAATCACTAAACTTCATGGTTCCCTTGACTGGCGCTTCGTGTCACACGGGAAGATTGTGAGGGAGTTGCTTCCTTTCGGAGCAGCAGCCAATCACCCAGGTTTGCCAGCCACACCAACTAACCAAGTCGTAATATATCCGAATTCTGCTAAAGATGTCGAGACTGCATTCTATCCGTATTCCGAATTATTTCGCGACTTCTCTTCGGCTATCTGTCGACCGAATTCGTCGATTGTGACCTATGGCTATGGATTTGGCGACTCGCATATCAACCGGACCATCGGAGACATGTTTACGATCCCGTCCACGCATCTTGTCATCATTGCATATGGCGACCCAGGCGATAAAATTCGCAAGTTTCTAAATGATAAGAATCCCGCACAGTATACATTGTTGATGGGAAATCACTTTGGTGACCTAAAGACACTAGTTGACAATTATCTGCCGAAGTCGGCCATCGACCGGCTAACAATTAAGATGCGGGAGTTGCAGAGTCGTCGTGACGGATTTATTCAAAACGATAGACCTACTGCAGTCGCTACTGAAATTCTACAAGCACCTCAACCAACAGTAAATGGAACAGATGTATAGCTTTGACCAGCTAAGAAACCTGACAATAGGAACCGTAGATTACGTTTCACCTAGCGAGATTCGTGTATTGCTTGAGGTAGATGCGCCACAGAACATGGCGCTAAATACCGGCGTTCCTAGTCTATTTCCTCGAATTAATGGATTTGTTCTAATCCCAAACGAAATCGGTGCTGTTGTCGGAATAATAAGTTGGTTGGGTACAGAGCATTCCCAATATCCAAAACGGAAAGGTTTTAAGGACTATGATTTGATCGATCTACCATTCCCAACGCGTAAGATGTCGATAAATCCGGTCGGAACACTTCGATCAGCGCTAATAAATGACAATGTAGAGTATATTCTTGAAAGAGGTGTGTATTCTTTTCCCTCGGTCGGTGACAGCGTGATTTTGCCCAAAGATGAGCAGCTGCGAGCTATTGTTGAGAATAGGGATAAAGGCGCAGTTGTCAAAATAGGGTTAGCGCCAATAGCAGCTAATGCGCCGGTGACTATTAATCCTAATAAACTGTTTGGTCGGCACGTTGCTATATTAGGAAATACCGGAAGTGGTAAGTCTTGTACGACTGCGGGATTAATTCGCTGGTGCTTGAAAGGAGCTGAAGAGGGTTCTTCCTGTGCTGAGTCAAAGCTAAATGCTAGGTTCATAGTATTCGATCCTAACGGAGAGTACACCGATTGTTTTAAAGACATAAGAGTAGACCTGAAGGTCTTTAAGATTGAGCTTTCTGAGAAAGAAGCTGAAAGTGTATGTAAGTTGAAAGTCCCAGCTTGGCTGTGGAATAGCTACGAGTGGAGCAGCTTTTCAGAAGCATCTTCAAAAGTTCAGCGTCCCCTACTCCGGCGAGCATTGAAAGAAATCAAGAATGGAGCGGTGGGGAGCGAATCTAACTCAATCCTTCAAGTTCGGAAATTTCTTGAAGGATGTTTGACAATTATACGTAATGATAAAAGTATTGGTCTCGACGCATATTCAGAGCGAACAGGTCGAGGTGCTTTTGGTGCTCGACTGTTGAACATTTCAGACACTCTGAAAGAATTTCAAAAACGTGTTGATGAGGATTTTGCTAAGGTGCTGGTGTCCTCCGAAGCTGTGTTACGCCAAATCTGTGAATCTAGGTTCAAATCCTTCGAAAAACAGGGAGACAAAATTTCGTATTATGACTCTTTCACATTAAAAGATGTTGATCAATGTATTGAGGCGATTGAGAAAGCCCTTGTGGAAACCGGCGGTGACTCAAAAATCTCAATGAACATAAGCGAGGATATACCCATACGATTTGAACCAAATAAACTTGTCGACCACGTTGAATTTCTTGCTGAAAACCAAGCTGTACTGCCATATTTGGATTCACTGATTTTGCGTCTCCGTACAATGTTATCTGATCCTAGAATTAATGATACAATCAAGGACGATGGTACGACATTGGAAGATTGGTTGACAACTTATATAACAGGAATAAGTGTAATCGACTTATCGTTAGTGCCTAATGACATCTCTCATTTAATCGTCGCCGTTATTTCTAGAATGGTCTTTGAGGCAACGCAGAGATATCGTCGAGTAAATAATAAACTTCTTCCTTCGGTGCTCTTGGTCGAGGAAGCTCATAATTTCATCAAGAGGCTACCGAGCCAAGGCGATGAATTATCGCAAACACATGTTTGTAATGCAGTTTTCGAAAGAATAGCTAAAGAAGGTCGCAAATTTGGTTTGGGGTTAATGATATCGTCTCAACGACCTTCTGAGCTGTCGGATACAGTTCTTTCGCAATGCAATACATTCTTCTTGCACCGGATCGTTAATGACAGAGATCAAGATTTAATAAAGCGGTTAGTTCCTGATAATGTTGGGGGATTGTTGAAGGAACTACCTATCCTGCCCACACGGAAGTGTATCCTCATGGGATGGGCCTCACCTTTACCAATCCTTGTAGAAATAAATAATCTTGACGACAAATACTGCCCTCAATCGAAAGACCCAGATTATTGGAAAGTATGGACATCCGAAGAAATCGACGAAGAACAATGGACCGCGGTTGCAGTGGATTGGCAAAAGGGTTTTAGAGGTGATGCCAAAGTACTGGCTAATTTGCCTGAAGATTCAGATGAATCAGTTGATCCGGAAAATTAATAGAATATTTCCATGTCCTTCCTCACCGAAGACCAAATCGAATCCCTCGCGCTCTCCCTCTTCCGCACCGAGCTGGCTTATGATGCCGTGCTCCACGGCCCCGAGTTGCTGCGGGCTCCTTCCGACGTCGTGCTGGCCGACTACCTCCGCGATGCCCTCACCCGCATCAACCCCGGTCACCCCGAGAGCGTATACGACCATGCCTTCCGCCTCGCCACCCGCCACAGCGGCAACACCCTGCTCGAAAACAACGAACAGTTTCACCGCCTCCTGGTCAACGGCATTGACGTAAAGACGAGCGCGGCTGCTCCCCTTCCCTTTGGGAAGGGGTCGGGGGATGGGTCAGCGCGCCACAAAAAACTCTGGCTCATCGACTGGACCAACCCCGCCAACAACCACTTCGCCGCCGTCAACCAGTTTACCGTGGTGGAAGGCAACCAGCACAAACGCGCCGATGTGGTGCTCTTCGTAAACGGCCTGCCCCTGGTGGTGATCGAAATCAAGAACGCCACCGACGAAAAGGCCACCGCCCAAAAAGCCTTCGACCAGCTGCAGACCTACAAAGAAGCCATCCCTTCGCTGTTTCGCTACAATGCGATGCTGATCGCCACCGACGGCTGGTTTGCCCGCGCCGGCACCCTCAGCGCCGCCTTCGACCGCTTTGCGGCCTGGAAGAATCCTGTCTCTGCCCGCCGTAGCGCTGCGGGGTCTCCGCATAAACAACTGTACGGCGCAGAGGCGGGCTCCGTTCTCAACGACGATGGCGAACGCCTGTACCAAAGCGCCCTCTTCGCCGGCAACGAACAGGCGCCCGAGCTGGAGCCCCTGCTGCTGGAGCTGCTCAACCGCCACACCCTGCCCGACTTCATCCGCCACTTCATCGTATTCGAACGCACCCGCACGGGCACCGTCAAAAAGATGGCCGCCTACCACCAATACTACGCCGTCAACAAAGCCCTCCAATCAACGATCCGCGCCGCCTCCCCCCTCTCCCCCCGGGAGAGGGGGTCAGGGGGTGAGGGGCCGCAAAAGCCGCAGGATGGCGCCGGGTCAGGGGGTGAGGGGGGCCGCGCCGGCGTCGTCTGGCACACCCAGGGCTCCGGCAAAAGTCTCTCCATGGTTTTCTATGCCGGCAAGCTGGTGCTGGCCCCGGCCCTGCAAAACCCCACCATCGTGGTGCTCACCGACCGCAACGACCTCGACCAGCAGCTCTTCGACACCTTTACCAACTGCCAGCACCTGCTGCGCCAGAAACCGGTGCAGGCCGAAAGCCGGGCAAAGCTGAAAGAGCTGCTTTCGGTGGCTTCTGGCGGTGTGGTCTTCACCACCATCCAGAAGTTCCTGCCCGACGAAAAGGGCGGCGCCTTTCCCTGCCTCACGGAGCGCCGCAATGTGGTGGTGATCGCCGACGAAGCCCACCGCAGCCAATACGATTTCATCGATGGCTTCGCCCGCCACCTGCGCGACGCCCTCCCCAACGCCACCTTCATCGGCTTCACCGGCACGCCCATCGAAAAGGAAGACAAAAGCACCCGCGCCATTTTCGGCGACTATATCGACGTATACGATATCCAGCAGGCCGTAGACGACGGCGCCACCGTGCGCATCTTCTACGAAAGCCGCCTCGCCCGCATCGACCTCAACGCCGAAGAACAGACCCTGCTCGACGAACGCATCGAAGAAGTGACCGAGGAAGACGAGCTCACCGAAAAGCAGCAACGCTTCGCCCGCTGGACGCAGCAGGAAGCCATCGTGGGTTCCGAAGGCCGCCTGCGCCAGGTGGCCGAAGACCTGGTGCGCCACTTCGAGGAGCGGTGCACCGCCCTCGAAGGCAAGGCCATGATCGTGTGTATGAGCCGCCGCATCTGCGTGGCGCTGCACTATGAGCTGGTAAAGCTGCGGCCCGAATGGTACGATGAGGACGACAGCAAGGGCGCGCTTAAAGTGATCATGACCGGCTCCAGCAGCGATCCGCTGCACTGGCAGCCCCATATCCGCAACAAACCCCGCCGCAAAACCATCGGCGACCGCCTCAAAGATCCCAACGACCCGCTGCGGCTGGTGATCGTGCGCGACATGTGGCTCACCGGCTTCGACGCACCCTGCCTCCCCACCCTTTATGTAGACAAGCCCATGACAGGCCACAACCTGATGCAGGCCATCGCCCGCGTGAACCGGGTGTTCAAGAATAAAGAGGGCGGACTGATCGTAGATTACCTCGGTATTGCACAAGACCTCAAGAAAGCCCTCCACACCTACACCGAAAGCGGCGGCCGCGGCAAGATCGAATACGATATCGACGAGGCGGCCGACAAGATGATGGAGCTCTACGAAGTGGTGGCCGGCCTTTTCGAAGGCTTCGATTACAAAGCGGTATTCCTGATGGAGCCCCGCGAAAAGCTGCAGTTCCTGCTCGATGCCACCAACCACATCCTGGGGCTCGAAAAGGGCCGCGAACGCTTCACCACTTATGTCACCAACCTTTCCAAGGCCTTTGCCCTGGCGGTAACGCACCCACTGGCCGCCACCATCCGCGACGAACTGGCCTTTTTCCAGGCCGTAAAGGCACGGATCGCCAAGCTGCGCGAGGGGCTACGCACCCGCACCAACGAAGAGGTGGAAACCGCCATCCGGCAGATCGTGTCCAACGCACTGGTGTCTTCGGAGGTAATTGACGTGTTTGCCGCCGCCGGTTTGGAGAAGCCCGATGTGTCGATCCTATCCGACGAGTTCCTCGCCGAGATCAAAGGCATGCCCCGCAAGAACCTGGCGCTGGAGCTGCTCAAACGCCTGCTCAACGACGAGATCCGCATCCGCGCCCGCACCAACCTGATGCAGGGCCGTAAGTTTTCGGAGCTGCTGGCCGATGCCATCAAGCGCTATCAGGCCAATGCCATCACGGCCGCGCAGATTATCGAAGAAATGATGCGGATGGCCAAAGAGCTCCGCGAAGCAGGCAGGCGCGGCGAGGAACTGGGCCTCGACTACCGCGAGCTCGCCTTCTATGATGCACTGGAGGCCAACGAAACCGCGCAGCAGGTGCTGGGACACGATATCATCCGGCACATTGCCCGCGAGCTGGTGGCTTCCATTAAAAAGAACGTTACGATCGACTGGGATAGAAAGGAAAGCGTACAGGCCGCCATGCGCGTCTCCATCAAACGCATCCTGAAGAAGCACGGCTATCCGCCCGATGACCCGAAGACAGGCGCTTACACAACGTCCGTTGACCGGGTGCTGACGCAGGCGAAGATGCTGGCGGAAGATTGGATGACGCAATAAACAGAATCAAGAACCCTTGTTTCTGCTATCAGAAGAAAAAGAAATCGATGAGAAAAAAATGTCTGGTCCGTTTCTTCTTTTTTCCAAACCCGATTAAATTAGCACTCGTGCTGCAGGCCCCCGAGCCGTTGATCTAAACCACCTGACCCGTTCATCATTGACACCAGTTTTTTTAGAGTTCATTGCTGCTGCCCGGTAAGTTCCTTTCCGGATAACCAAGAGGCCGACGCTTCTTTCCGGTGATCGGAATCAAGCCGGCCCATAAGGGTAGATGCCGCTCCGGTAATCGGAATCAGGTGCACCAAGGCTGGTAAATGCCCATCCGATGACTGGAAGAGGGCATACCAAGACTGGTGAATGCCGTTCCGATGACCGGAATGAGGTCTGCCAATGTTGGCAGATGACCTTTCGATGACAGGAATGAGACCTACCAATGCTGGTAGCTTTCGTTCTGATGGATAGACAGGTAGGCCTGCTGCCGGCAGCATCACCCGAAAGAGACTTATTCATTTTTATAACCTTTAAAATCTAAACGTTATGAAACATGTTGAGATTCTCCTGACCAACCCCCTCGGCAAAAAGCAGTATGCCGCCGAGCGCATCGTCAACTTCGGCAACAACCTGGCCGAGAACCTGAATGCCGACTTTCCCGAATGGGCCGGCTGGGTGCGCAGAGACGTAGACGCGCTGCAAACAGAACTCGGTCAGCAGGAACGCGCAGCCACCGATCAGACCTCAGAAACGGGTGATGTCGATACCTTCATCGCCGAAATCCCCCGCATCCTGAGTGCGGCCCGTGCGCGGGTGGCGGTAGATCTGGGGGATGGTAGCCATGCGTTCAAAGCAATCTATCCCGACGGCATGGCCACCTATAACAATCTTACCAAAACCAGCGCCCCCATCGTGCTGAAAGCACTTCAGGATGCCCTCGACAAGCATGCCACCAACCTGGAACCGCAAACAAAACAGCGTTTACACACACTATACGATCGCTGGATGGACATCCGTGATGAACAGGAACGCGCGAAAGAAGATACGGATTCCGAGCGCGCCGAAGTACGCATCGCCCGCGAAAACCTCGAATGGACCATCGTTGAAGTGCTCCATCGCCTGGCGCTGCACTTCGGACGCAATGTGGAACAGGCACAACGCTATGTCAATTCCGAACTGCTCGATGCGCCCCGCCATGCCCGCCTGGAGCGTAGCGCGGAAGTGGCCGGCAATTGATTTCTTCTTTTCCGACACAGCATCATCGCCATCCGGAGGATTCTTCCACCGGATTTTTTTTGCCCGCCCCCTTCGTATCTTACCCCTCACCACCAAACCCACCCCTGATGACCGGCGTCTTCTGTCTTGAAGGCTTCTGGTATGGCGCCTTCAGCGATCCTACCTCGGTGGTAGACCTGCTGGAGCTTGTGAACCGCCACAACCGGATGCCCTATATCCACCATCGCTGCGCTACGCGCGCGGAATTCGAATGCTCCATCCGCCACTGGCTGGAACCGCGTCTGCGCCGGAAACACCAGGCCCTGTACCTCTCTTTTCATGGCAAGCCCGGCACCATCCTCGTGGGCGAAGAACCGGTAACGCTCGAAGAACTGGGCCAGCTGCTCAAAGGACGCTGCAAAGACGTGGTCATCCATTTCGGTTGCTGCTCCACGTTAAAGGCCGACCCGGCAAGGCTGCAACGATTCCTGCAACAAACGGGCTGTCTTGCGTTGATGGGCTATGGCAAGCCGGTGCCCTGGATGGCCTCGGCTGCCTTTGAGCTGTTGCTGCTGGAAGGACTGTCGCAATACAAACCAGAGGAAAGCAAGATCCGGCTCCTCGACCGGGTGCTGAAGAGCCGCTATTCGAGCCTGGTGAAAGCGCTGGACTTCGATATCGTGCTGCGCCGCCCCGAACCCGCGCTCCGCACGCAGAAGCGCCCGGGCCCTCCTGTTTCCCGCCTCGCTACCCACTGACGGATAAACGCTGACTGCTCAATGTCGTTTAGATAGGGTTTGGTGCCATCGCATCGCTGTCACAACCCATCTCCAACCCCCTTCCCAAAGGGAAGGGGCATCTCCCCTCCCTTTGGGAGGGGCCGGGGGTGGGTTCAACAGAGCTGCTTAACTAAACGACATTGCAATTACCGCTCACTCACTAACAAAGGTCACGGGCTGCGTCCGGTAGGCCTTCACCGGCCGGCCAAACTGCATCGCCGGCACCCAACGGGGTGAAGCTTTGAGGAGGCGCATAACCTCCAGCTCGAGACCCATGCCCCAACTGGTCTGCGGGGCAAGGTCGGTAAGGCTGCCATCGGCCTGCACGACAAACCGTAGTACTACGGTGTAGTAGCCCGCTTTCGCCTTTTTAGGAACACGCAGGTTTTCTTCCAGGAACTGTATCCACCCCTTAGTGCCGCCAGGAAAGTCTGCTTCGCGCTCTTCACAGTCTGAAGCACTGCGTTCCGCACCGTTGGGGTCGAAGCAGGTGAGCAGGATGCGCTTGCCGTTGCTGTACTCCTCGATCGCCAGTGGCTTTCCGTCTTCGTAGAAATACTCCCAGCGGCCGGCATGTACGGTGTCGCGCTCGAAGCGGCCCCTTTCGCGGAGAGCACCCGAAGCATAACGGCGGGTCAGGGTGCCGTTGCCGGCCTCATCGAACCAAAGAGAATCCGAGGCGATTCCGTTGGTGGTCCACCCGAGCTGCAGTCCCCGGCGGCGCCCCTCCACATAGTTCGAAGAATCGGTCATCAGCCCATCTGCATTGAAACGCAGGGCTACTCCCTGCTGCACGCCGTTCTGGTAGTGCACGCGGCTGCGCAGGTTGCGATTCAGGTGAAACCTGTTGACATAGCCATGGGGCCGGGTGCAGGCGGAGTCGAGGTAGGTTCCCTCCATCGCCTGGGTGCCTTCCGGGGCATAGTACGCCGTTCGTTTCCAGAAATTTCCATCGGGCTCCGTGATCACATAATAGCGGCCCCCCTTATCGGTGGGCTGGAAGCGGAAATCGAAAATGGCTTCCTTTTTCTGGGCAAACAGTGCACTCGGCAATAACAACAGCAGGTAGTTCAGGCATTTCATGCGCTAAAAGTACAAAGCCCGGCGAAGTGATGAGCTGTGGGCGTCCATGGTTCTGTTTGGCGCAATTCTTTTGCATTTCTGCAGCAAACGATTTTACATGAAAAGCATCTTTACCCGTCTGCTGCTGGTGCTCGTATGTGCCAGCCTGTTCCTAGGAGAAGCTTCTGCCGCTGTATCGCCGGCGCGGCCGCTGCCGGTGGTGCCCGTGGAGCCCGACCCGGCTACCGTAAAAGCGGCCCTCGCCGAGTTTCGTTCGCTGCCGGCCAAAGAGCGGCGTGCGCGGATCAAGGAAGCGAAAAAGGCCTGGCGTGCCCACAAGGCCGAACAGCGCGCCAAGGGCGAGCCGGTCACCGGCAAGTTCCTGCAGGTGCTGTTCGCGATCCTCATTCCGCCGCTGGGTGTATACCTCAACCAGGGCGAGATCAACAAACGCTTCTGGATCTGCCTGCTGCTGACCCTGCTGGTGTTTCTGCCCGGCATGATCTACGCGCTGATCGTGGTGCTCCGCGACTGATGAGGAAATCTCTGTGCAAAGCCGCTCCGGTATGGGGCGGCTTTTTTGATTACAGGGTCCCGGGCGTTGGCGCGGGCGTGAGTGTTTTTCACCCGCCGTGCAGGGGCCAAAGGCTGCTCCGCTTCAACTCAGGTAGTGTGTGGACATGGCGCAGAGCGCCCTGATGTGTTCGTCCGGAATAGCGTCCCGGGAAGGCGCTATGGTGGGCGGGAGGGTGGCCCGTAGGGCCACTATGTGCCCGGGTGGAACCAGGAGCCTATCGAAGGAGGAAAGGTGACCGGGAAGAACCAATTGAAATCCTGCCTTTGATTGATGGATTTCCTTTTGCGGTTCAAACACATAGTGGCCCTACGGGCCACAGCAATCACACATATTGCTGGCCCCCGGGACGATGTCCCGGGCAAATACATACAGGCCCTAAGGGCCGGTAGGGCATGGAGCCTGTATGCACACGATAC
>Ga0164290_1000843_pt1 | contig 73376 bp, 67 predicted proteins | sample Micstemetagenome_FD_108782 | JGI IMG/M metagenome (GOLD analysis project Ga0164290, IMG submission 108782) | Contaminated culture microbial community from soil near Moab, Utah, USA - Microcoleus steenstrupii SON62 (Illumina Assembly) | ecosystem: Environmental > Terrestrial > Soil > Soil crust...
ACTGTGCGACCGATCGGACCCCGGGCGTCGCCCGCCTTGACCTGGCGAGCCGGAACCGGGCCCCCGCTTCTCCACATCCCGCCGCCAGATCACGCAAGGCCTCTGCGCCCTCCCTGCGACGGGACGGGGAGAGTGTAGGGCGGGACGGGACCAGGGCTACGAAATGACGCTGGCCGGTGCAGTATCGATAAGCCAATCAATGGGTTGGCTTTTGAAAGCTGTCTGGCTGGCGGCGGATTGCTGGCGCCATCCCCATCCTTCTCCCTTTGGGAGAAGGTGGCGCGCAGCGCCGGATGAGGGTCGGATGGCGGAAGCGGCGAAGCCGCCCCCGGACAGTCGACCCTCACCCTTTCGCGCAAGGACGACGGCTGCGCCGCCGTGCGCTCAAGCCCTCTCCCGCAGGGAGAGGGATCGATGCATCACGTTTCCCGCGCCTTCACATTCCCGCTATAGCCCCCGCCATGACCACCCTTCTGTATGGCCGCCCGCCGGCGGTGTTCGATCCGCCCGGCGCGGCGACCCAGGTTTCGCCGCTGATCCCCGGCTCGACGCCGCTCGAGGACGTGGCCGAAGGCTCGGCCGACGAGATCATGATCTATGCCCCGCCCGGCGTGCTGGAGCGGCGGCATACGCTGGCGCTGGCGCTGCGGGCGCTGAAGCCGGGCGGCCGGCTGGACGTCATGGCCCCCAAGGACAAGGGCGGGTCGCGGCTGAAGAAGGAGCTGGAAGGCTTCGGCGTCGAGGTCGGCGAGAGCGCCAAGGCGCACCACCGCCGCTGCGTGGTCATCCGGCCGGAGACCCTGACCGGGATCGACGAGGCGATCGCCGCGGGCGCGCCGCGTCTGGTCGAGGGACTGGAGGCCTGGTCGCAGCCGGGCGTCTTCGCCTGGGACCGGATCGATGCGGGATCGATGCTGCTGGCGCAGACGGCGCCGGCGCTGAAGGGCGCGGGGGCCGATCTGGGCTGCGGCTACGGCGCCCTGGCGACGGTGGTGCTGGGGTCGCCGGTGGTGACCTCGCTGCGGCTGATCGATCTGGACCGGCGGGCCATCGCGGCGGCGAAGAAGAATGTCACCGACCCGCGCGCGACCTTCGAGTGGGCCGATGCACGGACGGTCGAGGCGGCGGGCGATCTGGACTTTGTGGTCACCAACCCGCCGTTCCACGACGGCGGGGCTGAGGACAAGCGGCTGGGCCAGGCCTTCATCCGTCAGGCGGCGGGGATGCTGGGCAAGGGCGGGGTGCTGTGGCTCGTGGCCAATCGCCACCTGCCCTATGAGGGCGAGCTGAACGCGGCCTTCAAGCGCGTGCGGATGGCCGCCGACGCGGGCGGGTACAAGGTGTTCGAGGCGGTGAAGTGAGCCGCGCGCTTCCCTTTCGTCATCCTCCGGCAAGCCGCGCAGCGGCGCAGACCGGGGGACCCAGCGGCGCGCGGCAGCGCGAAACTGCCGGGAGCTCGCTGTTCACGATAGCCTGCCTGAACAGGTCGCCTTCGGCGCCGCTGGGTCCCCCGGTCTCGCTTCGCTCGCCGGAGGATGACGAAAGATGAAAACCCCGACCTCGCGCGTCGACAAGCTGTTGGGCTCGATGGGCTATGGCTCGCGGACCGAGATGGCGCGGCTGGGCAAGGCGGGCGGGATCGTGCTGGACGGGGCCGATCTGACCGATGTGTCGAAGCGGATCGCGGTGACGCCGGACCTGCCGTCGCGCATGGAGATCGACGGCGAGCCGCTGGATCCGGTCCCGGGTCTGGTGATGATGCTGAACAAGCCGCTGGGCATGACCTGTTCGCGCAAGGAGGACGGGGCCCTGGTCTATGACGTCCTGCCGCCGCGCTGGAAGCGGCGCGACCCGGCGATCTCGACCATCGGGCGGCTGGACAAGCAGACGACCGGCCTGCTGCTGCTCACCGACGACGGCGACCTGCTGCACCGGGTGATTTCGCCCAAACGGCATGTGGCCAAGGTCTATCGCGCCACCCTGGCGCGGCCGCTGGACGGAACCGAGGGCGACGTCTTCGCCGCCGGGGGTCTGGTGCTGGAAGGCGAAGACAAGCCGTTGTCGCCCGCCGTGCTGGAGGTGCTGTCGCCGACCGAGGCGCGGCTGACGGTGACCGAGGGCCGCTATCACATGGTGCGGCGGATGTTCGCGGCGGTGGGCAATCACGTCGAGGGGCTGCACCGCGAACGCGTCGGCGGCCTGGCCCTGCCGGACGATCTGGCGCCGGGGGACTGGCGGCTGCTGGATCAGGGGCAGATCGATCTGATCTTCGCCTGAGCCTCTTTCACCGTGCACCCCGGCGAATGCCGGGGTCCAGATGACGGGCTGATTGCCGGGATGAAAGTCTTGGGATCCTGGCTGACGGTCTGTGTGTGCCTCTGGATCCCGGCATTCGCCGGGATGCACGGAGAGCGGAACCGCCGGACATTCCCGGCGCTGGCCTTGACCGCTGTCGGCGGCGGGAGCACCTGCGAGGCATGAGCGCCCACGCCAAGATCTGCGGCCTGACAACGCCGGAAACCCTGGACGCGGCGCTGGCGGGCGGGGCGGCCTTCGTCGGCGCGGTGGTGTTTCCTAAGAGCCCGCGCCACATCGAGCCGCTGCACGCCGCCACCCTGTTCGAGCGGGCGCGGGGCAGGGCGAAGATCGTGGCGGTGACGGTGGACGCCGACGACGCCCTGCTGACCGAAATCGCCCTGATCCTGAAGCCGGACCTGATCCAGCTGCACGGGTCCGAGACGCCGGCGCGGGCCGAGCAGGCAAGGCTGCTCACCGGGGCGGGGATCATCAGGGCCCTGCCGGTCCGGACGCGCGAGGATTTCGCTGCGGCCGACGACTGGGAGCCGTTCGTCGATCATCTGATGTTCGATGCGAAGCCGCCGGAGGGCTCGGACCTGCCGGGCGGGGTCGGGGCGCGGTTCGACTGGGTCATGCTGGCCGGGCGGGCGTATCGCCACCCGTGGTTCGTGGCGGGCGGTCTGACGCCGGAAAACGTCGGCGAGGCGATCCGGATTTCGGGCGCGCCCCTGTTCGACGTGTCCTCTGGCGTGGAAAGCGCGCCGGGTGTTAAGGACCCTGCCCTGATCGCGGCGTTCCTCGAGGCGGTGCGGTCGGCCTGATTTCCGCCGCTCCCCCGCGCCAAGGCTACCCACGTGAACGCCATCATTCCGAACCAGTACGCCATGCCCGACGCCGAGGGCCGTTTCGGCCCCTATGGCGGGCGGTTCGTGGCCGAGACCCTGATGCCCCTGGTTCACGAGCTGAACGCGGCCTACGAGGCGGCCAAGGCCGACCCGACGTTTCAGGCCGAGCTGGACGGCTTCCTGACCGACTATGTCGGCCGGCCCAGCCCGCTGTATCTGGCCGAGCGGCTGACCGAGCACCACGGGGCGGCCAACATCTGGTTCAAGCGCGACGAGCTGAACCACACGGGCGCGCACAAGATCAACAACTGCATGGGCCAGATTCTTCTGGCCATGCGGATGGGCAAGACCCGGATCATCGCCGAGACGGGCGCCGGCCAGCACGGGGTGGCGACGGCGACCGTCTGCGCCCGCTTCGGCCTGAAATGCGTCGTCTACATGGGCGCGACCGACGTCGAGCGGCAGTCGCCCAACGTCTTCCGCATGAAGCTGCTGGGAGCCGAGGTCGTGCCGGTGACGGCGGGCCGGGCGACGCTCAAGGACGCCATGAACGAGGCGATGCGCGACTGGGTCACCAATGTCGAGGACACCTATTATCTGATCGGGACGGCGGCGGGGCCGCATCCCTATCCGGCCATGGTGCGCGACTTCCAGTCGGTGATCGGGCGCGAGACGCGGGTCTCCATGCTGGCGCGGCGCGAGAAGCTGCCCGAAGCGGTGGTGGCGGCCATCGGCGGCGGGTCGAACGCCATCGGCCTGTTCCATCCCTTCATCGAGGACGCCGGGGTGCGGCTGATCGGGGTCGAGGCGGCGGGGCGCGGCCTGGACGGGCCGGACCATGCGGCCTCGCTGCAGGGCGGACGCCCCGGCGTGCTGCACGGCAACCGCACCTATCTGCTGCAGGACGACGACGGCCAGATTCTGGAAGGCCATTCGATCTCGGCCGGGCTCGACTATCCGGGCATCGGCCCCGAACACGCCTGGCTGAAGGACATCGGCCGCGCCGAATACCGCGCGGCGACCGACGCCGAGGCGCTGGAAGCCTTCCAGCTGTGTTCGCGGCTGGAGGGGATCATCCCCGCCCTGGAGCCCAGCCATGCGCTCGCCCGGGTGGGCGAGATCGCGAAGGAAGTGGGCAAGGGCGGCGATGTCGTGCTGAATATGTGCGGGCGGGGCGACAAGGACATTTTCGCGGTGGCGAAACATCTGGGCGTGGAGTTGTAGAATGAAGATCGCAGTACTGGCCGCCGCGGCGGCCCTCATGACCACGCCGGCCTGGGCGCAGGAGCCGGCGGCTCCGGCGCCGGCCGCCATCTCGCCCGACGCCCTGGTGCTGCCGGGCGCGACCCTGGCCCCCGATTGCGGCAATCTGTACGGCCTGGCCGGCCGCGCCTTCTGCGTCAGCGCGCCTCTGGCCGGGATCGGCGCCCTCGCCGAGGCCTATATCGCCGATCTGGCGACCAAGGGCTGGATCGCTGCGGGCGGCGACGAGAACCGGGTGGTGTTCGTGCGCCGTCGGGACGGCGGCGGCTGCGACGGCCTGCAGATGCAGGCCTTCTACGACACCTCCGGCCCGGCCGGCCCGGCCTCGCTGGGCTATCTCGGCTTCGGCCCGATCCCGGGCGACGTCTGCGCCGCCCAGCCGGCCGCTCCGGCGGCGACGGTTCCGCCGGCGCAATGACCACGGCGCGGATCGACGCCCGTTTCGCGGCGCTGAAGGCCGAGGGCCGGGCCGGGTTCGTGGCCTATGTCATGGCGGGCGATCCCACGCGTGAGCAGGCGCTGGAGATTCTGCGCGGCCTGCCGGGCGCGGGCGCCGACATCATCGAGCTGGGCTTTCCGTTCTCGGACCCCATGGCCGAGGGGCCGCCGATCCAGCGCGCCGCCCTGCGCGGGCTCAAGGCCGGGCTGACGCTCAAGGGGACCCTGGCCCTGGCCGCCGCCTTCCGCGAGGGCGACGCCGACACGCCGGTGATCCTGATGGGCTATCTCAATCCGATCGAGACCTACGGCTATGACGCCTTCGCCCGCGACGCGGCGGCCAGCGGCGTGGACGGGCTGATCGTCGTCGACTGTCCGCCGGAAGAGGCCGGGCCGCTGTCGGACGCCCTGGACGCGGCCCGGGTGTCGCTGATCCGGCTGGCCACGCCGACATCGGACGACGCGCGGCTGAAGATCATCGCCGAACGGACCTCGGGCTTCGTCTATTACGTCTCCGTCGCGGGCGTGACGGGGGTCAAGGAGGCGCAGGCCCTGTCGGTGGCGCCCGCCGTCGAGCGGGTGCGCAAGGCCTCGGGCCTGCCGGTCGCGGTCGGCTTCGGGGTGAAGACGCCGGAACGGGCCGCCGAGATCGCCCGGGTGGCCGATGCGGTGGTGGCCGGCTCGGTCCTGGTCGACGAGGTGGCGGCCGCGCTGGAGGCGAACGAACCCGCCGCGACGCGCGTTCTGGCCAGGGTGCGGTCCCTCGCCGACGCGGTCCGGGGTGCGCGCGTGAAAGAAAGCGTCTAAAGCGCCGGCATGGTCGAGAAGAACAACCCCCCCCAGGAGAAACGCGGCGGCTGGCTCAGCCGCTTCGCCCCCGGCGTGCGCAAGATCGTCAGCCGGCGCGACACGCCCGAGAACCTGTGGGTCAAGGATCCCGACACCGGCGAGATGCTGTATCGGTCGGATCTGGAAAACTCGCTGTGGGTGACGCCCTCGGGCCGCCACATGCGCATCAACGCCGAGCAGCGGCTGCGCTACACCTTCGACGACGGCGCCTTCGAGGCCATCGACACGCCCGACGTGCCCGAGGACCCGCTGAAATTCTCGGACGGCAAGCCCTACAAGGACCGCCTGATCGCCGCCCGCAAGGCCGCGGGCCGCAAGGACACCATGGCCATCGGCTTCGGCGAGCTGGACGGCGCGCCCGCCGTGGTGATCGTCCAGGACTTCAGCTTCATGGGCGGTTCGCTGGGCATGGCGGCGGGCGAGGCCTTCATCGCCGCGGCCCGGGCGGCCGTCGAGCGGGGCGTTCCGCTGGTCTGCTTCACCGCCGCGGGCGGGGCCCGGATGCAGGAGGGCGCGCTCAGCCTGATGCAGATGGCCCGCACCACCCTGGCCATCCAGGAGCTGAAGGCGGCGCAGCTGCCCTTCGTCGTGGTGCTGACCGATCCGACGACGGGCGGGGTGACCGCCAGCTACGCCATGCTGGGCGACGTCCATCTGGCCGAGCCGGGCGCCCTGATCGGCTTCGCCGGTCCGCGCGTCATCGAGGCGACCATCCGCGAGAAACTGCCGCCGGGCTTCCAGCGCGCCGAATACCTGCAGGAAAAAGGCATGGTCGACCGCGTGGTGACCCGCGAGGACCTGCCCAGGGTGCTGGGCCAGATCCTGTCGATGCTGATGGGCGGACGGCGCCGGGCGGCCTGAGCGCCGTGGACCCGATTTCCGAACGCCTGAGGGCGCGCCACCCGCAGCGCATAGACCTGTCGCTGGACCGGATGCGGACGCTGTGCGCCGCCCTGGGCGATCCGCAGCATCGGCTGCCGCCCGTGGTCCATGTGGCGGGCACCAACGGCAAGGGCTCGACCGTCGCCTTCATCCGCGCCATCGCCGAGGCCGCCGGGCTGAAGGTCCACGCCTACACCTCGCCGCATCTGGTCCGGTTCAACGAGCGCATCCGGCTGAATGGCGCGCTGATCACCGACGCGGCGCTGAACGACATCCTCGACCGGATCGAGGCGCTGGACGTCGAGGCGACCGTGTTCGAAAGCACGACCGCCGCCGCCTTCCTGGCCATGAGCGAGACCCCGGCCGATCTGGCCGTCGTCGAGGTCGGGCTGGGCGGTGTGCTGGACGCCACCAATGTGATCGAGCGGCCGCTGCTGAGCGTCATCACCCCGGTCGATCTGGACCATGCGGAATTCCTCGGGACCTCCCTGGCCGGCGTGGCGGCGGAGAAGGCGGGCATCCTCAAGCCCGGCGCGCGCGGTCTGATCGCGCGGCAGTCGGAAGAGGCCATGGCCGCCATCGAGAAGGCGGCCCGGGCGGTGCAGGCGCCCCTGACCGTCATGGGCGTGGATTTCGACGCCTGGGCCGAGCGCGGCGGCATGGCGTTTCAGGACCAGGAGCGGTTCCTCGACCTGCCGGCTCCGGCCCTGGCCGGGCCGCACCAGATCGCCAACGCCGGCCTGGCCGTCGCCGTCGCGCTGGAACTGGACCTGCCCGAGGCGGCGATCGCCGAAGGCCTGCGCGCCGTGCGCTGGCCCGCTCGCCTGCAGCGGCTGACGGCAGGCCCCCTCGGCGAGGCCGCGCGGGCGTCGGACGCCGAACTGTGGCTGGACGGCGGGCACAATCCCCATGCGGGCCGGGCCCTGGCCGAGGCCCTGGCCGAGCGGCAGGCGAAGGCGCCGCGGCCCCTCGCCCTGATCGTCGGCATGCTGGCCAACAAGGATGCGGGCGGCTTCTTCGAGGCGCTGAAGGAGTCCGGGGCCGCGGTCTTCACCGTGCGCTTCGACGGCGCGGCGGCCGAGCCGGAGGCCCTGGCGGCGGTGGCGCGCGGCCACGGTCTGGGCGCGACGCCCTGCGGATCGGTCGGGGAGGCGCTGGAGCGCGCCCTGCGGCTGGGCGCGGGGCGGGTGGCGATCTGCGGTTCGCTGTATCTCGCGGGCGAGGTTCTGGGGGCGGCGCGGGAGACCTGGCCGGACTGAGGGCGATCAGTCGTTCGGCCGCAACTGCTGCTGGATGTTGGTCCTGAACGGGCCGCAGTCCGGGAAACGGACGCGCTGCAGATTGCCCATGAACTCCCGGGTCTGCTGGTCCTGGGCGGTTCCGGCCCGGGGGACGTCGCGGCAGACGCGCTGCTGCATGTTCGACCCCGTGGCGCGCTCCATCCGGCAGACGCGCCGGGTGTCGCCCTCGGGTCCGGCCGGGGCGTTTTCAGGGCGGGCTTCCGCGGGAGTCGCGGTCGAGGCGACGACCCTGACCTGACCTCCGTCGAGGAGCAGGGCGGCGGCGATCACGGCGGCGGTCAGCATGGGCTTCGGCTCCAGCGGCGATCCGCGATCTACGCAGGGCGCCGGGCCGGGTTCGCGCGAATTTCAGGCGGCCCGGACACGATTCGACGACGTCGTCGGGCGCCCGTGCGCGTCCGGACGCGGCGGGACGACCTAACCTCCGTCGGGGACGCGAATACGCTGAAGGTTGCGCAGGAACTCCCGCGTCTGCTGATCCTGAACGCCGGCGATCGGTATGTCGCGACAGACCCGCTGCTGCAGGTTGGACCCGGTGGCGCGTTGGAAGCGGCAGACGCGGCGGGTCGCGCCCTGATCCCCCGGCTGACGCGCCTGGGCGGGCCCCGACGTCGGAGCGATGACGGAGACCGTCTGTCCTGCGTCGACAGACAGGGCTGCGGCGGCGATCAGGGCGACGGTCAGCATCGACTTCACTCCTGCGGTCGTTCAGTCGCCGGTCAGGGCGACGGGGCCGTCAGCCGTTGGGGCCGCCGGGGGTGGCCGCGGCGCCCTCGTCCGGGAAGCGGACGCGCTGGAGGTTGCGCATGAATTCGCGCGTCTGCTGGTCCTGTTGTCCGGCGACGCGAATGTCGCGGCAGACGCGCTGCTGCATGTTCGAGCCGGTGGCGCGTTCCAGTCGGCAGACGCGTCGGGTTCCGGCGTCGGCTTCCGCGGGCGTCGCGGTCGGGCGGGCCTCGGCGGGGGCCGGGGTCGTGGCGATGACGGTCACCTGGCCCGAGCCCAGCAGGGCGGCGGCGATGAGAGCGGCGGTCAGCATGGGAAAGGCTCCGGCGGTCACAAACGTGAACAGCAGGAAAACACCGATCGCAGTCAGTGGCAAATCGGGGGTCGTTCAACCCCCGCGAGATCAGGCGGCGGCGGAACCGATGCCCGACTCGGCCAGCCATTCGAGAATCTTGCCCTTGGGCATGGCGCCGACCTTCATCGAGGCCATCTGGCCGTCCTTGAACAGCATCAGGGTCGGAATGCCCTTCACGCCCAGTTTCGACGGGACCATGGGGCTGTCGTCGATATTGACCTTGGCGATGGTGACCTGGCCGGCCAGGTCGTCGGCGATCTGCTCGAGCGCCGGGCCGATCTGTTTGCACGGGCCGCACCATTCGGCCCAGAAGTCGACCAGCACGGGTTGGGACGCCTTCAGAACGTCTGCGTCGAAGCTGTCGTCGGTGACCTTGATGGTGGCCATGGGAAAGTCCTGTCTGGCGCCGCCGCGGGGCGGGCGCGAATCATGGACCGTCAGACTAGTCTGATCCGGCCCGGTTGCCGACGATGTGGGATGTCAGGGCGTGCAAATCAACGTCCGCCGCGTCAGCCCGCCAGGGCGGCCTGCATCAGGGCGGCGGGCACGGGCATCAGACGCGGTCCGTCGGTCCAGACCAGGGCGGCCTCGACCGTCCTGTCGGGATAGAGCCGGGCCAGGACCGAGGCGTAGACGGCCATCTGCAGCACATAGGCCGGGTCCGCGTCCTCGATCCGGTCCGGAGCCGGGCGGTTGGTCTTGTAGTCGACGACCAGCACCCGGTCGGGCGTGATCACCAGCCGGTCCATGCGTCCCGATATCGGGACACTGCCGACCGATCCGGTCAGGGCGACCTCGGGACGGGAGCCTGGACCGAAGACGGGCGCGAAGCGCTCGTCGTCGAGAAGACGGAAGGCGGCCTCGATCATCTCGGCGCGGGCGGCCTCGTCGAGGTCCCGCTCGCGGGACAGGATGCGGCGCGCGGCGTCGGCCCTTTCAGCCGGGGCGATGTCGGGCAGGCGTTCCAGCAGCCGGTGGATCAGGTCGCCGCGACGGAACCGGCCCAGAGGGGCGCCGGGCCCCGCGGTCACAGCCAGGGGCGAGGGGGCGGGGATGCGGGTGACCTCCTCCATCTTCGACGGCGAGGCGAAGCGGGCCGCATTGTCCGGGGCGGGCGGGGTGCGCGCCCAGGACGGAACCGCCGTCGCCGCCGGACGGACCGGAACGCCTGCCGCGAGCGTCTCCGGATCAACCCCGAACCGCAGCACGCCGTCGCCGATGTCGCGGACGTTCAGCGGCTCGTCGTCGGCCAGCCGCTGGAAGGTTTCGGCGACGACGCTCCACCAGCTGCCGGCCTCGAAGCCGTCCTCGGGCCGCCTGGTCGCCCGGCCCATGATCACCAGCCGGTCGCGGGCGCGGGTCAGGGCGACGTAGAGCAGGCGCAGGGTCTCGGCGTCGGTGCGGGCGACGCGGGCCTCGCGCGCGGCTTTCGAGGCGGGGCAGTCGTCCTTCGCCGAGCCCGGGCACATCAGCCAGCCCTCGCCCTCCTCGCCGTCCTCATTGGCCGAGGGCATCAGGGTCGGCCCCTGCGGCTTGGCCCGCGAAGTGGTGTCCGGAAGGATGACGACCGGAGCCTCCAGACCCTTGGCGCCATGGACAGTCATGACCCGCACCTCGTTGCGGGCGCCTTCCATCTCGCGTTTGACCTCGACGTCGGCGGCTTCCAGCAGGGCGACGCAGGTCTCCAGATCGACGCCGCCGCGGTCCTCTGCGGCCAGGACCTGGGCGAGGGTCTCGTCGATCGCCTCCTCGGCCTCGCGGCCCAGCCGGGCGAGGATGCGGGCGCGGCCCGAGACGCCGGTCTCGTCGACGCGGTTCAGCAGGCTGGAAAAGAAGGCGAAGGGGTCGCGGTCGCGCGCGTCGACGGCGGCCTGGACGAAGTCGCGAGCGCGGCGCCACTGCGGCTGTTCTCCGGCGCGCCGTTGCAGTTCGCGCCACAGCGACCGGCCTTCGCGGCCCTCCTTGTCGGCGAGCGGATAGAGGCTGTGGGCGTCTCCGAAATCGGTGACGTCGCAGAAGGGGCTGCGCAGAACCTCGGCCAGCGACAGATCGTCGTCGGGATAGAGGGCGAAGCGGGCGACGGCGATCAGATCGTCGAAGACGATGTGGCTGCTCAGCTTCAGCCGGTCGGCCCCGGCGACGGGCACGGCCTCGGCCTTGAGGGCGCGGATGATCTCCTCGAACAGGGCGTCGCGGCGGCGGACCAGCACGAGGAAGTCTCCCCAGCGGGCGGGGCGCAGGCCGCCGGGCGCGTCGCGGTCGTGGACGGCCGTTCCGGCCTCGACCTGTTTGCGGATGTCGCGGGCCAGGGCCTGGGCCAGCTGTTTGCGGCCGCTGCGGGCGTCCTCCTTGTCGACCGGGGCGTTCCAGGCCTCGCGCTCCGGCGTGACCGGGTCGCGGAACAGGGGCCACAGGTCCACGGAGCCGTGCTGGCCGACGCGGGCCGGGTGGTGGGTCGGGATGTCGCCGAGCGGGCCGACGAGGGCGCGGGTGCGCTCGGGCCCCTCGAAGGCCGCGTCGACGAAGGCCAGAACCTCCTCGGTCGAGCGGAAGGAGGTGTCGAGCGGGACCTCCTCGAACGGGCGGCCCGCGCCGCGGGCCAGGGAGGCATAGGCCTGGGCCTCCTGCCGCAGACGCTCCGGGCGGGCGCCCTGGAAGGAGTAGATCGACTGTTTCTCGTCCCCGACGGCGAAGACGGTGCGGGGGATGCGCGGGACGTCGCCCCGGCGCGTCGCGCCCTCGCCCGAGAAGAACTCCTCGGTCAGGGCCTTGAAGATGGCCCACTGGTCGGGGGCGGTGTCCTGGGCCTCGTCGACGAGGACGTGTTCAATGCCGCCGTCCAGCTTGAACAGCACCCAGGCGGCGGTCGTCCGCTGCGTCAGCAGGTCGACCGTGCGGACCACGAGGTCGGAGAAGTCGAGCGCGCCCTGCCGGGCCTTGGCGGCCTCGTAGAGGGCGGCGTGGGTGCGGGCCAGGGTCAGGGCCTTGACCGTGTCGTCGGCGACCCTGGCGGCGCGCATGCGATCGAGGACGGCGCAGTATTTGAGCGAGACGGAGTCGAGATACGCGGCCGCGGCGGGCGGCGCGCTCTTCGTGCCGAACTTCGTCCGGGCCTCGCCCTTGGAGTCGATGAAGAGCGCCTTCATGGCGGCGAGGCTCGAGTGGGGCGGGACCGCCTCGCGCATCTGGGCGGCGATCTTCTGGTCGTTGGCCGAGCCCGTGGCGAAGCCGTCGGCGGCGGCGCGCCAGGCGGCCGGGTCGAGCCAGTTGAGGAAGTCCGTCTCGATGGCGGCGGGCGCATCGTCCTCGGACACGCCGGCGAGGATGTGCGGGCCGGGGGCGAAGCCGTTGTCGACGCGCTCGACATAGGCGACCAGCTTGCCGCGCTCGGCCTCGATCATGGCCAGCAGGGCGTGGAAGGATTTCCAGTCCAGCTCGACCGCGAAATGGGCGTAGGCGGCGCCGAGCCGGCCGTCGGGATCCTTGAGCGCCTCGCGGGCCAGGTCCTCTCGCGCCGCGTGGGACAGGGCGATGGCGGCCTCGTTCTCCAGCACCCTGAAGGCGGGCGAGACGCCGGCCTCGATGGGGAAGCGGCGCAGCAGCTTTTCGCAGAAGGCGTGGATGGTCTGGATCTTCAAACCGCCCGGCGTCTCCAGGGCGCGGGCGAACAGGCGGCGGGCCTCGCGCAGGTCGGCGTGGTCCAGGCTGGCGGGGTCGCGGCCGTCCAGCCGGGCCAGATCGCGCGACAGGTCGGCGTCGTCCATGACGGCCCAGCGGCCCAGCTTGTCGAACAGCCGGGCCTGCATCTCGGCGGCGGCGGCCTTGGTGTAGGTGACGCACAGGATCTCGCCGGGCGGGGCCTTCTGCAGCAGCAGCCGGGCCACGCGGTCCACCAGCGTCGTGGTCTTGCCCGAGCCGGCGTTGGCGGTGACGAAGACCGAACGGCCGGGATCGGCGGCGGCGGTCTGGTGGGCGCGGGCCTGATCGAGGGGGGAGAGGGTCATTCGGGCGCCTCGTCCTCGCCGCCGACGACGTGCCATTCCCAGACGCGGGCCAGATGGTCGTAGTTGCCGCCGAAATTGCCCATGAACTGGGGCGCGGCCCAGGAGACATAGGGTTTGGCCTCGTCGTCGAAGGCGGCGACGCCGTCGACCAGCCGGGCCAGTTCGCGTTCGGCCAGTTCGGCGGCGGTCAGGGGCTGGCTGCGGGTGACCTTGCCGACGTCGACGGCCTCGCCCGGCGTCTTGCGGCCGGTGACCTTGACGTAGAGCAGCTCGGACGCCGGCGTCGGCGGGGCGTCCGCGAATCCGCCGGCGGCGAGAATGGCGGCGGTCAGGGTCAGCTGGGGCGCGAAGCCCTGGGCGACCTGTTTGGCGCTGGGGGTCGAGCCGGTCTTGAAATCGATGACGGCGGCGCCGTCGGCGTCCAGTTCGATCCGGTCGGCCCTGGCGGTCAGGGTGAAGGGGCCGAAGGGGGCGCCGAAGGTGATCTGGCCCGTCTGTTCGATCAGCAGGGTGGCGCCGCGCGACCGGCGCTCCTGCTCCCATCCGGCCAGCCAGACGGCGCAGTTGCGGGCCAGCGGCGTCTCGCGGGCCATGGCGTGGTCCTCGAAGCCGGCGGCGTCCAGTTCCTCGCGCAGGAAGGTCTCGATCTGGTCGGCGCAGTCCTCGGGCAGGGCGTCGGGCCAGGTGACGACGACGCGTTCGATGGCGCGGTGCACCGCGTTGCCGCGCGCCATGGCCTCGGCCGAGGCGCCGGGCCGGTCCAGCTTCTGCAGGCCGAGAATGCGCTGGGCGTAGACGGCGTAGGGGTCGCGGACCCAGCGTTCGACGCTGGTGACCGGCAGTTGGCGCGGGCGGCGGCGGACGGGCGGGGTCGGGGCCGGGCGGCGTTCGTAGCGCGGCGGTCCCGGCGGCGGGACATCCAGCGAACGGGCGACCTCGACGGCGGCGGACGGGCGTTCGAGCACAATGGGGGTGGCCGGGGCGTCGGCGCCGCGGGTCAGCATCTCCAGCCGCCACAGCCAGCGCGACTTGACGGCGGGCTGACCGCCACGGCGTTCGGAATGGACCAGTATGGCCTCGTCGGCGCAGGCGGCCTGGACGAAGTCCTGGGCGGTCTGACCGAGGCGGCGCTCGGGCGGCGGCAGGCCCAGCGTCTGGCGCATGGGCCGCGACAGGAAGGGATCGGTCGGGGCGGCGTTGGGCCAGACCCCCTCCTCCAGCCCGGCCAGGATCATGCGGTCGGCCCGCACCAGCCGGGCCTCGATGGCCCCGAGGATGCGCAGGCGCGGTTGGGTGGCGCCGCCGGTGCGGACCGTCTCTTCGGTCAGCAGGCCCCGAACCAGATCGGCGAACTCGGCGCGCGTCACGGTCCCCAGCGACGCCCCGCCCTCGATCAGGCCGGACAGCAGGGCGGCGGCGGCCTCGCCGTCGGGGCCGGCCCAGGCGTCCTGGCCGGCCAGGGCCTCGATCAGTCCGGTCAGGGCGCGGGCGGCGGCGTCCAGCGGCGCCTCGGGCGTGAAGGGGGCGAGGGCGGCGGCGGACAGGGCCTCCAGCCGGTCGACCAGAACCGCGGCGGCGGTCAGGCGGGCGCGGGTCCCCTCGGACGGAACCTTGCCGTCCTCGCGGGCCTCGCCGGCCTTGAGCAGGGCGCGGCGCAGGCGGGCCCAGTCGCGGTGGCGGGGGCCGCGCAGGGCGTGATGCTCGAGGGCGCGCAGGGCGAGGGCGGGATCGGTCTCGCCGAGTTCGATCCGGGTCAGGGGGTGTTTCAGCAGGCCCAGCAGGGCGTGGGGATCGAGCGGCCTGTCCACGAAGCGGACGGCGAGGTCGATCAGCCGGCCGGCGTCCATGCGCGACAGAGGCTGGCCGGAGGAGACGTCGGCGGCGACGCCCCAGCGCTCCAGCCGGGCGGCGACGCGGCGGCCGAGGGCGAGGTCGGGGGTGACGAGGGCGCAGGTCCGGCCCGGCGTCTCCAGGGTCTCGCGCATCATCAGGGCGAGGGCGGCGGCGGCGTCCTCCTCGGCCCGGACAGTGACGACCGAGAGGCCCTCCAGTCCCTGGGCGATCGGATCGGCGGACTGTTCGCGGAAGGCGTCGGCGCGCAGGACGCCGATGACGGTGCGCCAGTCGTCGGTGGCGTCGGCGGGACGCAGGGCCTCGTTGATGAGGCGCTGACGGGCGCGGCCGCGCGCCTCGGCGACCGGGCTTTCGGGGGGGCTGAACCACGGACGCACGTCCTCGCGTTCGGCGCGGTCCCTGAGCAGCCGCCACAGGGCGTTCTGCGGATGCTGTTCGTTGTCGCCCAGCGTCGCCCAGACCGCCGGGTCCAGCTCGCGGTCGAGGCCGGGCAGGACGACGCAGCCGCGCGGGGCGGCGGCGACGGCGGCCAGGACATCGGCGGCGGCGGGGGCGGTGCCGGTCGAGCCGGCGGCGATGACGGTCTGGGTCGGCGGCCGCTCGGTCCAGGCCGTAGCCAGCAGACGCAGCAGACGGGCCCGCCGCCAGGCCGGGTCGACGAGGCCGAGGGCCTCCAGCCGTTTCGGCCAGGCCTCGACGGCGAGGGCGAGGAACTCGGCGGATTCACGCCAGTGTTCGGCCACGTCGCCTTCCACGAGCGTGGCGACCCGATGCAGGTCCTCGATCTCTTCCAGCTGGCAGGAATCGAGGAAGCCGCCCAGGGCGTCGGCCATCTCCAGCGCGCGCAGGGGCGACAGGCCGGGGCGGAAATCCTCGACGATCATCCGCGCCATCTCGAAGCGGCGGTTCAGGGGCGCGATGGCGGGCGGCAGGTCGAGGCCCAGCTCGCCGGGGGCGAAGGGCGGCTCGTCCTCCTCCAGATCGCCGAGCGGGCGGACCTGCGGCAGCAGCAGGGGGCGGCCGCCCGCCTGTTTCGACAGGGCGGCGGTGAAGGCGCGGGCGGCGCGGCGGTTGGGCAACAGGATGACGGCGTCGGACAGGGCCTCGGGCGGATGGTCGCCGAGCCAGTCCAGCACGCCGGCGGCCAGGTCCTCGAGGAAGGGCCGACGCGCCTCGATGGCGTACCAGCGCGGCCCCGTCGGCAGGAAGGGATCGAAGCGCGCGCTCATTCCCTCGCCAGTTTCGCCTCGGCCTCGTCGCGGGCCTGCGGGTCGCCGACGTGCATCCAGTCGCCGTCGAGGACGCAGCCGTACAGGCGGCCCTCCGCCGCCGACCGGCGCCAGAAGCCGCTCAGGGAGAAGGGGCCGTCGGGTCCTTGGGCGACATAGTCGGGCCGGCAGATGTGGACGCCCATATAGGCGAAGGGCGCGGAGGGGGCGTCGCCGCGGAACGTCAGCCGGTCGTCCCCGGCGAGGAAGAAGTCGCCATCGCCCTCGAAACCGATCGAGCCTTCGCGTCTCGCGAGAAGAAGCGCCGCATCCATGATTGACGGATTCCACAACCGCGCGAGTTGATTCAGCGCATCGCCCTTCGGGTCCGTCCAGACGCTGTCGATATTGGCGACGAAGACCGGGTCGGACCCGAGGAGGGCCGCGGCCTTCTTCAGTCCGCCCCCGGTTTCCAGCAGTTCGGTCCGTTCGTCGGAAATGACGATCTCCGGTCCGCGTCCGCGCGCGGCCAGATGGCTTTCGAGACGGTCGGCGAACCAGTGGACATTGACCACCGCCCGCTCGACGCCCGCCTCGGCCAGCCGGTCCAGCACGTGGTCGATCAGGGCGCGTCCGCCGACCTCGACCAGGGCCTTTGGCCGGTCGTCGGTGAGGGGGCGCATGCGGGTGCCGAGGCCGGCGGCCAGCACCATCGCGGTTTTGGGGGCGGTCTTCGGGGCGGCGCTCATCCGCGCAGCTCCGACGGCACGTGGCGGTCGAACCAGGCGGCGACCGTCTCCATGCCCAGCTGTTTGAGGTTGGCGTTCAGATGGGCCCAGACGCGCGGCATGAACTGGCGGTAGCGGGGCTTGCCGTCGCGGCCGATCAGGCGGGCGAAGACGCCCAGGATGCGAGCTTCGTTCAGGGCGGCCAAGGCGACATAGTCGCGCCAGTAGGTCTCGCGATCGACCATCATCACCTCGCAATAGTAGTCGAAGGCGACCTTCTCCAGCTCGGGCGGCACGTCGCGGCGGGCGTCCTGCAGCAGGGAGTGCAGGTCCCAGACCGGATGGGCCATGACCGCGTCCTGGAAGTCGATCATGCCGACGCGGCGCTGGAAGGTGCGCTCCGGCAGCCAGATCAGGTTTTCGGCGTGATAGTCGCGGTGGGCCAGGGTCCAGGCCTTCGCCTCGCCCATGGCCGCCACGGGGGCCCAGACGGCCGCCCATTCCTCCAGCGCGGTCGGGCCGAAGGCGAGTTCGGGATGCAGCTTCGGCATCCATTCCGCGAACAGGTCGGCCCCGCCCTGCAGGGCGACCGCGTCATAGGTCAGCAGCGGCCACGGACCGGCCGGCCCTTCCATGGCGTCGGGATAGAGGGCGGCCAGATGCAGCCGGGCCAGGGCGTCGACGGCGGCGAGATAGAGCGGCGCCTGGGGCTCGCCCGCCTCGATCACGCGGACGAACAGGTCGTCGCCGAAGTCCTCGATCACGGCCAGTCCGTTCGCAGCGTCGACGGCGATGATGTCGGGCGTCGACAGGCCCGCGTGGCGCAGGTGTTCGGCGACGGCGGCGAAGGCTTCGATGCGGCCGGCGGACAGCCGGGCGACGGCGTTCCAGCCCGAGGCGCGCCGTTGCTCCGGCGTCCACGACGGGTCACACGGCTGGGACTCGGTCGAGGGCGGCTGGTCCATCAGCATCAGGCTGAGGCCCGACGGCGTGGTCAGCCGCTCATAACGGCGTGTCGAGGCGTCGCCGGGCAGGGGGACGCGCGCCGCCGCGGCCAGGCCGGCGGATTTCAGGAAATCGAGACGCTGCTGTTCGCGGTCAGACATGAAGGTCCATAAGTTTCGTTTCCCATGCCCCTGCGCCAGAAACGGTCGCAACCCGACCCTCGCCCTGCTCGGCCAGGGTGATGGTCAGGATGTCGGGACCCAGCCAAAGGGCCGGGTCGTCGCCCAGCCGCTCGGGCCATTCGATGACGGCGCAGCCGTCGTCCAGCGCCTCGTCCAGACCGATCTCGGACGCCTCCTCGGGCCGGGTCAGGCGGTAGAGGTCGAAATGGGCCACCGGCGGATCGCTCTCGTAGAACTGGACGAGGGTGAAGGTGGGCGAGGGCACGTCCTCGTCGGGCCGGGTCAGGGCCCGGATCAGGCCGCGCGCCAGCGTCGACTTGCCCATGCCCAGCGGGCCGTACAGCAGCACCGACTCGCCGGGCGCCAGCCGCGGGGCGATGGCGGCGCCGAGGCGGGCGGTGGCGTCGGCGTCGGGCAGCGACAGGGGGTCAGGCAAAGTCGGCGTCCGGCTGGCTGGGCAGGACCCGTTCGGTGAAGGCCTTCAGGCCGTAGGTCGCCTTGACCGCGTCGATGTCGAGCCGGGTCGGCGGCACCGGCTTGCCGACCTTGAGCTGGAAGGCCTTGCGGCGCTTGTTCAGCAGCTCGTGGAACAGGGTGATGTCCCGCAGCTCGGGCGAGATGCGGTCGAAGAAATGGAACAGGCGCGAGGTCGGCCCCGCGACATGGATCGGCACGATGGGGGCGCCGTATTTGCGCGCCAGCGAGGCGGCGGTCGGGGCCCATTCGGGATCGGTCACCGAGCCGTCCTTCGCCACCCGGGCCAGCCGCCCGGCGGGGAACATGACGACGCAGCGCTCGGCCTCGAAGGCCTCTTTCGACGCGGTCAGGGTGGCGCGGGTCTTTTCGCGGGTGCGCTTGTCGACGACCCATTCGACCGGGATGACCGCCTCGCCCAGCCGGGGCGAGACGCGCAGGGCGTCGGCGTTGGCGAAGAAGACGGCGTCGGGGCGGCGCGCGCGGATGGCGTCGAACACGGCGATGCCGTCGGCGATGCCCGTCGGATGGTTGGCCACGACGATGCAGCGGCCCGTCGCCGGGATCCGCTCCGGGTTCATGACCGCGACCTTCAGGTCCAGCAGGTCGCTCATATAGTCCAGCGCCCCGGCGCCCGAGAGCGGCCGGACCGCATCGGCCATGCGCACGGCGGCGCGGTAGTTCAGCAGCTTGTAGAGGACGGGCCGGACCAGCGGCCAGGCCAGGGAGCCGGTCAGACGCGGCGCGCGCTCGGCGATCAGCACGTCGCAGACGTGCGGTTCCCGGCGGGTCGGCGTGAGGGCGACGGTCTCGGTCATTCGACGCCGGTTGTCGCCGCTCGCGGGCCGTCGGGCAAGCGGCTTGGCGGTTCGGGCGGGCGTGATAAGTCTGGCCGAGGCGTTCAGGGGATGAAGATGGCGAACAGGTCGGGGCTTCGGGTCGGCGCGGCGGCGCTGTTGTGGCTGGCGGGCGCGGCGGGGGCCACGGCCCAGACGCCGGCTCCTGCGCCTTCGGGGCCGGTCATCGCGCCGACGGCGGCGGGCGGGCTCAGCCCGGACCAGCTGGCGATGATGGAGCGGGTCGCCGATCCGCGGCTGTCGCCCGACGGGACGCGCATTCTCTACACCGTGCGCACCACCGACTGGGGCGGCAACAAGGGCGTCAGCGCGGCCTGGGTGATCGAGGCCGACGGCACCAGCCGGCGGCTGGCGGCCTCGGACGGCGGGGTCTCGAGCGCGCGCTGGAGCCCGGACGGGCAGGCGATCTATTTCCTGTCGCCGCGCGGCGGCTCCAGCCAGGTCTGGCGCATGGACCGCGACGGCCGGGCGGCGGTGCAGGTGACGACCCTGCCGGTGGATGTCACCGCCTTCCGCATCACCCCGGACGGGCGGTCGCTGGTCGTCGCCCTGCCGGTGTTCGTGGACTGCGCCACCCTGGCCTGCACCAGCGACCGGCTGAAGGCGCAGGCGGCGGCGGTATCGACCGTGCGGACCTATGACCGGCTGCCGCTGCGGCCGTGGGACAGCTGGAACGACGGGCGGCGCAGCCATCTGTTCGCCCTGCCGCTGAACGCCTCGGGTCTGGCCGCGGGCGAGCCGCGCGACCTGATGACGGGCGTCGACGGCGACACCCCGGCGCGGCCTCTGGGCGACGACAGCGAATTCGTCATCTCGCCGGACGGGCGGCGGGTGGTGTTCTCGACCCAGATGCAGGGCCGGACCGAGGCCTTCACCAATGATCTCGACCTCTACAGCGCCTCGATGGAGGGCGGGCCGGCGGTGAATCTGACCGACGGCAATCCGGCGCCGGACACCAATGCAGTCTTCTCGCCGAACGGGCGTCAGCTGGCTTGGCTGGCGGGGCGGCGCGAGAACGTCTTCGGCGATCAGGCCGTGGTCATGGTCGGCAACGCCGACGGCTCCGGCGCGCGGGCCCTGACGCCGGAATGGGACCGCGGGCCCGGCGCCCTGCGCTGGCGCTCGGACGGACGGGCGCTCTACGCCGTCGCGGCCGAGGACGGCCAGCAGAAGCTGTTCGAGATCGACGCCCGGACCGGGGCGGTGCGCGCGGTGACCGACGAAGGCACCGTCGCGGCCTTCGACGAGGCGGGCGGACGGCTGGTGCTGTCGCAGGAGGGCTTCGGCGGCCCGGCGCAGATCGTCGACGCCTCGGGCGAGGCGCCGCGCGTCCTGACCCGCCACAACGCCGAGGCCCTGGCCGGGACGGACCTGCCCGAGGGCGAGAGCTTCACCTTCGCCGGCTGGAACGGCGAGCCGGTGCAGGGCTGGGTGTTCAGGCCGGCCGGCTATGTCGAGGGGCGGCGCTATCCGGCCGTCTATCTGATCCACGGCGGGCCCAAATCGCCCTGGACCGACGGCTGGAGCTACCGCTGGAACCCGCAGATCTACACGGGGGCCGGCTATGCGGTGGTGATGGTCAATTTCCACGGCTCGCCGGGCTTCGGCCAGGCGTTCACCGACGCCATCAACGACCACTGGGGCGACCGGCCGCTGGAGGATCTGCAGAAGGGCTGGGCCGCGGCGCTCGCCTCGAACGCCTTCATCGACGGCGAACGGGCCTGCGCCCTGGGCGCCTCCTACGGCGGCTATATGGTCAATCTGATCGCCGGAAAGTGGAACGGGCCGTGGCGCTGTCTGGTCAACCACGCGGGGGTGTTCGACGTCGGTCAGCTGATGAACGCCATGGACATCTCGACCTTCATCGCCGAGTTCGGCGGACCGTCGTGGGAACGGGCGGACCTGTACCGCGAGTTCAGCCCCAACACCTGGGTCGGCGACTGGTCGAAGCCCATGCTGGTGCTGCACGGCTCGCGCGACTTCCGGGTGCCGGTCGAGCAGGGGCTGGGGGCCTTCTCGGCCCTGCAGAGGCGCGGGATCGAGAGCCGGTTCGTCCATGTGCCGGACGAGAACCACTGGGTGCTGAAGCCGCGCAACTGGGTCGACTGGCAGCAGGAGATCCTGGACTGGACGGCGCACCATACCGCCGCGCCCTGATCCCTTCCGCCCCCTGTCGCGCGGTGCTACGCCAGCGCCCGAGATTGACGACAAGTCACCCGAGGAAACCGTCCATGCGTCACCGTTCCCTGCTCGCCGGCGCCAGCGCCGCGCTCGCTCTTTTCGCCGCCGTCCCCGCCCTGGCCGAGACGCCGCCGCCGCCCGCAACCACGGCGCAGGCGGCCGACGCCTTCGACTACAAGGACATGATCTCGGCCAACCGCCTGGCCGATCCGCAGGTGTCGCCGGACGGCCGCTGGGTGGTCTACGCCGTGACCACGACCGACGTCGCCGCCAACCGCCGGTCCGGCTCGCTGTACATCATGGACCTGCGCGACGGCGGCGAAGGCCGCCGGCTGGCGATCAGCGAAGGCGGGGCCAACACCGCGCGCTGGGGTTCGGACGGCAAGCTGTATTTCCTGTCGGGCCGCTCGGGCTCCAGCCAGGTCTGGCGCGCGAACGCCGACGGGACCGGCCCCGTGCAGGTCACGGACCTGCCGCTGGACGTCAACGCCTATCGCCTCAGCCCGGGCGCGGACAAGGTGGCGGTGTCCCTGGCCGTCTTCCCCGAATGCGGCGACCTCGCCTGCACCGTGGACCGGGCCAAGGCCGTGGCCGACGACCCGGCGACCGGCCAGGTCTATGACCGGATGTTCGTGCGCCACTGGGACACCTGGAACGACGGCACCCAGAACCATCTGTTCGTCCAGTCGATCGGCGCCGACGGCCGCGCCACCGGCCAGCCGGTGCATGTCACCAAGGGCTTCGACGGCGACACCCCCTCCAAGCCCTTCGGCGACGAGAGCGAATTCGTCTTCGCCCCGGACGGCCAGTCGATCGTCTTCTCGGCCCGTCTGGCCGGCCAGAGCGAGCCGTGGAGCACCAATTTCGACCTGTGGCGCACCAACGGCCTGTCGGGCGACGGGACCTTCGAGAACCTGACCGACGACAATGACGCCTGGGACACCGGCCCTGTCTTCTCGCCCGACGGCCGCACGATGGCCTATCGCGCCATGGCCCGCCCGGGCTTCGAGGCCGACAAATTCGCCATCTTCCTGCGCGACGTGGCGACGGGTCAGACCCGCCAGATCGCCGCGGACTGGGATCGATCGGCCGACACCCTGCAATGGGCGGCCAACGGGAACACCGTCTATGTCACCGCCGGCGACGTCGGCCAGACCCGCATCTTCGCCGTCGATACGCGCAACGGCGTGGTCACGCCCGTCACGGGACCGGGACATGTCTCGGCCTTCGCCCAGACGCCCTCGGGCTTCGTCTACGCCCAGGATACGCTGACCCGTCCCAGCGAGCTGTTCGTCAAGACCTTCCGCGGGCGCGAAATGCCGCGCCGGATCACCAATGTGAACCCGCAGCTGGACAGCCAGGCCTTCGGCGAACCCGAGCAGTTCAGCTTCGCCGGCTGGAACGGCGAGACCGTCTACGGCCACGTCATCAAGCCCGCCAACTATGTCGAGGGCCGCAAATATCCGGTGGCCTTCCTGATCCACGGCGGCCCGCAGGGTTCGTTCGGCAACGGCTGGTCCTACCGCTGGAATCCCGAGACCTACGCGGGCGCCGGCTATGCGGTGGTGATGATCGATTTCCACGGCTCGACCGGCTACGGCCAGGCCTTCACGGACTCGATCAGCCAGCACTGGGGCGACCGCCCGCTGGAAGACCTGCAGAAGGGCTGGGCCGCCGCCCAGGAGCGGTACAGCTTCCTCGACGGCGACAACGCCTGCGCCCTGGGCGCCTCGTACGGCGGCTACATGATCAACTGGATCGCCGGCCGCTGGCCGGACGAGTTCAAATGCCTGGTCAATCACGACGGCGTCTTCGACATCCGCGGCATGGCCTATGGCACCGAGGAGCTGTGGTTCACCGAGTGGGAATATGGCGGCACCCATTACGACAACCCGCGCGGCTATGAGGCCTTCAATCCGGTCCATCACGTCGACCAGTGGAAGACCCCGATGCTGGTGGTGCAGGGCGATCTGGACTTCCGCATCCCGACCTCGCAGGGGCTGTCGACCTTCACCGCCCTGCAGCGGCGCGGGATCGAGAGCCGGCTGCTGTTCTTCCCGAACGAGAACCACTGGGTGCTGAAGCCGGCCAACAGCCTGCAATGGCACAATGAAGTGTTCGGCTGGCTGGACAAATATCTGAAGCCCGCCCCCTGAGACGGACCGGAATGCAGAAGGGCGCGTCCGCATCGGGCGCGCCCTTTTTGTCGCTCCGCGCCAATCGCCGCCTTCGTCTGAGCCTTTCCCGCCCTTCGCGCGTTGTGGAGGCTTCGACGGAGTTCCGCCTGTGTCCAACCCCTTGAAAGACCATCCGAACTGGCTGGTGGTGCGCGACCGCGCCCTGGTCCCGGCCGGGGCGTGGGCGAGGGACAGGCGCGACTGGATTGTGGCCAACGACCCCGTCTACACCAGCTTCCGCCGCCCCGGCCGCCCCGAGCAGATCGCCGCCAGCGTCACCCTGCTGTTGATCGCCGCGGTGGTCGTCTTCCTGATGCTGTTCGACTGGAACTGGCTGAGAGGACCCATCGGCCGCTGGGCCTCGGCCAGGTACGACCGCGAGATCGTGCTGCAGGGCGATCTGGACGTGAAGCTGTTCAGCTGGACCCCCTCGGCCCACATCCGCCAGGTGCGGGTCGGCGGGCCGGACTGGGCCAAGGAGAAGGACACCCTGGTCGTCGAGGACGCCCTGGCCTCGGTGCGCTTCCTGCCGCTTCTGTCCGGCCGGGTCGAGATGCCGCTGATCCAGATCACCCGCCCCGAGGTCGTCCTGATCTCCACCGCCGACGGCCGAAAGAGCTGGGTGCTGGACCCCGACAAGCCGGACACCGGGCCGATGCGGCTGCCGCCGATCAACAATCTGGTGATCCGCGACGGCAAGGTCTTCCTGGACGAGCAGGGCCGCAAGATCCGGCTGAACGCCACCGTCAACGCGCGCGAGGGAACCGACGGAACCGCCGGTTTCCATCTGGAAGGGCGAGGCACCATCAACGGCACGCCCCTGACGCTGGAAGTCCGGGGCGGACCCTTCATCAACATCAAGCGCGACCGGCCCTATGGCTTCAAGGCCGAGCTGTCCGGCGTGGGATCGACCCTCGTCGCGGATGGAGCGATCACCCGGCCGTTCGATCTGGGCCAGTTCAACGCGACCCTCAGCCTGCGCGGCCGCGATCTGGCGGACCTCTATCTGCTGACCGGCATCACCACGCCCAACACCCCGCCCTACCGGCTGAGCGGCAAACTGCGGCGCGACGATTCCGTCTACACCTTCAACGACTTCAGCGGCCGCGTCGGTTCATCGGATCTGTCCGGGGATCTGAAGGTCTACAAGACCGGCGACCGGCGTCAGGTGGAGGCGCAGCTCTATTCCCGGCTGCTCGACATCGACGACCTGGCCTCGGTGCTGGGCGGAACGCCGCGCGTCACTCCGTCCGGCAATACGGTCGTGACCTCGGGGGTCCCGGGCAAGCTGTTGCCGGACGCGCCGCTGAACGTCGAGCGCCTGCGGGCGATGGACGGGACGCTGACCTATCGCGCGGCCCAGGTGAAGCGCAACGAACTGGACGTGCGCCGGGTCAATCTGGGCGCCCGGCTGAAGGACGGCATCCTGAACCTCGATCCCGTCTCCTTCGACTTCAACCGCGGCGAACTGGACGGCACGGCGCGGATCAATGCGACCAAGAACATCCCTTATTCGACGGTCGATTTCCGCCTGCGCGGCTATCCGCTTGAATCCATCATCCCGGCGCGCAACGGCGCCCCGACGGTCACCGGCCGGGCCATCGGCCGGGCGAAGCTGGAGGGCTCGGGCGCCTCGATCCACGACTTCGCCGCCGGTTCGAAGGGGACGCTCAGCCTCGTCGTGCCCCAGGGCCAGATGCGCGCGGCCTTCGCCGAACTGCTGGGCATCAACGTCACCGCCGGTCTGGGCAAGCTGCTGTCCGGCGACACCGGGACCTCCGAAATCCGCTGCGCCGTGGCCGACTTCACCGTCAGCGGCGGGACGGCGACGGCCCGGACCTTCGTCATCGACACCACGCCCGTGCTGGCCAAGGGGAGCGGCACGATCGATCTCGGCGCCGAGACCATGAACCTGCGCATCGACGGCGAGACCAAGTCGCCCCGCCTGATCCGCCTGTGGTCGCCGATCACGATCCGCGGTCCGCTGACGGCGCCCAAGGTCGGCGTCGACAGCGCCTCGATCGCCGGTCAGGTCGGGATCGGGGCCGCGCTCGGCGCCCTGATCAACCCTCTGGTGGCCCTGCTGCCGTTCGTCGATCCGGGTCTGGCCAAGGACGCCAACTGCGGCGCCCTGATCTCGGGCGCGCGATAAACGCGCGAGCGGTTGAGCCGGGGCGGCCTTCCGTGCGTATCTGGACGGGTCTCCGTCCGAACCCAGGGAATGCATGACCCGCAGAGGCCTGTTCGCCCCCGCCCTCGGCCTGATCGCCACGGCCTGCTCGCCGCTGGCCGTGCTGAACGGCCTGGGTCCGCGCGACGGCGGCGTGCGGCGCGTCGCCCGCGGCATCGCCTATGGCGACGATCCGCGCCAGAAGATGGACATCCACGCCCCGACCACGGCGGGTTCGCGTCCCTGGCCGATGCTGGTCTTCTTCTACGGCGGCGGCTGGGACAGCGGCGAAGGGCGGCTCTACTCCTGGGCCGCCCACGCCCTGGCGGCGCGCGGCTTCGTGGTCGCGACGCCGGACTACCGGCTGGTTCCGCAGGTGCATTTCCCGGCCTTCATCGAGGATGCGGCGGCGGCTGCGGCCATGGCGGGCCGGATCGCCGGCCGGTACGGCGCCGATCCGGCGCGTCTGGGCGTCATCGGCCATTCCGCCGGGGCCCATCTGGCGATGATGATCGCCCTGGACCGCCGTTACATGCTCGCGGCGGGCGCGCCCGACCTGATCCGGGCGGCGGCGGGTCTGTCGGGGCCCTACGACTTCCTGCCGTTCGACGTGCCGGCCTCGATCAACGCCTTCCGGCGCGTTCCGGACCCGACCCTGACCCAGCCCGTCACCTTCGCCCGCGCCGACGCCCCGCCTCTGTGGCTGGGGCACGGGACCGAGGACGTGATCGTCCACGCCGAGGACACCACCATTCTGTGCGACCGGATGAAGGCCGTCGGCGGCCGCTGCGAGGCGAAGCTCTATCCCGGCCTGAACCACGCCGACCTGATCGCGACCTTCTCGCCCCTGTTCCGCAGGAAGGCGCCGGTGCTGGACGACGTGACGGCCTTCCTGCACCGCGAACTGGGCTAGCGCGCAACCGCCAGGCTCCGCCGTCTCGCCAAGGTCATCTTCTTCCGCTAGATGAGGCCATGACAGAAACGATGACACCACAGGCGGCGCTGGACCGTCTCGAAGCCCTCTACAACCAGTCCGTCTCCAACCTGCGCACGGCGGTGGGGACCTTCCTGAGGACCGGCGAACGCGCCGATCCCGAGGCCCGGGCCAGGGGCCTGTTCGCCTATCCCGAACTCCGCGTCAGCTGGTACGGCGAACGGCCGGCCAATCTGGAGCAGCGCGCCTTCGCCCGGCTTTCGCGGCCGGGCGCCTATGCGACCACCATCACCCGGCCCGAGCTGTACCGCCCCTATCTTCTGGAACAGCTGGGCCTGCTGGAGTCCGACTACGGCGCCACCTTCGAGGTGCGCCCGTCGGAGCAGGAGATCCCCTTCCCCTATGTGATGGACGGCTCGGACGTCGCCCTGGACCGCAGCCAGACGGCCGCCGTCGCCCGCTATTTCCCGACCACGGACCTGGCCCATATCGGCGACGAAATCTCCGACGGCCTGTTCGACCTGACGAAGGACTTCCCCCTGGCCCAGTTCGACGGGCTGCGGACGGACTTCTCGCTCGCCCGCCTGCGCCACTACACCGGCACGCCGGTCGAGGACGTGCAGAGCTACATCCTGTTCACCAACTACAACCGCTATGTCGACGAGTTCGTGCGCTGGGCCTGCGCCCAGCTGGCGGACCCCAGCAGCGCCTATGAGAAGCTGGTCTGCGCCGGCGGGATCGAGATCACCCGCGACACGCCCAATCCCGAGACGGCGGTCATGGACGCGGCCTGGAAGAAGCACCAGATGCCCGCCTATCACCTGACGGCGCCGGGGCATCGCGGCATCACCCTGGTCAACATCGGCGTGGGCCCGTCCAACGCCAAGACCATATGCGACCACCTGGCCGTGACCCGGCCGCACGCCTGGATGATGATCGGCCACTGCGGCGGCCTGCGCCCCAGCCAGAGCATCGGCGACTATGTGCTGGCCCACGCCTATCTGCGCGACGATCACGTGCTGGACGCGGTGCTGCCGCCCGACATTCCGATCCCGAATATCGCCGAGGTCCAGCGGGCGCTCTACGACGCGGCCAAGATCGTCTCCGGCGCGCCGGGCGAGGAGGTGAAACGGCGCCTTCGCACCGGCACGGTGGTGACCACCGACGACCGGAACTGGGAGCTGCGCTATTCCAAATCGGCCCTGCGCTTCAACCAGAGCCGGGCCGTGGCCATCGACATGGAGAGCGCCACCATCGCGGCCCAGGGCTATCGCTTCCGCGTGCCCTACGGGACCCTGCTGTGCGTCTCGGACAAGCCGCTGCACGGCGAGATCAAGCTGCCGGGTCAGGCCAACCGCTTCTACGAGGGCTCCATCTCGGAACACCTGCAGATCGGCATCCACGCCATCGACCTGTTGCGCGCCGAGGGCAACCGCCTGCATTCGCGCAAGCTGCGCGCCTTCGACGAGCCGCCGTTCAGATAGAAGCGCGTTCTCCCTCCCCTTCATGGGGAGGGATGTCGGCGCGAAGCGGCGACAGGGTGGGGTATGGCTGACGTTCCCCACCCGGTCGCTGCGCGACCACCCTCCCCACTTCGGGGGAGGGAGAATCTCCTGCTACTTCTTCAGCCGCTTCGCATTGGCGACGGCGGTGTGGTGGATGGGGCGCAGGGCGTCGGCCTGGCCCTTCAGCAGGGCGCTGTTCATGGTCAGCATCTGCGTCGCCGCCCGGCTCCACCAGCCGACGGCGTAGCTGTACTGGGCCTGAATCGCCGCCGCCGGGGTCGAGGCCGAGGCGATGGAGGTGGCGGCCTTCGAGGCCAGACCGGCCTCGGTCATCACGCTGGAGCCGACCCGGCCGCCGATGTCGCCGAACGTCTTCGCCATGGCGGAGGCGGAAGCCGACAGGGCCTCGACCTTTTCGGTGCTCATCAGCGAGATTTCCTTCAGGTCGATCTTGCGGGGATCGGTCAGGCCCGCCGCCATGATCTCCATGCGGGCGTTGATCACATCGCCCGCCGCCTGCAGCATCTCCCCGCCGGACAGGGCGGTATTGGCCGCCCGCGCGCCGTCGCGGGTCAGGCGGCGGCCGGTCTTGATGGCTCTGTCGAACTGGGTCATGGCCAAGCCTTGGGCCGCTTTCAGACGCCCGGCAAGACCTCTGCAGAGAAGTCGGCCACATCCTTCAGCAGGGCCGGGACCGCCGCGTCGATGATGGTCTGGCCCTTCTCGGGGCTGGCCTGGGCCGGGTCCGAGCCGATGCGGCCGTCGGGGAAGCGCGCGCGATAGTCCAGCGCGTCGCGGATCGGGCCCGTGGGCGCGATCTGCGGGCTGTAGTCGGCCACCTTGATCCGGTCGGGATAGGCCGCCTGGGTCACCGCGATCTCGGACGGGGTGGCGTGCATGCCGTGGCCGGTGGGGAACATGCGATTGCACAGGCTGTGGACGCCGGGCAGGTCCCACCAGTTCTTCAGCTTCAGCACGAAGGGCGGGCGCTCCTCGACGAAGCTCCACTCGGCGTAGATTTCGGCGAAGGTGGCCTCGATGGTGGCGACGTTCCCGCCATGGCCGTTCAGGAAATAGATCCGCTCGAAGCCTTGCCGGCTCAGCGACGAGACCCAGTCGGTGATGGCGGCCATGAAGGTCGAGGGGCGCAGGGAGATGGTGCCCGCAAAGGCCAGGTGGTGCTGGGCCATGCCGATGTTGAAGGTCGGGGCGACGACCAGGCTTTCATCCTGCGCCTCGGCGGCGTGGGCGATGATCTCGGGGCACAGCCAGTCGGTGCCCAGCAGGCCGGTCGGGCCGTGCTGTTCGTTCGAGCCGATGGGCACGACGACGGTCCTGGTCGTCTTCAGCCGCGCATCGATCTCGGGCCATGAGGAGAGGTGGATCAGCATGGGTACGCTCCGGAACGGTATCGGCGCGGTCTAGGCCGATTGGCTGCCCGGGCCAACCGGTCTCAGACGGCGAAGGCGCGGATGAAGCGGCGGGCCGCCTCGGCGGCGCGGGCCTGCAGATCGAAATCCGGATGGGCCACGCCCAGCACGCCGCGCAGATGGCCGTGCCCCAGCACCATGCCCGAGAACATCTCGGCCGCCGCGTCGGGATCGGGAATACGCAGCCGTCCCAGACGGTCCTGCTCGGCCAGCCAGGCGGAAAGCCGGCGCAGGCCTTCGGCGGGGCCGGCCTGATAGATGGCCTGGGCCAGTTCCGGATCGCTGGGCGACATCAGGGCGACGCCGCGCATCGAGGCGGCGGCCTGCTTGCCGCACAGCTTTTCCAGCAGGCCCGCGGCCATCGCCGTCAGCACCGTTTCGGGATCGCCGCCGCTGCGCAGGGGCGTGCTGATGGCCTCCGAGCGGCGGGCGGCCAGGGCCCGGCCGATCTCGACCTTGGACGGGAAGCGGTTGTAGAGGGTCTGGCGCGACACGCCGGCCTTGCGGGCGATGGCGTCCATCGAGGCGAGGGCCCCCTTCTCCGAGAACAGGGCCAGGGCCGCATCGAGAATGGCCTCGGTCTTGGTCTCGTCGACCTGTCCGGCGACCCGGGCCATCAGTGCGCGTCCATCGGCGGCCCGCCCGTCGCGGCCTTCACCGGGCGGGACAGCAGGGTCACGAAGGCGGCGAAGACGCAGCCGACGGCCAGCATGGCGAAGGCGTCGCCGAAGGCCAGGGTGGTCGCCTGCAGATTCAACATGCCCTGGATCGCCTTCAACGCCGCGCCCGCCGGGTCCATCGAGCCCGCGAACCGCTCCTGCATCCCGGCCAGCATGGCCTGCATGCCGCCGTTGGTCACGGAGATGTTCTGGGTCAGCTCGCTCATGTGCGACGCGGTGTTGGTGGTCAGCGAGGTATTGAGCAACGCCAGGCCGAAGGCCCCGCCGACATTGCGCGACAGGTTCACCAGCCCCGAGGCGTTCTTGACCATGTGCGGCGGCAGGGTCGACATGGTCACCTGCTGGGCCGCGATCATGGCCATCATGACGCCAGCGCCGCGCAGGGCCTGAACCCCCGCGAACTGCCAGAAGCCCCATTCGCTGGTCACGGCGTGAGCGTCCCACATGCCCCAGGCGCACAGCATGAAGCCGCCGAACATCAGGATGCGGGCGTCGACCCTGCGCACCAGCCGGCCCGCGAACGGCGCCGTGGCGAACATGGCCAGACCCGAGACGACCATGGTGGTGCCGACCTCGGCCGCCGAATATTCGCGCACCCGCGACAGGAACAGCGGCAACAGGAAGGTGCCGCCGAACAGGGCCGCGCCGACGGTGAAGGTCATCACCACCCCGACCATGAAATTGCGGTTGGCGAACGCGCGCAGCTCGACGACCGGGTTGTAGTAGGTCAGCGACCGCCAGATGAAGGCCGGGCCGGTCACGGCGGCCAGCACCGCCAGCCACAGGATGTTGTCGTCCGAGAACCAGTCGTTCTTCGACCCTTCCTCGAGCACGAACTGCAGGCTCATCAGGAAGGTCGCCATCAGGGCCAGGCCCCACCAGTCGAAGCCTTTCGACAGCGACGGGTCGCCCTTGTCGAAATTGGCGTAGCGGCCGACCAGGAAGAGGACCAGCAGTCCGGGCGGCACATTGATGAAGAACAGCCAGCGCCAGCTGAGCCACTCGGTCAGGTGTCCACCCAACGTCGGGCCGACGGTCGGGGCCAGGGTCACGATCAGACCCATGACCACGCTGGCGGTGATCCGCTTCTCGGGCGGGAAGGCGGTGAAGGCCACAGCGAAGACGGTCGGGATCATGGCCCCGCCGACGAAGCCCTGCAGGGCGCGGAAGAAGATCATGGCGTCGATCGAGGACGACAGGCCCGTGGCCACGCTCATCAGCATGAAGCCGGCGCAGGAGACCAGGAACACCTTCTGCGTTCCCCACAGCCGCGACAGATATCCCGACAGGGGGATCATCACGACCTCGGGGATCAGATAGGCGGTCTGGATCCAGCTGATCTCGTCGGCCGAGGCGCCGACTCCGGCCTGGATCTGCGGCAGGGACGAGGCCACGATCTGGATGTCGAGAATGGCCATGAACTGGCCGATCACCATGCCGGCGAAGCCCAGCAGCAGGATGGTCCAGTTGATCTTAGGCGCGGCCGGCGGCGCTGCGGCAAGCGTGGTAGGGCGCAAGCTCATGTCATGCGTCTCCCGTCATTCCGGGGCGATGCGCAGCATCGAACCCGGAACCCAGGGGCCTGGTCTCGATAAGGAAGGGTCGGACGGACCACTGCGGATCTCCTGGGTCCCGGGTTCGCTCTTCGAGCGCCCCGGGATGACGATTTTATTGAACGGCGGCCGTGGTCACGGTCCCGGTCGCGGCCTGGGCGAAGTTCAGCCCGCCGCGGCTCTTCAGATCGACCTTGACCTCGACCGACAGGCCGGGCCGCAGGGCGGCGGCGGAGGCGTGGTCGACGCGGATGCGCACGGGCAGGCGCTGGGTGATCTTGGTGAAGTTGCCGGTGGCGTTCTCGATCGGGATCAGGGCGAACTCCGAACCCGTGGCCGGCGCGAAGCTGTCGATATGGCCGGTCAGGCGCTGGCCCGGGAAGGCGTCGGCGGTGATCTCGACCGTCTGGCCGATGCGCAGGCGGTCGACCTGGGTCTCCTTGAAATTGGCGACCACATAGGCGTCGCCCAGGGGCACGATCGACAGGATCTGGCCGCCCGGGCGGACGTACTGGCCGACGCGCACGCCCCGGGCGCCGATCACGCCGCCGACCGGGGCGCGGATGACGGTGCGGTCCAGGGCGATCCGGGCCTGCTCGACCTGGGCGCGAGCGACGTCGACGGCGGCGACGGTCTGGTTGCGGGTCGAGCCCAGCACGCCGGCGGTGCGCTGTTCGGCGACGAGCGCCGCCTGCGCTTCGGCCACCGTCGCCTGGGCCGTGCGGGCGCCCGCCTGTTCGGTCTGGATGCGCTGCTGCGAGACCCAGCCCTGCTCGGCCAGCTTGCCGTAGCGGTCGACCTGCTGGCGGGCCAGGTCGGCCTGGGCCTGGGCCTGGGCGACGCCGGCGGCGCGCGAGGCGATCAGGGCCTGCTCCTGGGCCGCGCGGGCGTCGACATTGCCGACGGCGGCGATGACGGAGGCCAGATTGGCCTCGGCCTGGGCCAGGGCGGCGCGGGCGTCGGCGTCGTCGAGGCGGATCAGGATCTGGCCGGGCTCGACGCGCTGGTTGTCGGCGACCAGCACCTCGACGACATAGCCGTCGATCTGGGGGCTGACCTCGGTGGTGTCGGCGGCGACGAAGGCGTTGTCGGTGGCCTCCCACCGCTGCTTGCCCTGCCACCAGACCAGGCCGCCGATCACAACGGCGACGGCGACGACGGCGCCGACGATCAGCGGCAGGCGTTTTTTCAGTGCGGGCGACAGAGCCATGGGGACGCTCGAAAGAAGGGTGTCGGGGAGGACGGTTTAAAATGGACGATACTGTCCAAAAATCAACACCGCTTGTTTCGGCGAGGCAACACGTCTTGTTTCGCATCGTTTGGAGTTCGTGATGTCCGCTGCCCGCCCGCCGTCCTCCGTCGATGTCGCCATAGTCGGGGCGGGCCCCACCGGACTCGCCGCGGCGCGGGCCCTGGCGGGCGCGCCCCTGGATGTCGTGGTGCTGGAGGCGCGGGACCGGATCGGCGGCCGGGCGCACACCATCGACATGAACGGGACCGGGCTCGACATGGGCTGCGGCTGGCTGCATTCGGCCGACGAGAACCTGCTGGCCGGCATGGCCGAGGCGCAGGGCTTCACGGTCGACCGCACCCCGCCGCCGTGGCAGAGCCAGGCCTTCAATCACGAGATGTCGCCGGCCGAGCAGGCGGATTTCCGCGCCGCCTTCGCCGCCTTCGACGAACGGGTCGCCGAGGCCGCGGCGGCGGGGCGGGAAGGTCCGGCCTCGACCCTGTTTGAGCCGGGCGGCCGCTGGAATCCGCGCATCGACGCCATCTCCGGCGCCCTCAACGGCGCCCGGTTCGCCGAGGTCTCGATCCGCGACTACGACGCCTACCGCGACACCGGGGTGAACTGGCGCGTGACCGAGGGCTATGGCCGGATGATCGCGCAGCTCGGCGCCGGCCTGCCCGTCGTCCCGGACTGCCCCGTCGCCTGCATCGACCGCACCGGCCCGATCCTGAAGCTGCTGACCGCCAGGGGAGCGGTCGAGGCGCGAGCCGTCATCGTCACCGTGCCGACCGATCTGATCGCGCGCGAGACCCTGCGTTTCGATCCGCCCCTGCCGGCCCTCGTCGAGGCGGCGGCCGGCGTCCCCCTGGGGCTGGCGTCCAAACTGCACATGACGGTCGAGGGGGCCGACGACTTCCCGAAGGACAGCCAGCTGTGGGGCCGGTCGGACACCCCGGAAACCGGGGGCTATCACCTTCGGCCCTTCGGACGGCCGATGATCGAGGGCTGGTTCGGCGGCGACATCGCCCGCGCGCTGGAGGCAGAGAGCGAGGCCGCCTTCTTCGCCTTCGCCTCGGACGAACTGGTTCATCTGCTGGGCTCGGGCATGCGCCGCCGGCTGGCGCCGGTGGCCGCCTCCATGTGGGGGGGCGAGCCCTGGTCGCTGGGGGCGTATTCCCACGCCCTGCCAGGCCATGCGGACGATCGCGCGCGGCTGGGCGAGGCGGTCGAGAACCGGCTGTTCTTCGCCGGCGAGGCGACCTCTCCCGACTTCTACGGCACGGCCCACGGGGCGTGGATGGAGGGCGAACGGGCGGCGCGTCAGGCGCTGGCGGCGCGGGGACTTGACCCCGGCCCCGGGCCCGGCGACGACGAGGCATGAAGCCGCCGAAGGCCCGACCGAAAGCGTTGGCAAAACGTCCCGCCGTCATGACCGGGGCCTTCATCCCCGTGCTCGGCTGGCCGCCGGACGAGGATCGGGTCGAGGCCGTCTTCGAACGGCTGTGCAGGGTCATGCCCGAGCCGAAGACCGAACTGAACTTCTCCAGCCCCTACACCCTGGTCGTCGCCGTCGCCCTGTCGGCCCAGGCCACGGACGTCTCGGTCAACAAGGCGACCGACAGACTGTTCAGGGTCGCCGACACCCCGGAGAAGATGCTGGCCCTGGGCGAGGAGGGACTGGTCCCCTACATCGCCTCCATAGGCCTGTATCGCGGCAAGGCGAGGAACGTCATCGCCCTGAGCCGGATCGTGCTGGAGCAGCACGGCGGCGAGGTGCCGCTGAACCGCGCCGATCTGCAGGCCCTGCCCGGAGTGGGCCGCAAGACGGCCAGCGTGGTGCTGAATGAACTGGGGATCGAGGCCGCCATTGCGGTCGACACCCATGTTTTCCGCGTCTCGCACCGCCTGGGCCTGGCCAACGCCGCCACCCCCGAAAAGGTCGAGGCCCAGCTGTTCCGCGTGGTGCCGGAGCAGTGGCTGCCCAAGGCCCACCACTGGCTGATCCTGCACGGCCGCTACACCTGCACGGCGCGCCGGCCGAAATGCAGCGCCTGCGTGATCAGCGACCTGTGTCCGTCGCGGCCCGATCTGGTGGCGATGGGCGAGGCGGCGTAGCCTGCCCCCTGGATCAAAGGAGCCTTGATTGCGACGCTCTCTCTATCCGTGGGTTCTATCCTCCGCAGCCTTGACCATCGGGCTGGTCGCGACTGCGGGCCTGGCCTGGTTCGTCACATGCCAGGGCCGCGACATCAGTTCGATTGGCGGCTCCATCCTCACCAGCACCTACCCGGACGACGTCATTCCCCGACTGGGGATCGCGGCGGCGTTCCTCTGGGGCTCTTACCGGCTCGTCCGGGCAGGATCGCCCCGGCAGGTTCTGGCTGCGGCGGCGACCTGTGCGATCATCGGGATGCTCGCAGCTGCCTACGTCATTGTCCGAGCCGAGCTCGCGTTCGCCCATGCGTTCCCGAACGACGGGGCCGCCGGCGGCTGGGCTCCGGGAGCGGCGCGCGCTGAGTTCCTGCCTGTCTCCTATCTCCTCGCATCGGTGCAGGCCGTGTGGGGATTGTCGGCCAGCACCGTCCTGCTCGCCATCAGTACGCTCCGCCGCCCGGCAGCCTGACTGGCGGGTCTTCCAGCCAGACGACTTTGAACTGGCTAAACCTTGAACTGAAACATGTTTACTGGCGAAGCAGCGTCAAATCGTTCGCCGGCCCCGGGACCGGGTTACACCTCATCCTTCGCAGCAGACGAAACGAGGATAGAGTCCGATATGTCCGCAATGTCCTCCAAAAAAGCGGACCGGACTCTTCCCGTCAGAGCCGGGCGCGAACCGCTTCGGCGAAGGCCAGACCTCGATCCGGCGCGGAGCCCAGATAGAAGTCCGGCTCGATCAGCTCGGCCTCCATCAGCAGCCAGCCGCCGTCGGCGTCGGGCGCCATGTCGATGCGGGCGTACAGCAGATCCTCGTCGATCGCCGCCAGCGTCGCCTCCGCCAGCGCCAGCGCCCCGGCCGGGGGTTCGGCGAGCGTCGTATAGCCGCCGCCGTACTGGACCTGGACCCGGAACTCGCCGGGGACGGGCCGTTTGTTGACGACGTGGCTCAGCCGGCCGCCGAAGAACAGCAGGGAGGTCTCGCCCTCGGTCTCGATGGTCGGCAGATAGGGCTGGATCATCGCCGGCCCCTGCGGCGCGTCGACCAGCCGGTCGCCCCGCGACAGCCGCAGCGTCTTCCACGCCCCGCCCGAGACGCGCGGCTTGACCACCAGCTGGTCTGTTCCGAAGCGGTCGAAGGCGGCGTCGACATCGGCCTGGGTCGGGCTGTCGATCCAGAGGGTGTCGGGAATGGCGATCCCCTTGTCGGCCAGACGCCCCAGATAGCTCTTGTCCGAATTCCAGCCCAGGACCGAGGGCGGATTCAGCAGGCTCAATCCGGCCTCGGCCCAGGTCGCGCACGCCTGCATCCACCGGTCGTGGTCGCGGTGATAGCCCCAGACGATCAGGGGCAGGACCAGCGGAAAGCGCGTCAGGGCCGAGGCGTCGGCGACATGTTCGGTCCACGGCGTCGGGACGGCGGTCACCCCCGCCAGAGACAGGGCCTCGCCGAGCCGCTCCAGCACGCCCGGCCACTGGCCGGCGTAGGAGGGGTCGGACGGATCGGGGGTCAGGACGGCGACTTCGGTCATGCCGGGCTCCTGAACGGGAATCGCTCCGGCGCGCAAGACCGATTTCCTTGTCGATCCATAAGGAAGACGGCCGCGCGGCTGGCCAAGCGCGCCCGGGCCCGCTAAGGGCCCGCCCATGACCCAGATCCCCGCCTCCCATGATGTCTGCGCCGTCGGCAATGCGATCGTCGATGTCCTCGCCCCCTGCGACCCCGCCTTCCTGACGGCCCAGGGCCTGACCCCCGGCTCGATGCAGCTGGTCGACGCGAAGCAGAGCGCCGCCTTCTACGCCGCCATGGCGGCGGGCGTGGAGGCCTCGGGCGGCTCGGCGGGCAACACCGTCGCCGGCGTCGGCAGCTTCGGCGGACGCGCGGCCTATATCGGCAAGGTCGCCGACGACGTTCTGGGCGGGGTCTTCACCCACGACATCCGCGCCGCCGGCGTCGCCTTCGACACCCCTCCGCTGAAGGACGGCGCCGCCTCGGGCCTGGCCACCGGCGTCTGCATGATCAACGTCACGCCCGACGGCCAGCGCACCATGTGCACCTTCCTGGGCGCGGCCAACCAGCTGTCGGCCGCCGACATCGACGCCGAACTGATCGGCGCCTCGGCCATCGTCTATCTGGAAGGCTATCTGTTCGACCCGGCCCCGGCCCGCGCCGCCTTCGAGGCCGCGGCCGCCGCCGCCCATGCGGCGGGACGCAAGGTCGCCATCACCCTGTCCGACACCTTCGTGGTCGCCCGCTGGCGCGCCGAGCTGCTGGCCTTCATCGAGGCCTCGGCCGACATCGTCCTGGCCAACGAAGGCGAACTTCACGCCCTGTTCGAGACCGAAGACTTTGACCAGGCGGCCGCCCATCTGGGCCGGATCGTCGAGATCGCCGCGGTCACCCGCGGCGCCGCCGGTTCGGTGGTGTTCGGAGGGGGCGGCGCGGAACGCGTTGAAGTCGCGGCCTTCCCGGTCGACAAGGTGGTCGACACCACGGGCGCGGGCGACCAGTACGCCGCCGGCTTCCTGCTGGGCGTGGCCCGCGGCCTGTCGCTGGAAGACGCCGGCAAGCTGGGTTCGCTGGCCGCCGCCGAGGTCATCGCCCACTGGGGTCCGCGCCCCATGACGTCGCTGGAGACGCTGGCGAAGGACGCCGGTCTGACGCTCAACCCCGCCTGATCGTCACATACAGCGCCCCGTCCCCGCCGTGATGGCGGGCGGCCGAGGCAAAGCCGGACACTACGCCCCTGAGCGCCGGGCCCTGCAGCCATTCGTGGACCGAGGCCCGGATCACCCCGGTTCCGCCCCGGCGGCCCTGGCCGGTGATGACGAGGACAGAGCGGTAGCCCCGCGCCTGCGCCCCCAGGAGGAAGGCGGTCAGGGCGTCCTGGGCCTGGAACCGGCCGAAGCCGTGCAGGTCGATCCGCGCCTCGATCGGATCGCGCTCGCGCGACAGGCGGCGCTGACGGCGCGGCTCCAACTCCTCGGGCAGGCCGCGGGGGCGGCTCGGCGAGAGGGTCGGCGTATATGAGGGGGGCGCGGCGCGGCTCTTCGCCATTCCCTTCGGATGCGGCGCGGCGGGCGGATCGACGACGGCGGCGCCGGGGATGATCCGCGGGGCCTTCTTCGGTTTCGCGGGGGTGACCGAGCCGGCGACCCGGGCCCAGATGCGGCGGTCGTCGGGGCTCAGGTCGTCGCGGCGGCTCATGTCGTCCCGGGCGCGGTCCCGTCGGCGTCCTCGTCCAGGCCGGCGTCCTGCGGCCCGGGCGTCTGGACCAGCAGGTCGCCCGGCTGGCAGTTCAGCTCGCGGCACAGGGCGTCCAGGGTGGTGAACCGGATGGCGCGGGCCTTGCCGGTCTTCAGGATCGACAGGTTGGCGAGCGTCACGCCGACGCGGTCGGCCAGTTCGGTCAGCGACATGCGCCGTTCGACGAGAATGCGATCTAGCTGGACGCGGATGGCCATGGCGGGGCTCTAGCGGACCTTTTTCAGATTGTCAGTTCGGATTCGCGGCGCAGGCGGGCGCCCTCGCGGAACACCTCGGCCAGGACGAAGACGACCAGGACGGAAAAGGCGGGGGTGACCAGGTCGAACAGGGACGGCGGATCCATCTCGCCCCGGGCGAGGCGCGCCACCAGGGTCTGGCCGATCCACGATCCGCCGGTGACCACGGCCAGGGTCAGGCCGATCTGCTTCAGCCGGCTGACGTTGGTGGGATGGAAGGGGTCGCCGGTCGCCAGGGTGGCGAAGATGCGGCGCAGCTGCCTCAGGATCAGGGCGAAACCGCCGAAATAGCCGGCGAAGGCTCCGAAGCCGAACAGGATGTAGGTGCGGGATACAGGGATCTGGGTGCCGCCCGATTCATCGCTGAAAATCAGGCCGGTGGGTCCCATGGGAATGAACAGGGTGACGACGAAGGCGGCGACCACGATCAGGGTCAGCAGGATCATCAACCAGTAGGCGACGCCGAGGGCTGTATTCAGCAGCCGGGACATCGAGCGGGCCCGAAGGCCGGGCACGGCAGGCACGCGAATCCCGAGTCTCTTCATCTTCGGGAAGCGCATGAGGGGCCTCGTTTCAGGCCGGGGGTCGGGGCGAGGATGCCGCGCGGGGTCCGGCGAACCCACACGCGGGCTTATTCATCGCGATTGTCATGCCGATCGTCAAAGCTCCGGTGAGACAAAGGAGAATCACAGGGCCTGGATCAGGGTGGCGACCAGGGCGGTCGGCAGGGCGGCGAGCAGGAAGGCGTTCAGGACGCCGTGGCCAACCTTTTCGATGAAGTAGGAAGCGTTCATGGTGTTCATGGTCTTTCTCCGTAGTTCCTGAGTGAGGGATGTTTTCACCCCTCGTTCGTTGTTCCGCTGCATCGATTTTGCCGGTATTGGCTTGTTCGGGGAACGTCGCGGCGTCCGTTCTTGAAGACATAGATAGGACGTGCCTTGAAGAAAGTCATGTTACATATCGTTTAACGATATTAAACTTTGGCAATGGATTGTTGCGGAGCGCGTGATCGGGATGAAACTCAAGCTTATCAAGGGGATGCGCCTCGTCGTGGCGACCCACAATCCCGGCAAGGCGGTCGAGATCGACGCCCTTCTGGGTGGACATTACAAGGTAGTTACGGCCGCGAGCCTGAACCTGCCCGAGCCGGACGAGACCGAGAGCACCTTCGCGGGCAACGCCCTGCTGAAGGCGCGCCATGCGGCGGACCGGTCGGGCGAGGTCGCCCTGGCGGACGACTCGGGCCTGTCGGTCGCGGCGCTGGACGGGGCGCCGGGCATATTTTCCGCGCGCTGGGCCGGACCGGACAAGGATTTCTCCTTCGCCATGCGGCGCGTGGAAGAAAGGCTCGAGGAAATCGGCTCCGACGACCGCCGCGCCTGGTTCACCTCCGCCCTGGCCGTGGCCTGGCCCGACGGCCCGGCGGTGGTGGTCGAGGGCCGGGTCGACGGCCTGCTGACCTTCCCGCCGCGCGGCGACCGGGGCTTCGGCTACGATCCGATCTTCATTCCCGAGGGCTACAGCCAGACCTTCGGCGAACTGGATCCGGCGCTGAAGGATTCCATCAGCCACCGCGCCCGGGCGTTCGCCAAGCTGAAGGCCGCGCTGATTGACTGATCCGGTCCCGGACCCCGGAAACGACGTCGCCCTGTACGTCCACTGGCCGTACTGCGCGCGCATCTGTCCCTACTGCGACTTCAACGTCGTGCGCGCACGGGGGCGAACGGACGAGCAGGCGGATCTGGTCCGCGCGATCCTGACGGACATGGAGGCGCAGGCGGCGTTGACGGGGTCGCGGCGGCTGGCCTCGATCTTCTTCGGCGGCGGCACGCCCTCGCTGATGGCCCCCGAGGCCGTGGGCGCGGTGATCGAGCGGGCCACGGCCCTGTTCGAACCGCGCGGGCCGATCGAGATCACCCTGGAGGCCAATCCCACCGACGCCGAGGCCGGCCGGTTCGCCGCCCTGGCCGACGCCGGGGTCAATCGCCTGTCCATGGGGGTGCAGGCTCTGGACGACGCCGCCCTGGCCTTCCTCGGCCGCAACCACTCCGCGGACGAGGCCCGGCGCGCCGTGGCCGTCGCGGGGCGGGCCTTCGGCCGGCTGTCGATCGACCTGATCTACGCCCGGCCCGGCCAGACGCCGGAAGGCTGGGCGGCGGAACTGACCGAGGCGCTGGACATGGGGTTCGAGCACGTCTCGCCCTATCAGCTGACCATCGAGCCCGCGACCGCCTTCGGCCGCGCCGTCGCCCGCCACGCCTGGACGCCGCCCGACGAGGATCTGTCGGCCGCCCTCTATGAGACGACCCAGGGCGTGCTCGAGGACGCGGGGTTCGAGGCCTATGAGGTCTCCAACCACGCCCGCGGGGTCGCGGCCCGGTCGTCGCACAATCTGCATGTCTGGCGGGGCGGCGACTACCTGGGCGTCGGTCCGGGCGCGCACGGGCGGTTGACGCTGGCCGGCGTGCGGACGGCGACGGTCGCGGAGCGGGGGATCGGGGGCTACCTCGCCGGCGTCGCGGCGGGCGGGCCCTGGAGCGAGCGGGATTCGCAGTCGCCCCGCGATGCGGCGGAAGAGAAGGTGCTGCTCGGTCTGCGAACGGTCGAGGGCGTGGCGCTGGCCGACCTGGCGGTGCTGGGATTGACGACCGAGACCGGGCCGCTCTCCGACCTGCTGACCGACGGCTTCATCGCCGCCCGGGCCGACAGGGTCGTCCCCACCAGGACCGGCCGACCCGTGCTCGACGGCGTTCTGAGGGTGCTGCTGACATAGGCCTGTGGCCATTCAGTGCGGTCTCGAGGCGCGGGCCGCACGTCCGAATCTGACGTACGCCCATGGTTCACTGGCTGGAATCGGTGGGGCGGTCTTTGACAACCGAATACAATGCAGAAGTCGGAGCCGGACTATCCGGACCATCCGGACGATGTTTTCACCGTCAGCCTTCTCCTTCCATCGCCCCGCCCTTGAGTGGCGACGCCCCCGCTGGCACGGTCCCGTCGATGTCCGATCCTTCGCCGTTTCCGCCGACCGCCCCGCCGCCGCGCACCGTGGCGCCGGGCCTGTATCTGGTGGCGACGCCGATCGGGAATCTGAGGGACATGACCCTCAGGGCGCTCGATGTGCTGGCGGCCGCCGATCTGGTTCTGGCCGAGGACACAAGGGTGACCGCCAAGCTGCTGTCGGCCTATGGGCTCAAGGTCCGGCTTGAGCGTTGCGACGACCACGCCTCGGCCCGCGCCGCCGAACTGGCCATCGAGCGGCTGCGCGAGGGGGCTGTGGTGGCCCTGGTGTCCGATGCGGGCACGCCGCTGGTCAGCGACCCGGGCTTCGTCGTCGCCCGCGCCGTGATCGCCGAGGGTCTGCCGGTGCATCCGATCCCGGGCCCGTCCAGCCTGCTGGCGGCCCTGTGCATCGCCGGCCTGCCCGCCGACCGGGTGCTGTTCGCCGGCTTCCTCCCGCCGAAGTCCGGCGCGCGCCGGACCATGCTGGAAGAGGTGCGGACCGCGCGCCAGACCCTGGTCTTCTTCGAGAGCGGACCGCGTCTGGCCGACAGTCTCGCCGACATGGCCGCCGTGCTTGGCCCCCGCCCCGCCGCCGTCGCCCGCGAACTGACCAAGCTGTACGAGGAATGCGTCCGCGGCACGCTGGCGGAGCTGGCCGTCGACCCGCGCTGTCAGTCGCCCAAGGGCGAGATCGTCGTGGTCGTGGGACCCGGCGAAACCGAGGTCGTCTCCGAGGCCGACGCCGATGCGGCCCTGGCCGAGGCCATGACCCGCCTGCCGCCGGGCGAGGCCGCGGCCGAGGTGTCCCGGGCGCTGAACCTGCCGCGCAAGCCGCTCTACAAGCGGGCGCTGGAGATGCAGGGGCGGTGAAAGGGCCTGCGACCCGGCTGAAGGCGCCGAAGGTCGTGCGCGTCAAACAGGACTGGCGGGTCGGACTGGGATCGAAATCGCACCGCGCGGGCCACGGCTCGGAATGGCTGGCGGCGGCCCTGCTGATGTTGAAGGGCTATCAGATTCTCGGCTTCCGGCTGAAGACCCGGACCGGCGAGATCGACATCCTCGCGCGGCGGGGCCGGACGCTCGCCGTGGTCGAGGTCAAGCGCCGGGCGACGCTTGAGGCCGCCCTGCTTGCTCTGACCCCGGATCAGTTCGATCGCCTGCTGGCGGCGGGCCGGGCGGTGTTGCGTCAAAGACCCAGCTTGGCCGGGCACGTGCTGAGAATCGATATGGTGGCGCTGGCACCCGGACGAATTCCGCGTCATCGTCGCGGCGTTGACGCCTTCGGGAGGGGCGCCGAATGACCCGCGACGACGCGATCGCCATCCTGACCGAGGCCGGCCAGGCCGAGGACGACGCCTTCCCCTTGCTCGAGGCGGCGATCGCCTGCGCCATCCACGACTATCCATTCCGTGATCCGGAGCCGGTCCGCACCCTGGCCAACCACGCCGCCGAACGGCTGGCCGAGCGTATCGCCGGCGAAAGCCCCGACGACGCCCTGACCGAGACCATGGCCTCGGATCTGCGGCTGAACGGCGACCTGCTGCACTACGACGACGCGGCCAACACCGACATCATCGACGTGGCCGAGCGCCGGCGGGGCCTGTCGGTGACCCTGGGCGTCTTCTATCTGGACGCCGCGCGGCGGGCCGGGGTGAAGGCCCAGGGCGTCGACTTTCCCGGCCATTTCCTGCTGCGCGTCGAGACGCCCGAGGGGCCGGTGGCGCTGGACCCCTTCAGCCAGGGCCGGCTGGTGCTGCCGTCCGAGCTGACGCGCCGCGCCCTGCGGGCCGGGCTGACGCCCCATGTGGCCGACCGGCTGGACGTGCTGATGGCCCCCGTCAGCGAGCGCCAGGCCCTGATCCGGATGCAGAACGTCCTGTTCAGCCGCGCCATCCGCGCCCAGGATTTCGAGGGGGCCGAACGCTCGGCCCTGCGCCGCGCCCTGCTGGACCCCGAGGATCACCGCCCGTGGCTGGACGTGGCCGCCGCCCGCGAGAAGCAGGGGGCCCTGACCGGCGCCCTGGAGGCCCTGTCGCAGGCCCGCACGCTGGACGACCCGATGGAGATCACGCGCCGGATGTCGGTCGATCGGGTCCGCCTTCAGCTTAATTGAGTTGGCCTGCCGCCCTTCGGGCTGCTTGAGGCCAGACTAGGCTTGCGCCGCCGCCCCTCGCTGCCCATTAGCCAAGGCTCACCGCCTGGAAGGACAGCCCATGCTCAGAGTCGCGATCCAGATGGACCCCGTCGAGGCGGTCAACATCGAGTCCGACACCACCTGGCTGATGATGACCACGGCGCAGGACCGGGGCCACCTCCAATGGGTCTATGACTTCCGCACCCTGGCGCTGGAGGACGGCCGGCTGTTCTGCCGCGCCCGGCCGGTGACGCTGCGCCAGAAGGCCGGCGACCATGTCACCCTGGGCGAGGAGGTGAAGCTGGATCTGGGCGAGGATGTCGACGTGATCCTGATGCGCCAGGACCCGCCGTTCGACATGGCCTATGTCACGGCCACCTATCTGCTGGAGACGGTGCATCCCCGGACCCTGGTGGTGAACGACCCGCGCGAGGTGCGTTCGGCGCCGGAAAAGCTGCTGGTGACGCAGTTCCCGGGCCTGACCCCGCCCACGCTGATCTCGGCGGACCCGGTCGCCCTGGTCGATTTCCACGAACGCCACGGCGACGTGGTGCTGAAGCCGCTGCACGGCGCGGCGGGCTCGGGCGTGGTCAGGCTGAAGGCGGGCGACCCCAATCTGGAGGCCCTGGTCGAAATCCACATGACGGGCAGCCGCGACCCGCTGGTGATCCAGAAATTCATTCCGGCGGTGTCGAAAGGCGACAAGCGCATCATCCTGATCGACGGCGAGCCGGTCGGGGCCATCAACCGCATTCCGGCCAAGGATCAGGTGCGGTCGAACCTGAGGGTTGGCGGCACGGCCGCGCCGGTCGAGCTGACGGACCGCGACCGCGAGATCTGCGCCGCGATCGGGCCGACGCTGAAGGCGCGGGGGCTGATCTTTGTCGGCATCGACGTGATCGGCGACTATCTGACCGAGATCAACGTCACCTCGCCGACCGGGGCCCAGCAGCTGAAGCGGTTCACGGGCGTCGATGCGACCGCCCTCATGTGGGACGTGATCGAGCGCAAGCGCGCCGACTGATCGCCCACGGTTGCGGTTCGCCGCAATCGGGGATTGCAAGAGCGGCTGGTTCGTGTTTCGTTCTTCTGCGGACAGCGGGAGGGCGCGGTGGCGGCTCGGGTGGTGACGGTCGCATTCGAGGGCGTCGAGGCGCGTCGCGTCGACGTCGAGGTGCAGCTGGTCGGCAATGACCAGCAGACCGTCTTCGCCATCGTCGGCCTGCCCGACAAGGCCGTGGCCGAGAGCCGGGAGCGGGTGCGGGGAGCCTTCGCCGGCATAGGCCTGGCCCTGCCGTCGCGGCGGATCATCGCCAATCTGGCGCCGGCCGACCTGCCCAAGGAGGGCAGCCATTTCGACCTGCCGATCGCCCTGGCCCTGCTGGCCGCCATGGGGGTGATCGCGCCCGATGCGCTGGACGGCTGGGCGGCCGTGGGCGAGCTGAATCTGGACGGCCAGGTCGCGCCGGTGGGCGGAACCCTGCCGGCGGCGGTGGCCGCCTCGGCCATGGGGCTGGGGCTGATCTGTCCGGAAGCGAACGGGCCCGAGGCGGCGTGGGCGGGCGACGTCAATATTCTGGCCCCGCGATCGCTGATCGGCCTGGTCAATCATTTCAAGGGTTCGCAGGTGCTGCGGGCGCCGGGGCCGGGGCCGGTGAAGATGGGCGGGACGGTCCCCGACCTGCGCGAGGTCAAGGGTCAGGAAAGCGCCAAGCGGGCGCTGGAGATCGCGGCGGCGGGCGGGCACAACCTTCTGTTCGTCGGCCCGCCGGGTTCGGGCAAGTCCATGATGGCGGCGCGCCTGCCCGGCCTGCTGCCGCCCCTGACGCCCCAGGAGCTGCTGGAGACCTCGATGGTCTGGTCGGTGGCGGGGCTGATCGAGCGCGGGGCCCTGACCCGCGACCGGCCGTTCCGCGCCCCGCATCACTCGGCCTCTATGGCCGCCCTGACCGGGGGCGGGCTGAAGGCCAAGCCCGGCGAGGCGTCTCTGGCGCACAACGGGGTGCTGTTCCTCGACGAGTTGCCCGAATATTCGGCCCAGGCGCTGGATTCCCTGCGCGCCCCGCTGGAGACGGGCGAGATCGTGGTGGCGCGGGCCAACGCCCATGTCCGCTATCCGGCCCGTTTCCAGCTGGTCGCGGCCATGAATCCGTGCCGCTGCGGGCTCGGAGGCGTTGGCCGCGGCGCGTGCGGCAAGGCCCCGCGCTGTCAGCGCGACTATCAGAACCGCATCTCGGGCCCGATGTTCGACCGCATCGACCTGACCGTCGAGACGCCGCCGGTCACGGCCTCGGACATGGCCCTGCCGCCGCCCGCCGAGGGCACGGCGGAGGCCTCGGCCCGGGTCGCCGCCGCCCGCGCCATGCAGGAGGACCGGCTGCGCGCCGCCGGGATCGATCCGGCCGCGGCGCGGGATCAGGCCGTCAACGCCCGGGCCTCGGGAGAGACGCTTGACCGGTTCGCGACGCCCGACGCGGCGGGCCGGGCGCTGCTGATGCGGGCGGGCGAGGCGGGCGGTCTGACCGCGCGGGGCTGGACCCGCACCCTGCGGCTGGCCCGCACGATCGCCGACCTGGACGGGTGCGACGGGGTGCTGCGCCGGCACATCGCCGAGGCCCTGGTCTATCGCCGCTCGACCGTCGGCGCGCAGGGGGATTTCGAGCGCCAGACCTCGCATCACGCGGACGTGCCTGTTTTCTGAGGAACTTTTGAGCGGGCGTTAACCCCTGTGCCGCATGGTTTTCCCAGTTGGGGGCGTGGAGGCCAGAATGGCGCGACGGTCGAAGACGACGGATACGGCGGATGTGAAGCCCGTCGCGGGCGAGGCGCCCGAGCAGCAGTTCCTGCGATTGATGAGCCATGAGATGCGGACGCCCCTGAACGGGGTGATCGGCATGCTGGGCCTCCTGCAACGCACCCGTCTGGACGGGGCGCAGCGCGCCTACGCCGAGGCGGCGCGGTCTTCGGCCGAACATCTGCTGGGTCTGGTCAACGACCTGCTGGACTACGCCAGGCTGGAAGCCGGCAAGCTGGAATTCGATGCGGCGCCCGTGGATCTGGAAGCGCTGGTGCGCGGCGTCACCGAACTGCTGAGCCCCCGGGCCCACGACAAGGGGCTGGAGATCGCCTGGTCGGTCGCGGCCGACGCCGTCGACATCATCGGCGACGAGGGCCGTCTGCGGCAGGTGCTGTTCAACCTGGCCGGCAATGCGGTGAAATTCACCGAGACCGGCGGGGTGCGCATCACCGTCGAGCGGGTCAACGGCGTGGCCTCGCGGCCGAAGCTGGCCTTCATCATCGACGACACGGGCCCCGGCGTGCCGGCCGAGGCGCGCAAGCGGATCTTCGAGGAGTTCGGCCACGTCGACGCCTCGGACGCCAGCCGGTTCGGCGGCGCGGGACTGGGTCTGGCGGTGGTTTCGAAACTGGCCGCGGCGATGAAGGGGACCGTGACGGTCGGCGACCGGCCCGACGGGCCTGGCGCGCGCTTCCGCTTCGAAGCCGCCTTCCCCGCCGTGAAGGGCGCGACGCGCAACCGTTCGCTGGAGGGGCATACGGTCAAGGTGGTCAGCCCCGACCCGTTCGTGCGGGCCGCGGCCATCGCCCAGATCGAGGCGTCCGGAGGACGTCACGGCGCCGACGCGTCCGTGGTCCTGATCGATCATGCGGCCCGCGCCGCCGGTTCGGGACTGGCCGCGCGGCCGGCCGAAGGGCGCGGTGTCATCCTGCTGAAGCCGTCCGAGCGGGATCTGATCGCCCGCTACAAGGGCGCCGGCTTCCACGGCTATCTGATCAAGCCGCTGCGGCGGGCCTCGGTAGCGGAACGGGTGCTGGCCGCGGCCGGGACGCGGGCTCCGGCGCAGCCCGGCCTGCCGCCCCCGCCCCCGCCCGAGGACGATCGCGTGGCGACGACCCGGTTCTCGGGGACGCGGGTGCTGCTGGTCGAGGACAATCCGGTCGGGGCCCTGCTGGCGGCCACCCTGCTGCGGCGCGAGGGCTGCGCGGTGGAGACGGCGGCCAGCGGCTATGAGGCCGTGGATGCGATGAAGCGGGCCCGATACGACCTGGTCTTCATGGACATGCGGATGCCGGGCATGGACGGGCCCAGCGCGGCGCGGGCCATCCGGGCCCGGGGCGACCAGACGCCGATCGTGGCCCTGACCGCCCACGCCTTCGCCGAGGACCGCCGGACCTGTCTGGAGGCGGGGATGGACGATCATCTGGTCAAGCCGCTGGAGCTGGAAAGCCTGCGGTCTTCGCTCGCCCGCTGGACGAACCGCGCGGAGCGCGCCAAGGTCGCCGTCGCATAGGGGACGCGGGGGCGTCACTCTTCGAGGGGACGCGCCGATGACCGACAGCTCTGGGGCCGCCGCGCCGCGCAAGGCGGGCACGAAGGACGTCTTCAAGGCGCTCGGCCGCGGCCGCGTTCTGATCACCCTGCTGCTGGGCTTCGGTTCCGGCCTGCCCTTCCTGCTGACGGGGGCGACACTCAGCCTGTGGCTGGCGGAAGGCGATGTCGCCCTGTCGGCCATCGGCTTCATCTCCTGGGTCGGTCTGGCCTATTCGTTCAAGTTTCTCTGGGCGCCGGTCGTCGACCGGTTCGACGTCCCGCTGCTCGGACGGTTCGGGCGGCGGCGCGGCTGGATGCTGCTGTCCCAGCTGCTGGTCGGCGGCGCCCTGATCGCGATGGCCTTCATCGGTCCGGAAGGCGGGCTGACCGCCCTGGGCACGGCCGCCCTGGTGACGGCCTTCGCCTCGGCGACCCAGGACATCGTCGTCGACGCCTGGCGGATCGAGACCGCCGAGAATGACGAGGACCTGAGCCTGCTGACCTCGGCCTATCAGCTGGGCTACCGGTTCGCGATCCTGGCCGGCAATGCGCTGATCCTGTTCTTCGCGACCTGGTTCGGCTGGAACGGCGCCTACGGCATCTGGGGCGCGGCCATGTCGATCGCCATCATCGCCACCCTGTTCGCCAAGGAGCCGCTGGACCGGTCGGAGATCGGCAAGGCGATCGGCCATGCCGCGCCGTGGACGCCGCGCGGCATCTATGACGCGGTCGTCGGGCCGTTCATCAACTTCCTGGCGACGCACAAGACGGCCGCCCTGCTGATGCTGGCGGCGATCAGCCTGTACCGGCTGCCGGACTTCGTCATGGGGCCGATGGTCGGGCCCTTCTATCTCGAGCTGGGCCTGAGCAAGGAGGCCATCGGCGCGATGCGGCTGAGCTTCGGTCTGGCGGGATCGATCTCCGGGATCGCCGCCGGCGGCCTGTGCGCCCTGCGGTTCGGCTTCGGGCGGACCCTGCTGCTGGGCGCCCTGATCGGGCCGATGTCGAACCTGGGCTATACGCTGATGGCGCTGGCGGGTCTTTCGACCCCGATGTTCGCCGGGGTGCTGTTCGTCGAGAATTTCAGCGAGGGTTTGGCCGGGGCCGCCCTGGTCGCCTACATGTCGAGCCTGACCGGCATCGGCTACACGGCCACCCAGTACGCCCTGCTCAGCTCGTTCTACGCCCTGCTGGGCAAGTTCCTGAAGGGCTTCTCGGGCGTGGTCGTCGAGAGCCTGCAGCAGGGGCATGATCTGATGATCGCCTACGCCCTGTTCTTCGCCGGGACGGCGGCCGTCGGCATCCCGGCGGTGTTCCTGTGCTGGCTGCTGGACCGCCGGAACCGCCGGCTCAAGGCGGAGGCGGGGCTGATCTGAACGATCAGCCCTCGACCGCGGCCCCTTCGTCATAGGCGGCGAAGGTGGCGGCGGTGATGATCTCCGACACCGAGGCGCCCAGCGACACGATCTGGACCGACTTCTCGAGGCCGACCAGCAGCGGACCGATCACGGTCGCCCCGCCCAGCTGCTGGACCAGCTTGGTCGAGATGGCGGCCGAGTGGATGGCCGGCATGACCAGGACATTGGCGTGGCCTGTCAGGCGCATGAAGGGATAGGCGGACCGGGCCTCGGGATCGAGGGCCAGCTCGGGCGGCATCTCGCCCTCGTATTCGAAATCGACGCCCTTGGAGTCGAGGATGCGGATGGCCTCGCGCACCTTTTCGCCGCGCTCGCCCGGAGGGTTGCCGAAGGTCGAATAGCTGAGGAAGGCGACGCGCGGGGTCTTGCCCAGCTTGCGCACCGTCTCGGCGGCCTGGATGGCGATCTCGGCCAGTTCCTCGGCGCTCGGAAGTTCGTGGATCGAGGTGTCGGCGACGAACAGGGTGCGCCCCTTGGCCAGCAGGATCGACATGCCGATCATGCGGTTCTTCACGTCGAGGACGCGCCGGACCTCCTTCAGCACCATGTTGAAGTTGCGCGTCACCCCGGTGACCATGCAGTCGGCCTGGCCGCGGGCGCACATGGCGGCGGCGAAATAGTTGCGGTCCTGGTTGATCATCCGCTGGACGTCGCGCTTCAGATAGCCGCGGCGCTGCAGGCGGGCGTAGAGCCAGTCGGTGTAGTCGGCGTTGTTTTCCGAGACGCGGGCGTTGACGATCTCGATGCCCATGTCGTCGAAGTTGAGACCGGCCTCGGCCGCGTTCTTGCGGATCAGCTCCTCGCGGCCCAGCAGGATGGGCGTGCCCAGCTCGGCCTGTTTGAAGCCCCAGGCGGCGCGGATGACGGCGGTCTCCTCGCCCTCGGCGAACACCACCCGCTTGTTCGGGGCGGCGCGCACTGCGCCCGAGATGTTCTGCATCAGGGCCGCGGTCGGATCGAGCCGCGAGCGCAGCTGGGTCCGGTAGGCGTCCATGTCCTCGATCGGCTTGCGGGCCACGCCGGTGTCCATCGCCGCCTGGGCGACGAAGGGCGGGATGTACCAGATCAGACGCGGGTCGAAGGGCGTGGGGATGATGTAGTCGCGGCCGAACTTCAGCTTGCGGCCGCGATAGGCGGCGGCGACCTCGTCCGGCACGTCCTCGCGGGCGAGGGCGGCCAGGGCCTGGGCGCAGGCGACCTTCATCTCGTGGTTCACGCGGCGGGCGCGCACGTCCAGGGCGCCGCGGAAGATGTAAGGGAAGCCGAGAACGTTGTTGACCTGGTTGACGTAGTCCGACCGGCCGGTGGCCATGATGGCGTCCGAGCGGACGGACAGCACGTCCTCCGGCGTGATCTCCGGATCCGGATTGGCCATGGCGAAGATGATCGGATTGGGCGCCATGGAGGCGACCATCTCCTTGGTGATGGCGCCCTTGGCCGACAGGCCCAGGACGACGTCGGCGCCGACCATGGCCTCGGCCAGGGTGCGGTGCGGGGTGTCGGTGGCGTGGGCCGCCTTCCACTGGTCGACGTTGGCGCGGCCCTTGTAGACGACGCCGTCGCGATCGACGATGACGGTGTTCTCGGCCCTCACGCCGGCGGCCTTCATCAGGCCGATGGACGACAGTCCTGCGGCGCCGGCGCCGGCGAGGACGACCTTCAGATCCTCCAGCTTCTTGCCGGCGATATGGGCGGCGTTGATCAGGCCGGCGGTCGAGATGATGGCCGTGCCATGCTGGTCGTCGTGGAAGACCGGGATGTCGAGCAGGTCCTGGAGCTGGGCCTCGATCTCGAAACATTCGGGGGACTTGATGTCCTCCAGATTGATGCCGCCCCAGGTGTCGCCGATGTTCTTGACGACGGTGATGAACTCGTCCGGGTCGGTGGTCTTGACCTCGACGTCGAAGCTGTCGACGTCGGCGAAGCGTTTGAACAGGACGGCCTTGCCCTCCATCACCGGCTTGGACGCCATGTGGCCGAGGTTGCCGAGGCCCAGGATGGCCGTGCCGTTCGAGATGACGGCGACCAGATTGCCCTTGGACGTATAGTCGTAGGCCTTGTCCACGTCGGCGGCGATGGCCAGGACGGGAATGGCCACGCCCGGCGAATAGGCCAGCGACAGGTCGAGCTGGGTGGCCATGGGCTTGGTCGGCGCCATGGAAATCTTGCCCGGCGTGGGGCTGCGGTGGAAATGCAGCGCGTCTTCGTCGGAGAAGGTCTGTTTGTCGTTCAGGTCAGCCATGGGTCGTTCCTAAAGCGGGGGGCGGGCCGGGACAACCGTTGTGGGGCGGGGGTTCGGAGTCAGGGACGCGGGATTGGGTGTCAGGGGTGCGCCCCTCCTGCCGTCATCCCGGGGCGCGCAGCGACCCCGGGACCCAGCGGCGCGCGGGAGGGCGACCCTGTCGGGAGCGCCAATGCTGGACACAGCCGTGTTTGACGCTACGCGCCGCCCGTTGGGTCGCCGCCGTCGCGGCGCCGCTGGGTCCCGGCCTTCGCCGGGATGACGGCAAGGGGACCGTGGGTCGTCAGACGGCGAGCGTGCCGGTGCGCTCCACCACCACCGGCCCCGTCATCAGGACGTGGTCCGTCGCTTCGTCCCACGACACGAACAGCTCGCCGCCGTCGACCTCGACGGTCGCGGCGCGACCGGTCAGGCCCCGGCGCGCCGAGGCGACCAGGGCCGCGCAGGCGCCTGTGCCACAGGCCTTCGTCAAACCCGCGCCGCGCTCCCAGACGCGCAGGCGGATGCGGTCCGGCGCCGTGACGTGGGCGAAGCCGACGTTGACGCTTTCGGGGAAGCGGGGGTGGTGCTCGACCAGCGAACCCGCCCCGCGCACGAAGCCGTCGTTGGGCGCATGGTCCATGAAGAAGACGACATGGGGATTGCCCATGGAGACGGCGCCGGGCGTGTGCAGGATCGGGTCGTCGATGGGGCCGACCTGAAGCTCGATGCCGCGGGTGTCCATGGCCTCGTCGAGCGGGATCTGCGACCAGTCGAGCCGGGGCGCGCCCATGTCGACGGTGACGCGGCCGTCCGCGGCCCGGCGCGCCGTGGTCGGACCGCCGAGGGTGTCGATGACGACGGCGTCCTTGCCGGTCGATTCCATCAGCAGCCAGCCGACGCAGCGCAGGGCGTTGCCGCAGGTCTCGACCTGGCCGCCGTCGGCGTTCCAGACGCGCATGAAGGCGTCGCCCGTCTCCGAAGGCTCGATGGCGATCAGCTGGTCGCAGCCCTCGCCGATCTCGCGGTCGGCGATGGCGCGCGCCTGATCGGCCGTCGGGGCGAACGGCGTTTCCAGCGCATTGACGACGACGAAGTCGTTGCCGGCGCCATTCATCTTGACGAAGGGGCGGGTCATCTCGCCACCGATATAGTGGCGGACTGGACCCAAGGCTACGGAAGGGCGTTAAGCTGGGCCATGAGTCGAGCCAGAGCCGCGCCCCAACCGTCCCCAGTGAAGGCCGAAGGGCTGCGTCTGCGCGCGCGCCTGCGCTATCTCTATCACGGCTCGTCTCCGTTGGCGGTGCGGTTCCGGCTGGCGGTCATCACGATCGACTTCGCCATCATCGGCTTCTTCCTGATCGCGCCGATCCTGCACGAGGCGGGGCTGGTCTTCTACGTCATCGACTATGTGATCGCGGCAGTCCTGGCGCTCGACATGGCGGCGCGGGCCTATGCCCATACCGATGTGAAGGACTGGCTGAAAAAGCCGGAGACCTGGGTCGATGTCTTCGTTCTGGCGACCCTGCTTTTCCCGGCCTGGCTGTTCAACTTCGGCTTCCTGCGGCTGTTACGGCTCTGGACCCTGCTGCATTCCGAATTCTTCTGGCGGACCGTGGGCCGCCGGTACGACGACACCCGGGTGGAGGAGGTGACCAAGGCCCTGGCCTCGCTGGTGACCTTCATCTTCGTGGTGACGGGCTTCGTCTATGCGACGTTCCGGGGCAGCCATCCGGGCATCAGCGGCTATCTGGACGCCCTGTATTTCACCGTGGCGACCCTGACGACGACCGGATTCGGGGACATCACCCTGCCCGGCAACTGGGGGCGGGTCCTGTCGATCGTGGTCATGCTGACCGGGATCACCCTGTTCCTGCGGCTGGCCCAGACCATCTTCAAGCCGCACAAGATCAGCTATCCCTGCCCGACCTGCGGCCTTCAGAAGCACGATCCGGACGCGGTGCACTGCAAGGCGTGCGGGGAGATACTGTGCATTCCGGACGAGGGGTCGTGAGGACGTCAGGCGACAGGCAGCAGGCAACAGGCAACAGGCAACAGGAAGGGCGAGAGGCGGGGAGCTCGCTACCCCCTGCCGCCTGTTGCCTCCCCCAAGATGACAAACCCGTAACCTCCGTACACTCCAGCTTGTGGCCGATCCCCTCCCCGTTAAGGTGCCGCCCGACCAACAGTCGGGGACGTTCCACATGATCCGCACCGCCGCGCTCGCCGCGCTTCTCGCTTCCACCGCCCTTTCGAGCGCCGCCATGGCCCAGACCTCCGTTCCCGCGCCGGCCGTCGCCGGGAGTTCGGGAGGCTTCGCGACCTCGGACGCGACCGACCCGTATCTGTGGCTGGAAGAGGTCGACGGCGAACGGGCCATGGCCTGGGTCAACGAGCACAATGAGCGGTCGCTGGGCGTGCTGCGCGGCGATCCGCGTTTCGAGACCCTGCACCAGCAGGCGCTGGAGATCGTCCAGTCGCGCGACCGGATCCCGTCGCCGGGCTTCAACCACGACGGCACGATCGACAATTTCTGGCAGGATGCGACCCATGTGCGCGGCATCTGGCGCACGACGACGCTGGACAGCTATCGCACCGAGGCGCCGCAGTGGGAGACGATCCTCGACTTCGACGCCCTGTCGGCGGCCGAGGGCAAGAACTGGGTCTACAAGGGCGCGACCTGCCTGCCGCCGGAAGAGACCCGCTGCCTGATCTCGCTGTCGGACGGCGGCAAGGACGCGGTGACGGTGCGCGAGTTCGACCGCACGACGCGGACCTTCGTGGCCGATGGTTTCGTCCTGCCCGAATCCAAGGGCGGGGCGTCGTGGGTGGATCGGGACACCCTGCTGATCTCGCGCGATTTCGGGCCGGGGACGCTGACCAGCTCGGGCTATCCGATGATCGTCAAGGTTCTGAAGCGCGGCCAGACGATCGATCAGGCGCGGACGGTGTTCACCGGCCAGCCGACCGACGTTTCGGTTTCGGGCTATACGCTGCGCGACGCCGACGGCGTGGTCCAGGCGACGCTGATCAATCGGGGAGTCAGCTTCTACGAGGGCGAGACGCACCGGCTGAACGCCGACGGCACGACGACGAAGCTCGAACTGCCGGCCAAGTCGAACATCAATGCGCTGGTGCGCGGGCAGCTGGTGGTGACGACGGACCAGGACTGGACCGCGCCTTCGGGGCAGGCGTTCAAGACGGGCGACGTCATCGCCTGGGACCTGAACCGCTGGCTGGCCGATCCGGCGACCCCGGCGCAACTGATCATCCGCCCGGGCGAGCGCGAGGCCATCGAGGGCATCACCGCGACCCGCAACAAGCTGGTCGTAGCCCTGTACGAGAACGTGCGCGGCGGGGTCTATGTCTATGAGCCGAACCCGGCGGGCGAATGGGCGCGGACGCGGCTGGACCTGCCGCAGAACGTCAGCGTCAATGTGGGCTCGGCCTCGGAGCGCGACGACAAGGTGTTCGTCAGCGTCACCGGCTATCTGAACCCGTCCAGCCTGTACCTGGCCGATGCGGCGACGGGCGCGGCCGACCTGACCAAATCCCTGCCGGCCAAGTTCGACGCCACGGGGATGACGGTCGACCAGTTCGAGGCCCGATCGGCCGACGGGGCGATGATTCCCTATTTCGTCGTCCACAGGGACGACATGGCGATGGACGGGTCGAACCCGACGCTGCTGTACGGCTATGGCGGGTTCCAGAGTTCGCTGCTGCCCGGCTATTCGGCCACGGTGGGCAAGCTGTGGCTGGAGCGGGGCGGGGTCTATGTGATCGCCAATACGCGCGGCGGCGGCGAGTTCGGGCCGCGCTGGCACCAGGCGGCGCTGCAGGAGAACCGGCAGCGGTCGCACGAGGACTATCAGGCCGTGGCGCTGGACCTGATCGCGCGGGGCGTCACCAGCCAGCCGAAGCTGGGGATCATGGGGGGCTCGCAGGGCGGGCTGTTCATGGGGGCGATGCTGACCCAGCGGCCGGACCTGATCAACGCCGCGGTCATCCAGGTGCCGCTGTTCGACATGCTGCGCTTCCACAAGCTGCTGGCCGGGGCCAGCTGGATCGCCGAATACGGCAATCCAGACATTCCGGCGGAACGGGCCTGGATCGAGCAGTATTCGCCCTATCAGCGGCTGGCGGCGGGGCAGCCCTATCCCGAGGTCTTCATCCACACCTCGACCAAGGACGACCGCGTCCATCCGGGCCACGCCCGCAAGGCGGCGGCGCGGCTGGAGGAACTGGGCTATCCGGTGCTGTTCTACGAGAACACCGACGGCGGCCACGCGGCGGGGGCCAACCTGCGGGAGACCGCCCGGCGTCTGGCGCTGGAATACACCTATCTGACGCGGCGGCTGATGGACACGCAGGTCCCGGCGCCGGAATAGGCTCCGCCGCCGGCGGACGAAGATGCTCGTATTTCGGAGTTTGAGATGAACCGACTGATCCTGTCCGCCGCGATCCCGGCGCTGTTGCTCGCGGCCTGCGCCTCGGCCCCGGCGCCGACGACGATCACGCCGCTGAACGCCGCGGACGTTGCGCGGCCGCTGCTCGCGCCGCCGCCGCACATGCCGGCCGACCTGACGCCGGCGGGCGTGCGGGCGGCGGACGATCATCTGGCGCTGGAAGAGGTCAACGGGACCGAGGCCATGGCCTTTGTGGCGGAATCCAACCGCAAGGCCCTGGCGTCGCTGGAGGGCGACCGGCGCTATGAGACCTTCCGGCGGCAGGCCGAGGCGATCCTGACGGCGACCGACCGCATCCCGGGCCCGAGCTTCCTCGGCGAGGGGATCGGGAACTTCTGGCAGGACGCGGCCAATCCCAAGGGAATCTGGCGGCGCACGACGCTGGACAGCTATCGCTCGGCGAACACCCGGTGGGAGACGATGCTGGACATCGACGCCCTGTCGCGGGCCGAGGGCAAGGACTGGGTGTGGAAGGGCGCGGACTGCCTGGCGCCCGACGAGACGCGCTGCCTGGTCAGCCTGTCGGACGGCGGCAAGGACGCGGTCGTGGTGCGGGAGTTCGACACCGCCACGGGCCTGTGGGTCGAGGACGGCTTCATCCTGCCCGAGGGCAAACACCGGCTGGAGTGGCTGGATCGCGACACGCTTCTGGTGGCGACCGACTTCGGGCCGAACACCCTGACGGAGTCGGGCTATCCTTACATCGTGAAGTCGCTGAAGCGCGGCCAGACGCTGGCGCAGGCGACCGAGGTCTATCGCGGCGACATCGGCGACGGGGGCTATGGGGTCAGTCCGGCGGTGTATCGGAACGGCGCGGGCGAGGTGCTGGGCGTGTTGATCAATCGGCCGCTGGACACCTTCCGCAGCGAGACCTGGGAACTGGTGGACGGACGACCCGTAAAGCTGAACCTGCCGGAGCGGGTCAACATTCGCGGCATGATGGACGGGCGTCTCGTCCTCACGCTCGATGAGGCGTGGACCCACGAAGGCGAAGTCATACCGGCTGGCTCCTTGCTCGCCGTTGTCACCTCAAAGCTTCGTCCACTGGGGCCGGACGAGGTGATTGTCTCAAACTTTGACGAACGGATATTCACACCGACGGCGCGTCAGTCGGTCGAGGATGTGGCGGTCATGGACGACCGCATCGTCGCCAGCATCTACGACAACGTCCGCGGTCGGACGGCCGTGTTCCAGAACCGGGGCGAATTCGGCTGGCCCGAGACTGCCCTGCCAGCGCCGGAGAACGCCGCCGTCCACCTGGGCTCTTCCAGTCGGGAGTCGGGCCGCATCTTCTATTCCTATGAGGGCTTCCTGACGCCCTCGACCCTGGCGCTGGCCGATGCGCGGGCGGGGACCGCCGAAGTCCTGCGCGCCGCCCCCGCCCGCTTCGACGCCTCGACCCATCTGGTCGAACAGTTCGAGGCGACGTCGTCGGACGGGACGAAGATCCCCTATTTCGTGGTCCGGCCGAAGGACCTGGTCATGGACGGCCATGCGCCGACGATCATCTATGGCTACGGCGGATTCCAGGTGTCCAAGCCGCCGATCTACATCCCCGAGATGGGCAAGCTGTGGCTCGAGAACGGCGGGGTCTACGTCAACGCCAACATCCGCGGCGGCGGCGAGTTCGGACCGGCCTGGCACCAGTCGGTGCTGAAGGAGAACCGCCAGCTGGCGTTCGACGACTATGCGGCCGTCGCGCGGGACCTGCAGACGCGTGGAATCACCTCGCCGCGCCGCACCGGCATATACGGCCGGTCGAACGGCGGGGTGCTGACCTCGGTGACGGTGACCCAGCATCCGGAACTGATCAATGCGGCGGTGATCGAAAGCCCGCTGATCGACATGCTGCGCTATCACGAACTGCCCGCCGGGGCGTCGTGGATCGGCGAATACGGCGATCCGCGCATCCCGGAGGAGGCGGCGTACATCGCGCGCTATTCAGCCTATCAGCAGCTTCGTCCGGAGACGGAGTATCCGCGCGTCTACATCACGACGAACACGCGGGACGATCGGGTGCATCCGGGCCATGCGCGCAAATTCGCCGCCCGCCTGGCCGAGCAGGGACATGACCACCTGTATTACGAAGAGACCTCGGGCGGGCATTCCAACGACGCCGACCCCGTGGCCAACGCGCGGCGCTGGGCGCGGCATTATGTGTATCTGGCGCAGCAGTTGATGGACTGAGCTCGTCGTCCCGGATCACCGCTCTGCGGCGTCCGGGATGACAGGTGGTTTCAGGCTTACGCCGGCTCCAGCGCCTTGGCCTTCTTCGGCTTGGGGGCCTTGGCCGGCTTCTCGGCCTTGGGGAGTTTGGCGGGCTTGTCCGCCTTCTTCGCCAGCTTCTCGGCCTTCTTCGCCTCGCGGGCGGCCTTCTTGGCGGCGCGGGCCTCGGCCTTGGCCTTGGCGGGGGCGGCGTCGGCCTCGCCGGCCAGCTCGGCCAGGAGGTCGAGGAAGCCGTCGCGCTTGCCCTTGGGCAGCAGGGCCATGATCCGTTTGTCGGCGGCCTCGACCTTCGGGCGGGCGGCGTCGAGCGCGGCCTGACCGGCGGCCGACAGGCGCACGGCCTTGGCGCGGGCGTCGACGACGGACTTTTCGCGGTCCAGCAGGCCCTTGGTCGTCATGCGCGAGACCAGATCGGCCAGGGTGGAGCGGTCGATGCCTGTGGCGCGGACCAGATCGGTCTGGGTCAGGCCGGACTTGTGGCTGACCGCCTCGAGCACGGCGAACTGGCGCTGGGTCAGACCGTCCGCGCCCGTCTCTTCGGAATAGATGTCGAGGGCCAGCTGCAGCACGCGATGCATCAGGTGGCTGGGCGAGGCGCCCAGGCCGCCGGCTCGCTTCACCTTGTTTCCGGACTTGACCATGGACCGTATCCCCCTCGAACGCAGCGACAGTGCTAGCAGGCGTGTTTTACGGTTTGACGACGGACAATAAGCCCGCGCGGCGCCGGAACCTATAGGCCGGGGTCCGGAGAGACGGGTCCGGGTTCCTCGTCCTTGATCAGATGCTTGAGGATGTAGGGGATCTGGAGCAGGCCAAAGACGCAGGCGGCGACCCAGATGAAGCCGCGGAAGGCGACCCAGGTGTCATCCGTCTGTGTGCGCCAGACGATCTCGTTGGCGATGGCGATGGTCGCGAAATACAGGCCGTAGCGCAGGGTCAGGCCGCGCCAGGCGTGGTCGGTGACCTTGATCGAGTCGCCCAGCAGATATTTGAACGGGTATTTGCCCAGCGGCAGCGAGCCCAGAAGCACGGCGGCCAGCAGGCCGTTCTGTATGCTGAGCTTGATCTTCAGCAGGGCCGGATCGTGGAAGAACAGGGTCAGGCCGCCGAAGATCAGGGCGAAGCCGCCAGCCAGCAAGGGCAGGGGCGCCAGACGCCGCTCGACCGCATAGCCGACGATCAGGGCGATGGCCGAGGCGCCGACCAGCACCCAGGTGGCCTGGACGATGGCCTCGCGCCCGTCGAGGCCGCGGGCCCGCAGGAAGACATAGGCCCCGGCGAAGGCGACCAGGGCGCCGAAGTCGACGGCCTGACGGATCCAGGCGCGGTTGTTCGCGGGCGCTTTCGGCGTTTCGGGCGGCGGCGTATCGGTCATGTCAGTCCTCGAGCCCCACCAGTGATCTTGAAAAGGCCCGGGCGTCGAAGGGTTGCAGGTCGTCGACGCCCTCGCCGACGCCGATCAGCTTGATCGGGGCGTCCGAGGCCTGGGCGACGGGGACCAGGACCCCGCCGCGGGCGGTGCCGTCCAGCTTGGTCATGACGAGGCCGGAGACATAGGCCGTGCGGCCGAAGATCTGTTCCTGGGCCAGGGCGTTGCGGCCGACGGTGGCGTCCAGCACCAGCAGGGTTTCGTGCGGGGCCTCGGGATCGATCTTCTTCAGCACGCGCACGATCTTGAGCAGTTCGTCCATCAGGGCGGACTTGTTCTGCAGCCGGCCGGCTGTGTCGATCAGGACGACGTCGTACCCTTCCGCCTTCGCCCGGGTGTAGGCGTCGAAGGCGAGACCGGCGGGGTCGGCGCCGTCGCGGCGGCTTTCGAAGGTCGCGCCGGCGCGTTCGGACCAGACCTTCAGCTGCTCCCGGGCGGCGGCGCGGAAGGTGTCGCAGGCCACGATCATGACCTTGGCGCCCTGTGCGGTCAGGTCGGATGCGATCTTGCCCAGGGTGGTGGTCTTGCCCGAGCCGTTGACGCCGACGAACAGGGTGACGAAGGGGCGCGGGCCGCCCAGGGGTTCGTATCGGGCCTCGTGGTTGACCAGTTCGGAGGCGACCGCCTCGGCCAGGGCCTCCTTGACCTCGCGCTCGTTCGAGCCGGCGCCGAAACGCAGTTCGCGGAAGCGGGCGACGATGCGGTCGGTGGCGGCGGGGCCGAGATCGCTCTCCAGCAGATGCTCTTCCAGCTTGTCGAGGGCGGCTTCGCTGAGCGGTTCCTTGACGAAGGCGGCGACGACCTGCTCGGTCATCTGTTTGGAGGAGCGGGAAAGGCCCTCGCTCAGCCGCGAGAGCCAGCCCTTTTTCGGGGTATCGTTCATGGACCGGGCTTAGCCGGTTCGTTCGGCAAAATCACCAAAAGCGTGAAAGTCTCGCATCGACAGAAAAACCGCTCATCCGGCGAAAGCCGGGACCCAGTTCTTTGGGCGGGACGTTTTGGCCTATATGAGCATAACCGGCGGTCCAAACCGCCGGCGTCACGCTGGACAGCACTGGGTCCCGGCTTTCGCCGGGATGAGCGGAAACATAGATGCCCAAATCCCACCCGTTCCATTCCTCCCGCACCCACGGTTTCGTCCGCGTGGCCGCCGCGACGCCGGTCGTGCACATCGCCGATCCGGCCGCGAACGCGGAGGAGCACGCCGCCCTGATCCGTCAGGCCGGCGAGCAGGGCGTGGACCTGATCGTCTTTCCGGAGCTGTCGCTGAGCGGCTACGCCATCGACGACCTGCTGATGCAGGACGCCCTGCTGGCCGAGGTGGAGCGCTGCATCGTCGAGCTGGCGGGAGTCGCCGACGAGGCGGGGGTGATCGCCGTGATCGGGGCGCCGCTGCGCAACGGCGATGTGCTGTTCAACTGCGCCGTGGTGCTGGGATCGGGGTCGGTGCTGGGGGTCGTGCCCAAGACCTATCTGCCCAACTATCGCGAATACTATGAGAAACGCTGGTTCGCGCCGGCGGCGAGCCGGTCCGAGGACCTGATCGTCCTCAATGGCGAGACGGTGGATTTCGCGCCGGGCCTGATCTTCGAGGCGGCCAACCGGCCGGGCTTCGTCTTCGCGGCCGAGATCTGCGAGGACTACTGGGCGCCGCTGCCGCCGTCGACGCGGGCGGCGCTGGCGGGGGCGCGCATCCTGCTGAACCTGTCGGCCTCCAACATCCTGATCGGCAAGGCCGACGAGCGGGCCATCCTGTGCGCCAGCCAGTCGATGCGGACGCAAGGCGCCTATGTCTTCACCGCCTCGGGCTGGGGCGAGAGCACGACGGATCTGGCCTGGGACGGCCAGGCGACGATCCATGAGCTGGGGGCGCGGCTGGCCGAGGGCGAGCGGTTCTCGCTGGAGAGCCATCTGACCGTCGCCGACATCGATGTGGAGCGGATCGGTCTGGACCGGCTGCGCACCGGCACCTTCGCCGACTGCGCCCGGATCGAGGGCGAGCCGGCCACGGTGGTGCCGTTCGAAGCCTATGAGGGCGCGGACCCGGGCGATCTGATCCGTCCGCTGGACCGGTTCCCCTTCGTGCCGGACGATCCGGCGCGGCTGGACCAGGACTGTTTCGAGGCCTTCAACATCCAGGTGCAAGGGCTGATGCGCCGGATGAAGGCGACCAATGGCGAGCGGGTCGTCATCGGCGTCTCGGGCGGGCTGGATTCGACCCAGGCCCTGCTGGTGGCGTGCCGGGCGTTCGACCGGCTCAAGCTGCCGCGCTCGAACATCCTGGGCTTCACCATGCCGGGGTATGCGACCTCGGAGGGGACCAAGTCGAACGCCTGGCGGCTGATGAAGGCGCTGGGGATCACCGGATCGGAGATCGACATCCGCCCGGCGGCGACCCAGATGCTGGGCGACATCGGCCACGCCTTCGCCATGGGCGAGCCGGTGCACGACATCACCTTCGAGAATGTGCAGGCCGGTCTGAGGACGGACTATCTGTTCCGCCTGGCCAACCAGCATCACGCCTTCGTGCTGGGGACGGGGGACCTGTCGGAGCTGGCGCTGGGCTGGGCCACATACGGCGTCGGAGACCACATGAGCCACTACAACGTCAACGGCGGGGTGGCGAAGACGCTGATCCGGCACCTGATCCGCTGGGTGGCGGCGAAGGAGCATTCGGGCGAGGCGGCGGCGGTGCTGAACGCCATTCTGGACACGGAGATTTCGCCGGAACTGGTGCCCGCGGGCGCCGACGGGAAGATCCAGTCCACCGAGGGGACGGTGGGGCCCTATGCGCTGAACGACTTCTTCCTGTTCTACGTGACCCGCTTCGGCCTGAAGCCGTCCAAGGTCGCGTATCTGGCGCATCAGGCATGGAAGGATGCGGCGGGCGGCCACTGGCCGAGCGCCATGCCGGAGGCCGAGCGGGTCGCCTACGACCTGCCGGTCATCAAGGCGTGGCTGCGGAAATTCCTCGTGCGCTTCTTCCAGACCAGCCAGTTCAAGCGCTCGGCCCTGCCGAACGGACCCAAGGTGGTCACCGGCGGTTCGCTGTCGCCGCGCGGCGACTGGCGCGCGCCGTCCGACGCGACCGCGCGGGTGTGGCTGGACGAGCTGGACGCGAACGTTCCGGATTAGGGATCAGGGGTTGGGGGTTAGGGAGGGACGCGGCGATTGCTCGACCTCGCTAGCCCCTAGCCCCTAGCCCCTAGTCCCAAACCCCTCGCTTCACGGCAGCTCGTTCAGGAACGGGAAGATCGCCGCCTTGACCTCGGGCTCGTCCAGCATGGGGGCGTGGCCGATTCCGGGGGCCTCGACGTAATCCATCTTCGGGGCGCGCTTGCGCATCTTCGCCGCGATATGGGGGCTGAGCAGGTCCGAGGTCTCGCCGCGCACCAGCAGGACAGGGCGCCCCTTCGTCAGGCGGGTGAACATGGGCCACAGCCTGGGGACCAGGGCCTTGGCCCCCGCGGCGCGGATCGGCACGGCGATGTCGGGGTCGTAATCCAGCACCGGGGCGCCCTCGGTGCCGATGCGGAAGACGCGGCGGGCGAAGGCGTCCCAGTCGGCGTCCGTATAGTGGGGGAAGGCCACGGCGTTGTGGAGCTTCACATAGGCGGCGGCCTCGGGCCAGCCGGGGGTGTCGACGGGCTGGCCGGAATAGGCGGCGATGCGCATCAGCCCCTCCTTCGCCACCTCGGGGCCGATGTCGTTCAGTATGGCCCCGGCGATGACCTTCGAGCGGATGGCGGCGATGGCCATGGTGATCAGCCCGCCCATGGAGGTGCCCAGGAAGACGGCGCGCTCGATCCCCGACTGGTTCAGCAGGGCCAGCACGTCCTGGGCGTAGGTGGCGGGCTGGTAGGTCATGGGGTCGGGGGCGCGGTCCGACTTGCCGCGGCCGCGGATGTCGACGGCCAGGACGCGGCGGCCGCTCTGGGCGATCAGGGGGGCGATGGCGCCGAAATCGGCGGAATTGCGCGTCAGGCCGTGGATGGCGATGACCGGAAGCTTCGCCGGGCCGGGGCCCGCCGCATAGTCGCGGGCGTAGAGGCTGAGGCCGTCGGCGCTGGTCCAGCGGCGGTCGGCGAAGGTCTGGGTCATGCGGGGCTCCGGCGGGGTCGGCGCCCAACCTAATTCATCAGCGGGAGAAATCCCACATCGGGTCGAGGCCTAGTGGCCCAGCAGGTCGCGGACGAAGGCATCCAGGTCGCCGCCCTCGAATTCGAAGCCGGGCACGCCGGCGCGGCGGGCGGCCTCCATGTCGGAGGGCTGGTCGCCGATCATGAAGCTCTTCGCCGGGTCGATGTGGTGGTCGGCGATGGCGCGCAGCAGCATGCCGGGGTTGGGCTTGCGGTCGGGATGGTCGGGATGGATGTAGGCCTCGACCCGGCCCTCGGAATGGAAGGGACAGGCGTAGACGGCCCCGATGATGGCGCCCCGGGCGGCCAGACGGCGCACGATCAGGGCGTTGAAGGCCTTCATCTGGTCTTCGGTGAACAGGCCGCGCGCCACGCCCGACTGGTTGGTGACGATGACGCACAGATAGCCGAGCTGGTTCAGCCGGCGCACCGCCTCGGGCGCGCCGGGGACAAGTCGCAGATGCTCTTCGAGGTGGGGATAGCCGGTGTCCTCGATCAGCACGCCGTCGCGATCGAGAAACACGGCGGGAACGCCGGTTGTCATGGTCGGGTCGATACGCCGCCGTACACCCTCGTTGCAACCCGTCACGCGAAGTGACCCTTATGGATTTGGCGTGGCGGCCTCGCGTTTGGTAGGAGGCGCCACCCCGGCGCGGCATCGGCCAGCGCCGCCCCGCCGCGTTCGCGGCCCGGACCGACCGGAGACCCTCCATGATTCCCTTCATCGACCTGCAGGCCCAGCGCCTCCGCCTGAACGGCCGGATCGAGGCCGCCGTGCAGGAGGCCGTCGTCGGCGGCGCCTGGGTGATGGGGCCGCAGGTGCGCCAGTTCGAGGCCGATCTGGCCGCCTTCGGCCAGGCGAAGCACGCCCTGGGCTGCGCCAACGGCACCGACGCCCTGGCCCTGCCGCTGATGGCTTGGGGGGTCGGGCGGGGCGATGCGGTCTTCGTGCCCAGCTTCACCTTCGCCGCGACGGCCGAGATCGTGCCGTGGTTCGACGCCGAGCCGGTGTTCATCGATGTCGACGCCAGGACCTACAACATGGACCCCGGCCATCTGGAGGCCGCGATCGAGGCGACCCTGAAGGAGGGCCGGCTGAAGCCGCGCGTGGTCATCGCCGTCGATCTGTTCGGCCAGCCCGCCGACTATCCGGCGATCAAGGCGATCTGCGACAAATACGGGCTGAAGCTGATCTGCGACTCGGCCCAGGGATTCGGCTGCACGATCGACGGCGAGCATCCGTTGAAGTGGGCGGACATCACCACCACCAGCTTCTTCCCGGCCAAACCGCTGGGCTGCTACGGCGACGGCGGGGCGGTGCTGACCAATGACGACGACCTGGCCCAGCTGATCGATTCCATCCGCGTGCACGGCAAGGCGGTGGCGCGGGATCTGGAGGGCAAGACCTTCGACCACGATCCCAAATATCTGAACATGCGCATCGGCCTGAACAGCCGTCTGGACACCATCCAGGCCGCCGTCCTGATCGAGAAGCTGAAGGTGTTCGGTCAGGAGATCGAATGGCGCAACCGGATCGCGGCCCGCTACAACGAGGGCCTGCGCCCCCACGTCGCCGCCGTGCCGGACGTGCCGGCGGGCAATGTCTCCAACTGGGCCCAGTACACGATCGAGCACGAGAACCGGGACGGTCTGGCGGCCCATCTGAAGGAACAGGGCGTGCCGACGGCGGTCTATTATCCGATCCCGCTGCACCTGCAGCCGGCCTATGACATGTATCCGCGCGGGCCGCAGGGCCTGCCGGTGACCGAGCGGCTGATGCAGCGGGTGATCAGCCTGCCGATGCACGCCGATCTCGACGAGGCGACGCAGGACAGGATCATCGCGGCCGTGGCCAGCTTCGGCTAAGGTTTCCTCATGACCCAGCACCTTCCCCCTCTCAAGGTCGGCGTCGCCGGCGTCGGCGTCATGGGGCGCAACCACGCCCGCGTGCTGGCGGACATCCGCGATTTCGACCTGACGGCCGTCTTCGATCCGGACGCAGCGACAGCCGAGGGCGTGGCGGGCCTGTATGACGCCGCCGCCTTCACCCATGCCGCGGACTTCGTCGCCGCCGGCCTGGACGCCGCCGTGGTGGCCACGCCGAACCGGCACCACGCCGAGCTGGGCGTCGCCCTGCTGGAAAAGGGCGTCCACGTCCTGGTCGAGAAGCCGATCGCCGCCACCGTCGCCGACGCCCAGCGGATGATCGACGCGGCGAAGGCCAACAACCGCGTGCTGATGGTCGGCCAGGTCGAGCGGTTCAACCCGGCGGTGGAGGCGGTCAAGCGCGCCATCGACGGCGAGGACGTCATCTCCATCCAGATCACCCGCGTCGGCCCCTTCCCGCCGCGCATGGGCGAGGTGGGGGTGGTGATCGATCTGGCGGTGCACGACATCGACATCATCCGCCATCTGACGGATTCCGAGATCGTCGAGGTCCAGCCCCAGCTGGCCCGCACCAAGGCCGAGCGCGAGGACACGGCCCTGCTGCAGTTCCGGCTGGCCAACGGGACCATCGCCCACATCACGACCAACTGGGTCACGCCCTACAAGGTGCGCACGCTGCAGGTCGCCACCATGGGCAAGTTCGTGGTCGCAGACCTGATCACCCGTCAGGTCACGGAGTATTTCGGCCAGCAGCCGGACGGGTCGTACCAGACCCGGGCGGTGAACAGCTGGCCCGCCGAGCCCCTGAAGAAGGAGCTGGAGGCCTTCGCCCACGCCATCCGCACCGGCCAACCGGCGGCGGTGACGGGCGAGGACGGGCTGCGCAATCTGGAAGTGGCGCTGAGGTGCCTGGGCGAGGGGTGAACCCGCCGCCCTGCCCGTGCGTTATGGGCGCATGACCGAGGTTCCTGTCACGCCCGCCCCCGGCGACGCCCCCGACGCCGCGATCTGCCCCGGCTGCAACGGCACGGGTCTGGTCGGGGATCGACCTTGCCCGACCTGCGAGGGCTCCGGCCGCGTGGCGCCCGCGCGCGGCGACGGCTAGGCCTGACCCACCACCTGCATGCCCAGCCATTCCGCGATCAGGGCCGGCTTTTCCGCCCCCTCGATCTCGACCGTGACCTCGTGCTTCAGCAGCCAGCGGCCGCCGCCCTTGTCCTCGGCGGAGAGGAGCCTGAACCGGCCGCGGACGTTCGAACCGGCGCGCACCGGGGCGAGGAAGCGCAGTTTGTCGAAGCCGTAGTTGACGCCCATCACCACCCCCTCGAGCGGCGGGACGGCGTCATAGGTCATGGCCGACAGCAGGCTGAGGGTCAGGAAGCCGTGGGCTATGGTTCCGCCGAAGGGCGTCTGCGCCGCCGCCACCGGGTCGACGTGGATGAACTGGCGGTCCTCGGTGACCTCGGCGAAGGCGTCGATACGGGCTTGGTCGACGGTGATCCAGCGGCTGACGCCGATCTCCTGTCCGATCAGGCCGGGAAGGTCGGCGACGGGCGTGGGGACGCCCTTGCGTTCGGTGCGGCTCATGGGGGCTCCTCAGGCGACCGGGGTGAAGCGGTTCTCGATGATGGCGGCGAACAGGGCGGGATCGACGTTGCCGCCCGACAGGATGACGGCGGTGGTGCGGTCCTTCGCCTCGACCTTGCCGGACAGGACGGCGGCCAGGGAGACGGCGCCCCCCGGCTCGACCACCAGTTTCAGCGTGTGGAAGGCGTAGCGGACGGCCTCGGCCACCTCGGCGTCCGAGACGGTCTCGACCCGGTCGACGCGGCGGTTGATGGGGAAGGTCAGCTCGCCCGGGCGGTCGGTCATCAGGGCGTCGCAGATGGTGCCGGGCGCGGGGGCGTGGGTCAGGCGCTCGCCGGCGGCGATCGACAGCTGCATGTCGTTGTAGTCGCGCGGCTCTACGGCGATCACGGGCGTGTCGGGCGACAGGGCGGCCATGGAGAGGTTGATCCCGGCGATCATGCCGCCGCCCGAGGCGCCGCAGACGAGCTGGTCCAGCGGCGTCTGCGCCTGTTCGATGATCTCGAGCCCGATGGTGCCCTGGCCCTCGATGACGAAGGGGTCGTCGAACGGGCGAACGAGGATGGAGCCGCGGGTGCGGGCGATCTCCTCGCCGATGTCCTCGCGGCTTTCGGTGTAGCGGTCGTACATCCGCACCTCGCCGCCGAAGCCGATGACGCCGTCGACCTTCACCTTCGGACTGTCGGCGGGCATGACGATGACGGCGCTGGTTCCCATCATCCTCGCGGCGCAGGCCACGGCCTGGGCGTGGTTGCCGGAGGAATAGGCGACGACGCCGCGCTTCAGCTCCTCGGGCGTCAGGCGGCTGATGCGGTTCCAGGCGCCGCGGAATTTGAAGGCGCCGGCGCGCTGCAGGGCCTCGGCCTTCATCAGGACGCGGCCGCCCACGCGCGCGTTCAGCGCGGGACTTTCGATAAGGGGGGTGCGGACGGCGTGGCCGAGCAGCTGACGGGCGGCGTCCTGAACGCCGGCGAAGGAGGCGGTGTGCATCATCGAGGTTTAGCGCGAAGCGTGGCTTTGATCACCCCGGTTTGAGGATCGGGCGGCGCGTTCTAACGTCGCCCGATGAAGTCTCTCATCCTCGCCATCGACCAGGGCACGACCTCCACCCGCGCCATCGCCTTCGAGGCCGCGCCCGAGGGCGGGCTGCGGCCCGTCGCCGTCAGCCAGATCGAGCTGGAGCAGCATTTTCCGCACTCGGGCTGGGTCGAGCATGACGCGGCCGAGATATGGAGCGCGACGCTGCAGACCTGCCGCGAGGTCATCCGCAAGGCGGGCGGGGTCGGGCGGTTCGCGGCGATCGGCATCACCAACCAGCGCGAGACCTCTGTGCTGTGGGATGCGGCGACCGGCGAGCCGCTGCATCGGGCCATCGTCTGGCAGGACCGGCGCACAGCCGCCGCGACCGGGAAGCTGGCCGCCGCGGGGCATGAGCCCATGGTGCAGGCGGCGACGGGGCTGATCCTCGACCCCTATTTCTCGGCCTCGAAATTCGCCTGGCTGCTGGACGCGGTTCCGGGGGCGCGCGACCGGGCGGCGAAGGGCGAGGTCAGGGTCGGGACGATCGAGACCTGGCTGATCTGGAAGCTGACGGGCGGGGTCAGCCATGTCACCGACGCCACCAACGCCAGCCGGACCTCGCTGATGGATCTGGCGAAGCGGGAATGGCGGCCGGATCTGGCCGAGCTGTTTCAGGTGCCGATGGCGGCGCTGCCGGAGATCCGGGGCTGCGCCGATCATCTGGGCGATTGCGAGCCGACGCTGTTCGGAGCGCCCCTGCCGATTCACGGCGCGGCGGGAGATCAGCAGGCCGCGCTGGTCGGGCACGGGGCGCTGAAGGCCGGGGACGCCAAGATCACCTATGGCACCGGGGCGTTTCTGGTCGCCAATGTCGGGGCGGCGCCGGTGGCTTCGACCAGCCGGCTGCTGGGAACCTTGGGTTATGCCGCCGACGGGCAGGTCGCCTGGGCGCTGGAAGGGTCGATCTTCTCGGCCGGGTCGGCGATCCAGTGGCTGCGCGACGGGCTGAAGGTGATCACGGAGTCGCGTCAGTCCGAGGCCCTGGCGCAGACGCTGAAGGACAATGGCGGGGTCTATCTGGTTCCGGGCTTCACGGGTCTGGGCGCGCCATGGTGGGAGCCGGAGGCGCGCGGGACGATCACCGGCCTGACGCGGGACAGCGGGCCGGCGCACATGGTGCGGGCGGCGCTGGAGAGCCTGGCCTATCAGACGCGCGATCTGCTGGATGCCCTGGCGAGGGACGGGGCGCCGAAGTTGAAGGTGCTGAAGGTCGACGGCGGCGTGACGGCCAACGCCTTCGCCATGCAGTTCGTGGCCGACATCTGCGAGGTGGTGGTCGAGCGGCCCGCCTTCCAGGAGATGACGGCCCTGGGCGCGGCCAAGCTGGCGGCCCTGGGCGTCGGCCTGATCGGCGATCTGGAGGACCATCCGGTCGAGGCGCCGGCGCGGTGGGAGCCGCGCATGGAGGCCGACGAGCGCGAGCGGCTGCTGAGGGGCTGGCGCGGGGCGGTGCGGGCGGCCATCATCGCCGCGAACCCGGACGAAGCATGACCAGCCCTGACCTTTCCGATCCCTCACTCTCCGACGCCCAGGCGGCCTTCTCGGGCACGCGCGAGGTCGATCCCCGCTATGCGCTGGACGAGGCGGCGCTGGAGCGCTGGCTGTCGGCCAATGTCGAGGGATACGCCGGGCCGCTGACCGTGCGGCAGTTCAAGGGCGGGCAGTCGAACCCGACATACGAGCTGGCGACGCCGGGGCGGACCTATGTGCTGCGCCGCAAACCGCCGGGGACGCTGCTGGCCAGCGCCCACGCGGTGGACCGGGAGTTCACGGTGATCTCGGCGCTGCATGCGCAGGGTTATCCCGTCGCGCGGCCCCATGCTCTGTGTACGGACGATAGCGTCATCGGCTCGATGTTCTACGTCATGGACAAGGTCGAGGGACGGGTGCTGTGGGACCTGAAACTGCCCGGGATGGAGCCGGGGCAGCGGCGGGCCATCTATGACGCCCAGGTGGATACGCTGGCGGCGCTGCACGCCTTCGATCCCGTGGCCATCGGCCTGGGCGACTACGGGCGGCCGGGCAACTATTTCGAGCGGCAGGTCGGGCGGTGGACGAAACAGTATCGGGCGTCCGAGATCGATCCGATCCCGGCCATGGACCGGCTGATCGAATTCCTGCCCGCGACCCTGCCGCCCGAGGGGCCGACGCGGATCGTGCACGGGGACTTCCGGCTGGACAATCTGATCCTTGCGCCGGACGCGCCGCAGGTCAGGGCGGTGCTGGACTGGGAGCTGTCGACGCTGGGCGATCCGATGGCGGACTTTTCCTATCTGCTGATCGCCTGGGTCATTCCGGCGACCGCGCGGAACGGTCTGGCGGGCGTCGACATCGAGGCGCTGGGGATTCCGTCGGTCGAGGAGACGGTGGAGCGCTACGCCCGGCTGACGGGGGCGACGCCGCAGAATCTGGACTGGCTGTTCGCCTATAATCTGTTCCGGCTGGCGGCCATCTGTCAGGGCATAGCGGGGCGGGTGCGTGACGGCACCGCCGCCAGCGTGCATGCGCGGACCATGGCCGAGCAGGTGCCGATGCTGGCCGCGGGGGCGTTGAGCTTCGCGAAGAAAGCCGGGGCCTAGCGCGGCGGCAGGACGGCGCCGTTGAGGATGCGGCGGTCGGCCTTGGCCTGGACCAGGATGGCGACGGCCTGATCCGGCTCGCGCGTCGCCGGCAGGGCGTAGAGGCGCGGCTGGCCAGTCCAGTCGCCGAGGGTCCGCACCGACCGCACGACATTGGTGTGGCGCACGCTGCGGCCGCGGTTGTCGCCGCGCTGGATCTCCACGGTCTGGGGACCGGGGGTGTAGGTGACGGCCACCACCTCGGCGCCGCCGGCGGGCGCCGGGCCCGAGCCGACGCCGACCCGGTCGCCGCTTTCCCGGAACTCGATCTCGGGCGGGAAGATGCGGCGGGCCGCCTCCTCGTCGATGGCGGTCTGAAGGGCGGCCCCGGCGGCGCCGACGACCTGACGGCGGCCGTCGATCACGACCTGGGGGGTGGAGACGTCGCGCAGGCGCAGGGAGCGGCGATAGGCGCGCTGGCGCTGGGCGAACTCGGGCCGGGCGAAGGTGTCCTGCCAGCCCAGATAGTCCCAGTAGTCGACGGCGTAGGTCAGGGCGATGACGCCGGGCTCGTCGGCCACGGCCTCGACGCGGGCGTTGGCCTCGGGGCAGCCGGCGCAGCCCTGGGCGGTGAACAGTTCGACGACGACCGGCTCGGGCGGCGGGGCGTCGCGGTGGGCGACGCGGCGCGCGGCGGGCTGGGCTCCGGCCCCCGCCGTCAGCAATGCGGTCGCCAGGACCGCCGCAGGGATGATCCAGCCCCTCGACATGGCGGCGAGGTTAATCACGGCGGGCGAAAACGCGCCGCTCATTTTCGCGTGAAGGCCGAACGGACGGGGGATCGCTAGACGCGGATATCCAGCAGGGCGCCCGGACGGGTCGGGCGTTCCTCGAAGGCGGCCGCGGTCGGTTGGGGCGCGGCGGAGCGCAGGGTCGGCTCGGCGGGGGGACCGCCGACGGCGTCCAGCGCCAGCTTGAAGAAGTCCGATCGCGAGGCCCGCACGGGCGAGGCGCCGGCGGGGTGCGTCGGGAACAGGGCGGCGGGCAGGTCGGGTCGAATCGCGCTCATGCCGACAGGGTTAATCAAAACCGTCGGAAATGGGTTAACGCGAGGTTGCCGTCGGCAGGGGGCGAGGCGGGGCCTGGATGGCGGCGACCATCCGCTCGATCTCGGCGTCGTCCAGCAGGGGGCCGGACGACTTGGCCACGACCTCGCCCATGGCGTTGACGGCGAAGGTCTCGGGCGCGCCGGTGATGCCGAGATCGAGGCCGGCCCGGCCCTCGCGGTCGACCAGAACCATGGAATAGGGATCGCCCAGCTCGTCGAGGAAGGCGCGGGTGTCGGCGGGGTCGTCCTTCCACGCGATGCCGACGACGGCGACGCCGCGCGCCTTGAGCGCCATCAGCTTCGGATGTTCGGCGCGGCAGGGCGCGCACCAGCTGGCGAAGACATTGACCAGCATGGGCTTGCCGACGCCGGCGGTGCGGATGTCGACATGGCCGGGCCCCGGCGTCGCGCCGGTCAGGATGGGCAGGACGGTCTGGGGAATGGACTGGCCGACGAGGGCGTCGGGCTTGACCGCCGGATCGCGCTTCAGCGACCAGCCGATGAACAGGGCGGCGAGGGCGGCGAGGATCACCAGCGGGATGACCGAAAACCACCGGCTCATGATTGCGGCGCGTCCTTGTCGAGCTGTTTCAGTTCGGCGTTCCAGCGCCGGGCGGCGATCAGGGCGCGGGCGGCGAGGGCGGCCAGGACCGCGCCGCTGATCCCCCAGGCGGGCCAGACGAAGGCGGCGTAGGCGCCCATGTCGAGGTCGAGCATCTTCAGGCCTCCTGAGCCCGGCGCGCGCGCAGGCTGACGACCCGGCGGCGGACGATTTCGGTGCGGATCGAGGTGATCCAGACGGCGAGGAAGAAGACGCCGTATGCGGCCATCATGGTCAGCAGTGGCGCGAGGAAGGCAGCCGGCATGGACGGGCCGTCGGCGCGGATCAGCGAGGCCGGCTGGTGCAGGGTGTTCCACCAGTCGACCGAGAATTTCACGATCGGCAGATTGACCAGACCGACCAGTCCCAGCACCGCGGCGGCGCGCGCGGCCTTGGCCTCGTCGTCGATCGAGGCGCGCAGGGCCATGTAGCCGAGGTAGAACAGGAACAGGACCAGCACC